>Ga0081474_125271_pt1 | contig 75404 bp, 81 predicted proteins | sample OneHunmetagenome_2_FD_70978 | JGI IMG/M metagenome (GOLD analysis project Ga0081474, IMG submission 70978) | Ferrous microbial mat communities from One Hundred Spring Plain, Yellowstone National Park, USA v2 (version 2) | ecosystem: Environmental > Aquatic > Non-marine Saline and Alkaline >... | reverse complement strand
TCTTTGGTTTACCGAACGGTAGGACGCCGTAGTCAGCAGTTTCAAAATAGATAGGTTTATATAAATTTTCGGATTTGAACAATTTGTGTGTGCACGCGCAGTAGGGTGGTAGCAAAGACCCAAGACCTCCGCTGAGGGAGAGGTACGTGCACACACAGGAAGCAGGGGGACTGAGGATGGTCGGCGCTCCCCATGATGCCTTCCCCGGCGTGTGAGTGGGTGGGTGCGTCGAGACAGGGGGAAAGCGGAGTGGAACCAATGAACTCGTGAGGTTCCTAAATGATGCTGTGAAGCCCAAGCTCTACGCGTATGATAGGTACAATGATATGTACCTACGTATACCTACGTAGAGTGAAACCCCATTAGAGTCTGGCCTCCTACTCGCTTCTTAAGGGCGAGGTTTTGGAAAGTTTATAAAGCTCAAAAGACTCTTTGCGCGCCTTTAAGGAGCCATAGGTAGGGCGGCTTGTTCTTATTTCCTTGTTGCACAACGGTGACATCGAATAGCAGCGAGTTTTCGTGCCCTATTTTTTGCTCGATTAATTCGTAAGCCATGATTTTAGCGTGGACCACATCGCAGTTTGCGCACACCAAAATTATATCGATATCACTGCTACCCGTAAGCCGCCCAGTGAGCACAGAGCCGTACACATACATCTCCTCGAAGTGTTTGGCAAGCTCCGTCTTAATTATTTCTATTAGAGAACGCCACTCTTTGAGGGATTTAATCGCCTCTAGGGGCTCCAAATCCTTTTCACAAGCTCAATAATAGCCTTCGCCGCCTTAAGTGTTACCTCAACCCTTTCTTGATCAAGCGGTAACTCACCATATTGGCCCACACGTCTTGCATCCTCTAAAATGATCAGCTCATTCTTGTGTTCGGCCGTAAACGCCCTAACATCTTGGGAGCCGGTTATTCTCGATAATTCGCTAAGAAGCCTGCGTACCTCATGGGTTCCGTACCTCATGGGTTCTAGGAGGCTCGTAACCGAGTTTCACGATCAAAGCTTTGAGTGCTAGTTGGGCCGCTATCTCAGCGTTAACCGCGCAGACGTCGAAATGTCCCCGGCCAAAACAATACTCCGCCTACCCATTCGAGAGACCTTTTTAATAAAACCTCTACATAATCAAAACTCATTGTATAGCAGATGGGTTACAAGTCTTAAGGATTCCTGTGTTTAACTCATGACGTCTAGATAAGCATTCATCTATGAACGTCACCTCCGCTTGGTGTACCAGCTCACAGCTACAAGAAGTCGAGGAGAGGAGTAAAGTTTTCCTTGGGTGTTGTTGTAGAACACCCTTGTCGTTGAGCTATACCGGAAGAGGCTTCGTAGTCCGTAGATTTAGTGTGCATGGTTTTGAAAACCTGTCCGAACTACAGCGTTACGGTGCATGGGACCCTATTCATGAATATAACTGGGCCGCCCACAAAGACGCTTCTCCCAGCTTGCGCAGGAACCTGAGTAAGCTCCTTGTGATTCTCGTGAGCGAAACGCTGAATCAGAGGGCTATTTGGTGTCTTAGTCACCAACCACCCAAACCTTTAGATTGAAAGATTCTATTGAAGTCTTGGAGAGGATTTACACCAACCCGATCGAAGAAAACTGAACTTCTTTTAGGCTTTCTAGAACTATACACCAATGTTAAATGTTATATACACATCAACCACTTATCCAGCTTCACCTGAAAATGTGTCCTTTTAAGGGATTTGTTATTATTTTAACTAATTTGTTAACTCGACTAACCCAAGATGCCCGTTAGTATTAAATTTACTTTTGCCAAACCAAGCAATTGTTAACTGACCATTGAACAAGCTTTCTTGATTTGTTAAATCAAAATATTCAATTGCATCTTTAAGGTTAGCCGACTTAAACAAAAATGCGCAGGGTATTTCACCAAAACTATCGATCCTATCAAGAAGCCACTTTTGATTGGTTTTTCCACTCACTAGTATTACTGGGCTTTTTAGTTTCCAGTAAATATTAGTGTTTAGAAATGAACTTTTATCCTCTAACCAATCACTTGAACCAAATACTTTTTCGAATAATTTTTGGGTCATTTCAACATTTCTTACGACCAGCATCACAAACGCGACACCATTAATAAGAGCTGAAAGAGTTTTGTTAGGTTTATATTCTTTTGAAAAACAAGCAGATGGTCTTACTCTTAGCTCTCGTTTTGTACGGTCTTGTATAATAAAGGGTAAAAGCGTCCCTGGTTCTCCATTACCAAGAAAAGCCAACTCCCATTCTACTAGAACGCCATCAGGCCTTTTTCTAAAATAGTATTCAGGTCCTATAACTGGTATGCCAAGTTTTCTTATTCTTTCAACTTCGAAATGAATATTATCAACTTGTATAGCCCAAGCACAAGGACCAGCGTTTTCTAAAATTTCTTTCGTCCAGATGCTTGGTATTTTATCGTCTACTCTTGAAATTATTTCGATATATGAACCATCAAAAAAGCCTAATAATGACATGTGAGTGGTTCCTGTTGAATGTACTCCTCCATATTCAGGTTTTAAGTTCATTTTTTCGAAAGCATTACAAGTAGCCATTAGATCATTGGTAGCAAGCGACACGTGATCTATCTTTATGGTTTGCATAATATATAATTAAAAACACAATTTATTAAATTCTTCTTAAATGTAACGAATGAATTCATTTCTAAAAATGTTTTAATTGCCGAATTATTGATGACTATTTTTGTAATATAAAAGCTTGATATATAATTTAAAAACCACAATTGTCCAGATAACGGTTTCCCACGTTGGTTAATATACTCACCGCATTCTAATCTGGACATCGTTACATCAAGTCCTAAAATTTAAAAATTTAGAGCAGAAATATGATTAATATGTCTTTTACCTTTAATCGTAAACTTAGACCCGGCGAATTTAATGAAGAATATATTTTGAGAAAAGCCAGAGAACAGTACGAAAGGGGTGTGGCAAACTTTAAAATTAATCCTAATAAAACGGCTCTTATCGTCGTCGACATGATCGAAGAATTTACAAAGCCCTACTATTGTCCCTCATGGATTCCAGAGGCTACAAAACAGTTACCTAAGATTCGCGAGTTAATTCAAGTTTGTCGAGAATTAAACGTTCCAATAATCTACACTTATTATGCCTTTCATCCATCTTATGTGGACATGAATCCTTACTTTAAAAACGGTTGGACTCCACTTGACGTATTTGATGATTATGATGGTCCTCCATTGTTTGTTAAAGAGAGTATCGATCAAACAATAAAACCAAATTATGAAAAAGATATTTTAATTGCTAAAACTAGTTATGGTGCTTTTACTAATACACCTTTGGATTATATATTAAAAAACTTAGGTATCGACACTGTAATAATTTGTGGGACTATGACAAATTATTGTTGCGGTACAACCGCAAGGGAAGCTCATGCTCGAGGGTATAAAGTGGTTTTTGGCTCAGATATAACATCTACAGACGATCCAGAGCTTCACGAAGCTGAGTTAAAGACTCTTAGAAGGGGTTTTGCGCTCGTGCTTACAAAGGATCAAATAATTGAAGCTCTAAAAGGGATAGGAGAATTCGCAGAAAAATAACTAATACTTTTCTTTATTTGTAAGATCTTCAATAAAACATATTTACCCGTTAATAGTTTATAACGTGTGAAAGCAAAAAATTAATTGAAATCAAAAATACAATTCAAGAAGTTTATAGTGCTTTTGAAAAATTAAATTTTCAACTATTGGATAAATACTATTTCCACAGTAATGATTTTGTTGCTTTTGGTACTGATTATGATGAAAAATTTTTTGGATGGAACAGCTATAAAGACGTACATAAAATCCAGTTTAACGCACTAAAAAACTTTAAATTTTTAACGAGTAATGTACGTATTAATTTCCAAGGAGATGTTGCATGGATAACCGACACGCCGGTGTGGGAAATAGAAACTAAAAAAGGCAAAAAAATAAAGAGTGAAGTTAGGCTGACTGCAGTTTTAAAACGTGATCGCGCAAGCAATCGTTGGTTGATCGTGCAATGGCATGTTTCTATAGGTTTAGGTCAAAAGTTGCATGGCTATTAAATCTTTTAAGCGATGTCAATATTTTTAGATTTAATGAATCACGAATACCCTTCACGAATACCGTATGATTGGGAAACAAGAAAAAAATATTTAGATTTACCTTTTCCTATTACAGAATATCAAGAAAGAATAAAAAAAGTACAGAAATTGATGGACGAAAAACAAATAGATTCTGTCTTAATGTTCGGCGATTCAGGCAATCCAAGCGATCTAGTGTATTTTGCAAACTTTATTCCTTTTGGGAGAGCTGCAATTGTTATTATCAAAAATAAATCTCCAACAATTATTACAGATGCTATTCTTCACGGTGAGCCAATTAACTCACATGCTTGGATGACTTGGCTGGAAGACTTTAGACCGGTGAATCGTGGTACACTCGAAATAGCTAGAGCAATAGTTCAGATTCTGGAAGAATCAAACACAAGAAGCGTTGGTGTGTCTGGATTAAGTGACATCCCAAGCGCTCTTTATGAGAAGATCAAAAGTAAAAGAATTAATTTATTAGATATTAGTTTAGAGATATCATTAATAAAAAGCGTGAAGAGTGATAGAGAAGTTGAACTCTTAAAAGAACTTGGAAAAATTACTGTCTATGCGATGCAAGCCGCTATAGAAAACATTGGAGTAGGAAAGAAAGAGAACGAGATTGCAGGCGCTGTCAACAAAGTCATGTTGGAACAAGGAGCGCATGATAGAGCTTTTCTAAGTATCGTTAACTCTGGTGCGAAAGCAGGACTTAAGCACAGTTATCCAACAAATCGAAAAATCATACAGGGGGACATGGTGTATATAGATATAGGTGCGATGAAGTTCGGTTACATGACAGATATGTCACGGACAGTCGTAGTAGGCAAAGCAAACCAAGAACAAAAAGAAATTTTGGATGTAATTTACAACGGTTATATGACGCTGGTTAACAAGTTAAAACCTGGTTTAAGCGATAAAAAATTTATAGAACTAGCAAAACAGCTTGAACAAGAAGCACAATATGTTGTAAAAAAGTATCCAAAAAGAATATTCTTGGGCTTGTCTGTTCATCATCCCATAGGAACCACTTTATTTGGTTTTCCATCAAACGAATTTTCTGATATAAATTTTCAAGAAAATATGTGCTTTGCTTTTGAACCAATGGCCCATATTTTAGATTTTGGAACCGCAGTTATAGAGGATGACATTTTGATTACAAGAAATGGTTATCAAATAATCACTCCTTATGACTTAATTCATTGGTGAACACTGCCACATATTATTATATTTGGGTGTTAGAGAGACGCGTCATTGGCTTGAAGCTAAAGGGGTGAGCTTTCCGTAATTAAAAGGAAGATAAAATTTCTTCACTGAACCTTTTTAATTGATAAATTTGATCCCAAGCTACGAATCGTATATTAAAATCTCTTACTCCTGCTTCAATATAAGCTTCAAGCTTTTTTAATACTTCCTCTCGACTACCGTATGCCACCCATTTTTCTAAAACATTGGAAGGATCCTCCCTGTAGTATTTCATGAGAAAATCTTTTGCTTCAGACACGCTTTTCTCTTTTTCGCCCAAGATCACATTGTAGTACAAAGAAGTTTTAAAGCTTGTCGGATCTTTTCCATATTTTTTTGCATACATTAAAACTTTTGAAAAGTCTTCTTTATATTCTTCAGGAGTTACCATTGTTGTCATCCAACCATCTGCATATTTCCCGACGCGTTCAAAGTTTGCATCGATATTACCCGGCGGCCCTTCAAGTTCTCCCGTCGAACGTGGATTAGAAGCTATCCAGATTGGTGGATTTTTCTGTACTGGTTTTGGATAAACTGTAACGTCCTTAAATTTAAAGATTTTACCCTCATATGAAACATTATCTTCTGTCCAAATTTTTCTTAAAATTTCTATTCCTTCTTCTATTCTTCTAACTTTTTCTGATGGTGAAATCCCAAATACGTCATACTCGTTTCTATAAATTTTTCCATGTTTCGTAGGAGTTCCTTGACAAACTACAAGAATTGTTCTGCCATTAGAAATTTGGTCGAGAGTAGCCCACTGATATCCAAGCAAAATTGGATGTCTTAAAGGAAAGCTTGCAAAACACGACGTACCCAATTTTAATTTTTCCGTTACACTAGCCACTGCAGAGAGAACTACGATCGAGTCAAAGCGAGGTTTTGCTAATATGCTATCGCCAGCCCAAACACCGTCATAACCATAATTTTCGGCCATTTTACTGAGTTCTATTATGTCTTTTCTAGGATCCGAACCTGAAAAAAGAATCCCGCGTGTTGGCAAAACGATACCAAAAGTTATCTTTCTTGGCATAAAACTCACTACCATCAATGCTTTTTATACCTTTCTGAACAAATAACTTCTATTTTTATACTCAGAACTCTACGGTTTTATTTAAAAATCTTGTATAATATTTGATGATATGAATGCAACGAGCCATTGGTGTTTGGATAAGCTTTAAACGTAGTGGGCAACAGAATTTTGAATTAATGATTCCGTGCGCCCACCAATTTAGCTTTATATGGATAGCATCTATTCAGGAGGTATTTCCTTAAATACTACGTTTAGGTCTATGTTCTGCTTTTTTCTAACAACGAAAGCTATGCCATAAATTATAAGAGCTATTATGAACGTTGGGATTATTCCTGTAAAGAAGACATAAAAGAAAGACCCACCTATTGCGGGTAGCACAATTGAATAAACTGTAACAAGACTTATTATGACGCAGATTACTCCTATTATTGTAATAAGTGGAATAGAGCCTATTCTTTTCTTTACTAAGCTATCTGTTTTTTCAAAAATATCTCGCTTAACATATGGGAATATCATAGCCGCAAACGACACAAAAAGAAAAGCTATAAATATGCCAGCTGTGCCATAGGAAAACACTTCCGCCAAACTTCCATAATTAAAGACTGCAAGATAAAGATAAATAAGACCTACAATAGTCATGATTGCTATAGCATTTGCGGGCGTCCTTGTTTTTGAATTAAGAGACGCAAAGAAACTTGGTAAAATCCTATCAAATGACCATGCAAAGATGTTCCTACTCATTGAAAAAAGAATGGAAACGCTCATCACGAAAACCGTTATTCCAAAACTTATGTTGAATATGGCTACAAGAACTGGATTTTGTGTCCAATACATCGAAAGACCCGAAGCCAACGGAATATTAATATATGGATATTTTGGAGACCCATTAATCCAGAGAGCCGCCATAGCATTGGCAAAAGCTGGTCCCTCACCATAATATTCAACTGCAACCATAACTTCTGTGAAGATAGCGAAAATAACAACACCGCCTATTTGGGCAAGAATTTGGGTGGTTTTATTTTGTCTTACTTCACCCGCAAAATACGCTGGATAAAACCATGCCAAATAAGCAAGTAGGCCTAAAGCGCCTGCGTAAAAAGATGAAAATGAAAAAGCCGGAGGTACACCATTGTATGCGCCTAAAGCTTGCCCCTCAGCGATTACTTCATTGTAATTTGAACCCGAAAAAGCGTTAAAATTCCGAATAAAAGTTGTTCTTCCAGCAGAAAGAACTGTGGCTATGAAGATTATTCCGATAACGATTGCTAAGATTGTCCAATACTTGACTATTGCAGTAGCAATTTTTGTACTAATTAAAACTATTACGCCCGCTAAAATTGTGAATAAAGCGGTTACCCAGAAAATAGTAAAAGGAGCTTGCAAGTTGTTTGCAATAGTAAAATAAGACTGCTTGTGAAGTAATACTCCTAAATCATAAAACATTTCGCCCAAAGACCATTGTGGAATCCACGGACCAACGGAACCAATAAAGGAAAGTGAAAGCATTGTTATCGTAAAATTGGAAACAAAACCGATCCATGGGTTCAATATTCTACTAGTCCATATATAATCTCCACCAGTTCTAGGAATTCCAATAGCAAGAAGCGTATACATAAAAGCAAAAGGAAGAACTAGTAATAATCCGATGAAGGGTTGCATTAAAGGATTCGCGTCTGGGTAAAAAGCTGGAACAAAGGCTATGACGTTAAAAACATATAAAAGACCCATGCCAGATAAAGCCATTGCTAGAGCCTCTAAGCCAGAAATTTGTTTTGTTAGTCCAGTTGATTCTCTAACAAAAAACCCTGCAGGCTTAGACATCACAATTGATAAAATATAATGTCTTTATCAACTTTACGATACTTGTAAGATATTGGAGGATAAGATTTTTAGATAATTTTTAAGATGTGAATCACTCTACCACTTTCATAATAGATTCAAATATAGCAACAAAGGAAAAAAGAAAAGGTTGTATGCTATTCTGCATTGGTTGACTCATCATCTTAGAAGCTGACCAAGGCGCGTCTTATTCCCAAGTTCTCGGCAAGCAAGAGTTATTACTCCAACACGGGCCTTAGTTCCGCCAAGACATAGGAAGTACTGTGGATAAAAGGGAGCTAAAAGCCATTAGGAAGGACGTGAACTGCCGTAGGCCGTGAATGTTAAGGTACACACCTCGTCGACCTCAATGCTCTTTAGAGAGACACGAGTGATAAAGGTGGTCATAATATATACGGATCTTCAATTCCCTTAAATAGAATTATAATAATTTTAGAGAAAAAAACCAAAAGTTCTTCAATGTTAGGAAGTTTTTATAAGCTAAACATACACTACATTAATGAATATTTTCTTGGCTTCCAGTAATAACTGGATTTAACAAGGATAGCCTGCTATGTTTAGGGTGATCCACACCTTACTTTATCTGAACTTACAAAATCAGATTGAAATTGAAAAGTATTTTTAAAGGAAACAAGAAAACTTAACTTATGCCTCGATTTATTTTTTAGGGGGTTTATTTGGACAAAAGAGGAGCAGATGTTCTTATAGAAGTTTTAGCAGGCTATCGAACTGAATTTATATTTGGAGTTCCTGGTGGACAGACTCTATCAATGTACGATGCCATAGCGCAACAAGATTTTATAAAACACGTTTTGGTTAGGGACGAAAAGGCTGGTGCACTTTCGGCGATAGGATATTCAAGAGCAACCTTTACTCTAGGAGTTTGTGATGCGACCGTAGGACCAGGTGTAGCTAATCTGGTTCCTGCTGTCGCTGAAGCTTATACTGGCTCTACTCCAATTATATTGCTTACAAGTAATGTAACTAGTGATATTATGGGGAAGGGCGCGTCTCAAGAGCTAGATCATTTTGCACTGTTTCACCCATTTGTAAAAAGTAGTATAAGACCGCAAAATCCTGATCAAATTCCTGTGGCGATACAGAAAGCGTTTAAGTTAGCAACTTCAGGTCGGCCAGGACCAGTACACGTTGATCTACCACAAGATATTTTGGAAGGAAGACTTTTACGTGAATCGAACATCATGATTGAGAACAAATATATCCATTTCCCTGCTTACAGACCAAGACCAGAATTAGGCGCTATTTCAGAAATGATAAAACTGATAGAAAAAGCTGATTCGCCAATAATTTTAGCTGGTGGAGGAACGATCATTTCTCAAGCTTGGGAAGAGTTACGAGTTTTTGCAGAGCTTATAGTTGCGCCAGTCGTGACAACTCTTACAGGTAAGGGCGTAATTTCAGATGATCATCCATTAAGTCTAGGATGTGTGGGAAGACAAGGTTATAGGCCTACGGCTAACAAGGCGCTTAAAGAAGCAGACCTTGTGATAGCGTTGGGAACAAAGCTTGGTCAGGTTTCTACAAACAATTGGAGGTCAGGCCAGGGAGGGAGCAGCCCAACTCCCGACCATACACGTTATGTCCAGATAAGCCTTATAGTGGTGGGTTCTACGAAATCGTATGGTGATCGCCATGATATCCACCACTGATTCACATTCTTTAGAAATTTAAACTTCTAAGAAACAAGATTTAAGCTTAAAGCTATGGCGGTCTGATATTGGACAGATGAGTCACCCCTGAATGCGACGGGTAAACCACGTATACCTTCGTGGTACCAAGTTGTAAGTTGTATTGAAAGAGTTGAGCGCGTGTGTATCCTTATGGCATTCAAGTTATTCGCAGACACCCTTGTCCTCTTCAGCTGAAGAACCTCTCTATCCTCTATTATCCCCAATTCGTGGTAGTACTCCAGACTGTTACGAAGACCCGCCTGTACCAGGGATGCCAACCACTATTATTGGTGCACTAAGCGCTGAGAAGTAGCGTCGAAGCCGTGTAGCTCTAGTTGTTAGGAGTTCCCTTGTGTCCACGTCCACCGCAACCCACACTTGGTGGCCGTCCAGCTTTTCGTCTCGTCAACCGACACAAATTCCCCCTCATGGAAAGCTTTTATGGAGGACGTGGCACACTCGAGAACACGTGAATGGGACACCAACCATGATGAGCAGGATGGTCCTCGCCTTTTCGATTATTGCGCTTGAATACGCTTACGGATCGCTTTCACTGTTCAACTTATCCGCATGTTAGTGAGGGGCAATCCGCACCTTAACCCCGAAATCCTTATTTGTCCAATATCTGGCGATCTCAACGCTTTTCGAGCCTCAAGGTTCAAACTCTAGTTCTCAGAACATCAAAATCGAGTATTGAAGATTAGAAGAAGGTTGAAGCTCAGATTCGACCACTCGTGAATATTCAACAATCGTAGCAGACGCGTTGTAAGGTGCGGTAGCTAACAGCTGTACGTGTAAGTTGCTGTTGACGCTTAAGGTAACCCATTTGGTTTGTGTCTCACGCGAACCACGCAAAACGCGCTTGGAAGGCTAAAAAAGAGGTGTTTGGGTGACCAGTTATTCTAACAGATCGCGGACTGTGGTACCGCGGGTGGTAAGAGTTGGACTCAAAAACCACGACTGCCAGCCGCTCCAAGAAGGCGGAGGCTGCCAGCCGTCGTTCACAAGCCAGCTTCCTGCGCTCCAAGAAGGCTGTGAATTGAGAGGAACGGTGTACGTGCCGTCAGGTCCCTGGTAAACCACGGACACCACCGCGATCGGAGAGGTGCCGGTGTTCGTGATCGTCGCGTTCCAGTAGGTGTACTCATTGAACACCTGAGAAGTCTGGTAGTACTGCGCGCTGTTTTGAACAGGTGAAGAGTCCCAGTAGTACCCGGTCTTCGGCTGGTACTCTGTGTTGTACGCCGTTTCGGAGTACGTTGTGAATACAGGGTAGTACCTCGTGTCCGTTTGTGTTGTGAACTGCGTTGTTTCATAGGAGTACGGAACTTGATTATACCCGGTGGTCGTGACGTCGTAGTTCACAGTTTGCGGAACGCCGTAAAGCAGTGTGTAATAATATCGGTTGTACTCTGTTACCGAAAGAGTAACGGGCGTGTCCTTCTCGACTGCTTTGGGAATTTGCTCAGGTTGGCCACCCATAACAACGCACCCGCAGTGCTTTGTCATGTGATATGCTACAGCCACGGTAATACTCACGTAAGAATACTGCGGCACGGCTGTTATTTTCATGTACGTGTACTGTGCAAAAATCGTTTTCTCGTATTTGTAAAAGTGGATATGGGGAACAAGCTGCCAAACCGGCTGCGTGTAAGACTCGGTGTACGTTCTATAAGCGGTCGCTTTGTGCTGCACTGGGTAAGAGTCCCAGTAGCACACCGTGTTGCTCTGCGGGTTGGAAACCGTGACCGGCGCCTGGCCAGTCACCTGTTCAGGCACGTAGTACGTCCCTGTTTCGGTGACGAAGGTCTTGGTGTAGTAGGTGTAGTAGTGCGGAACCTGCACGACTTTCCGTTGTTTATCACGGTTTCGTCCACGTAAAACACGTCCTGCTACTGGGAGTTCACAGGATACTGGTAGGTGTACTGCACTTGGTAGTTGTTGTAAGTGGTGTAAGTCCACGTAGCGGTTTGGCTCACCCAGTACTCAAAGCGCCCGCCGTTTGCTTCCAGCCCAGATAGTAAATGTTGGTATCACATCCGATCCTGTGAGAAAGCCAAGTGTCAAGATACCGAAGGATGGATAGCGTCAAGATAAGAACCAAGCCTCAAGCAAAGAACAGAGGATATTCCCAATCTCAGCGTGGCATGGTGCGATCTTGACAAATCAAAGCTTGTTGGAATGCCCACTATTATTGAATGGTGGACATGAAAAGCGCGTTTCCAAAGCCCCAACTCTAAGCAACACAAAAACAAGAATTAAGTGATTAGTGCATCGCAAAAGCTTGCGACAACGCCCAAGCCTGTTAACTTTCTGGGGGTTAAGGGGGCGGAAGTCCCCCTCCGTAAGGATGGATAGCCCCCTTATAGAAACCTTTTTATAGTTATTAAAAAATAGATATAACTATGCGGTACAGATTGGAAAGAGGATCGCATTCAGTTTACGCTCTTTATTACCACTATGTCCAAGTGGTGAAGTACCGCAGAAAGGTGTTCGATAATGAAGAGATTATAAACTTCCTAAAGGAACAAATTCAGGAAATAAGCAAAACGTTCGAGGTTGAAGTCATAGATATAGGGGTAGATAAAGATCACTTCCACATGTTATTCAAGGCGAAACCAACCTTGAATATACCCAGATACATAAACGCGATCAAGACAATCACGTCTAGGGAAATACAGAGAAAATTTCCTCAAGTAAAGGAAAAACTATGGAAAGGGCACTTCTGGTCACCTTCCTACTTCTTAGCAACAAGTGGACAAGTAACACTGGAGGTGCTGAGAAAATATGTGGAGAGCCAAGGAAAAGAATAACAAGATCCGGCTATCATTCAAGTACAGAATTTACCCAACAAGAGAAGTAGAGGAAAAACTCCTCAGGGTGATGCAAATTGAAGCTAAAGTGTACAATTCCTTGTTAGACGCAGTGAATAACGCAAGGAAAGAAGGGAAAAAGATAACACCTAAGGACACCCAAGGCATGCTGAAAGACTTGAAGATAGAAGGAAAAGAACTAGTTTACTCCAAAGCCCTTCAAATGGTGAACAACCAATTATGGTACAACATTAACTCTCTTCATGAATTGAAGAAGAAAGGAAAGAAAGTGGGGAAGCTGAGGTACAAGAAGACCATGAAGATCATCAACTACAATCAATCTGGTTTCAAGGTGGTTGGGGATAAACTAATTCTCTCAAAAATAGGGGAAATAAAAGCACTCTTCCACAGACCGTTAGAAGGTGAGGTGAAAGGAGTAATAATAAAGAAGAGTGCTACAGGCTGGTACGCAATCTTCCAAGTTGAGGTCGAAAAGGAACCTCTTGAAAAAACTGGAAAAGTGGTTGGAATAGACTTAGGAGTGGAGAAACTAGTAACTACTTCTGATGGTGTAGTAATAGAGAACCCTAAGGTTTTTGATAAGGTCGAAAAAAGGATAAAGATTTTACAAAAAACATTATCAAGAAAAAAGAAGGGGTCTAGAAACTACGAGAAGGTCAGAAAGAAGTTAGCCAAGATACACGAGCATGTGAAGAATCTCATGAATGATTATATTCACAAGGTAACTTCGTGGCTCATAGAACAGTATAGTGAGATATACGTGGAAGATCTTGATGTCAAGGAGATGGTTGAAGATAGTGAAAGTAAAACTTTGAGAAAGCATATCCTTCACTCTGACTTCTCCAAGTTTGTGAGCTATCTCTCCTACAAGGCTAGTAGAGCTGGTAGGAGGGTAGTGAAAGTAAATCCTAAAAATACTTCAAAAACATGTACTGAATGTGGATATGTGAAAAAAGACCTAACTCTATCAGATCGTGTCTTCTCATGCCCTAAATGTGGTTGGGTCACAGACCGTGATTATAATGCATCTCTGAATACTCTTCGTGCGGGGTCGGGACTGCCCCGAGAGCCTGTGGACAGGAGACCTCTGCTATACATCCCCTTCTCAGAGGGGGTGTATAGTAAGTTTCCTGGAAGAAGCAGGAAATCTCCATCGTGAGGTGGGGATGCCCCGTCCGTGATGGCGGGGTAGTTCACACTTGTACAAAAGGGTTTTTTGCTTGTGGATTTATTAACTCTTATGCGAGATTTTGTGGGTTACGGCGGTAAGCCACCAAGTTTTGAGTGGCCAGGTGGTGCGACTCTTGCTCTGACGATTGCGGTGAACTACGAAGCTGGAGGAGAACGCTCTCCTGTGTTCGGCGACACCTCACCAGAAACGTTTGGAGAATTTCCGGCTTACGGTGTTCCACCAAAAAGAGACCTTGCGATGGAGTCAATCTTTGAATACGAAACAAGGGTTGCGATTTGGAGAATTCTTAGGGTGCTCAGAAAAAACGGTGTCAAGGCCACGTTTTTCGCTACAGCAAAAACTCTTGAAGTGAACGAAATCGCTGCGAAAGCAATAGTTGAACAAGGGCATGAGATATGTAGCCACGGCTACCGATGGGTCGAACACTACACTCTTACAAGAGAAGAAGAAAGAGAGCACATAAAAAAAGCGGTGGAAATAATCACGCGAATTACGGGGAAGCGCCCCGTGGGCTGGTACTGCAGAGAACCGAGCGAAAACACGCTCGAATTATTGGTTGAAGAAGGAGGTTTCCTTTACGACTCAGACGTTTACAACGACGATCTTCCCTACTACGTAGATATAAAAGGCAAAAAACTGCTACTTATACCGTACACGCCAGACGTAAATGACTTTCACTTCTTTTCTAACAGGTTCTGCTGCGCATCTGAATTCTTTGAGTACATGCGAGATTCGTTTCTCACTTTGTACGAAGAAAGCGAAGAAACTCCAAAGCTCATGAATGTCGGAATTCATGTAAGGATTTCTGGTAGAGCTGGAAGAATTGTTGCGCTTGACAGGTTTCTGAATTACGCAAAAAGGTTCAAACGTGTGTGGATTGCCACAAGAGAAGAAATCGCGCGCCACTTTATGAGGCTATTCCCGCCTTGACCTTTTGCGAAATTTCAAAGAAAACTCTCCAAAACGGGTCCTCTTTTGGTGCTGGCACGTCGAGTGTTGAACCATCGCGTTTTACAAGCCTCACGCCCTTACCTCTTACCACTTCTCCAATTACTGCGGCTGGTATACCTTCAGATTGTAGCGCATCGACAACTTGTTCGGCATTCTGGGTGCAGATGATAAGCGTTCCTTCGCTAATCGAACAAAAAGGGTCGATTTTTACAAGCTCACACAGTTCGCGCACAGCCTCATTTATGAAAAGCTTGTCTTCGTAAACCGTGATCTCAACCCCGCTAGCTTTTGCCACTTCGTTCAAAGCGCCCCACACACCTCCTTCTGTTGCGTCGTGCATCGCATGGGCTCCAACTTTTGACGCGATCAGACCGTCTTTCCAACAAGACATTTTCCAGTAAAGCTCTTTCGCCTCATTAAAGCGAGAAAGCCTTTTCTCAAAGTAGCTAGGAAAGAGATTTGCGAGTAGCGCAGTTGCCTCAATCGCTGGACCCTTTGTGATAACCACTTTGTCACCAATTTTGGCGTTGCTAGAAGGTGTGAGCTTTGACTTTTCACCTATTCCTAGCATTGTAAAGCCGCCTAGCATTGGGTAATCCACTCCTTCGTATCTTCCTGTGTGTCCTCCGATCACGCCAACGTTTATTTTTTTAAAGCGTCTGAGATGCCAATCCACATCTCTTCGAACTGCTCGTCGCTCATCGATGTCGGAAGGTTTAAATCAATAAGAGCGTATCTTGGAGGAATTCCGGAAGTTACCACGTCGCTTGCGAGAATGTGAACGGCAAACCAAGCGGATTTTCTTAAACCCAACTCGGGAACGATGAACACGGGATCGGTCTTTGCTACAAGAACGCGCTCACCCAAGTCGACCACACCCGTGTCAACGCCGTGCGTCGGCGGAACGATTAGCTCTTCGAGTTTTGCGCCTAAATTCGGATAAATCACCTTGTCGAATATCTCCGAGGATATTTTGCCTAGCATGCAATAAAATCAAAGGCGGACAGATATAAGCACATTTATAATTGATTTATAAGAAGGGAGCTACCCAGTTAATACTTTAGGGTAGTGGAACACCGGTATGATGTATAGGCGAGCGACACACATTCTGAAATGTTCGTCCATCGCTCCTTGGCTCGGAGTAAACAGTTTTGAGTAGAAGTTATTTATAGGCATTAAATAGTTCATAACAATGTTAAACGAGAATTTGTCTAAGGTTTTAGGAGTGAGCCTGTCTAGGTTAAAGGAGTTTGTCAACGAAGCCTATAAAATCGATTTAGATGTAAAAAAGATGTTAGGAAATAAAAGACTGTGGGCGCTACACGAAGAGAAGAGAGCTTATCTTTACGCCACGGTTAAGGCTTTAGAACCACAAATCGCGGTGGAAACTGGCGTAGGACCTGGAGTTTCTACGACTTTTATACTGAGCGCGCTTAGAAAAGGAATTTTGTATTCTATTGACTTGGGCGAAAAGTATGGCGAAGAAGCTGAGAGGTACGAAATAGGATTCGTTGTACCAGATAGGTTAAAACAAAAATGGAAACTGATTCTAGGAGATTCCAAAAAGCTACTTAAGGAATTGTTGGACGAACTTCAAGAAATACAGTTCTTTCTGCACGACGGGGAGCACACTTACGAGAATGTTATGTTCGAGCTAAATGAAGCTTGGAAGCACATGAAAAAAGGAGTGATTATGGTGGACAACTTTGAGTTCAATAATGCAACAGTAGAGTTTTCTAAAAGAGTGAAATCCAAACTTCTCGTGCTCAGTCACAAAGAAGGAGGCTTCGCGATGATTCCAAAACTTGAATGATCGTGAGCTATTTAATGTGTTAGGCGTTGCCCTGTCCCACCCCCTTTAGTTTTAGGCGGGCAAGAAGCTACTCGTGTTCAAATTAGCGACGGGTGTGGAAATCGTGCAAAACTCATCTAATCGAAAGCAATACACTCGGAATCGTCAAGTTTTTTGCCCGTGTATTTACACTTTTGTTTTCAGCCATACGATGCTTTGTAATACTCGGTTTCATAGCTCAGTCGCAAAATCTGTAGCGCCACCATGTTTGTGTGACATCATTTTTCGCTTACAAAATATTTTTAAGCTCGCAAATACACTCAAATTGAATGCGCAGTTACATCATTGCGCTTGCTTTTGCTTTAATCATTTTGCTGTTTGCACCCGTGATACCAATTAAAGCCCCCGTTTATTCCAACAAACAAGAATCGCAAAAATTGACGTACGTTTCTTTTGTTTCTCCTACCACAAAATCCGAAAACACCACAAACGCGCTAGCAACCACAATAAGCGCCACGCACGGAACAAAAATCAAACTTTTTTACTCTGTCACGTACTTCTACTTTAATTTTGGAAGCTATTTGAGTGTACCAGGGAGGTACATAGTAAAAGTGTCGTTGAACGGTTTTGTACGCATGCTTGTTAGAGTGCTTTTGCTTTCATCCCCATTTTTTGTGGTATTGGGGTTGTTTGAGCTTGGAAAAAGCGCAAACAAAAGGCCAAACACTCTTAAGACACTCTAGCAAAGTGTAACTGTGCTTGAAGCAGAGTTTACAAAAAGACTAAACAGCTTTGTGCTAAACGCCAAACTAAAAGGAGAAGGATGGACTTGCGTTACAGGAAAAAACGGTTCGGGTAAAACCACGCTTTTAAACTGCCTTTCTGGAATATACCAAATTGATAGTGGGTTTATCAAGCTTGACGGCTTAGACATTTCGCGCCTACCGCTTGAAAAAAGAGGTTTCGTTTTGGTAAACCCGAACACCTATATCCCTTCGCTCAGCGTCGATGAGCACATCCGCTGGGGTTTTAGGCTCAAAAAGATTGAGGTTAAAGAAGAAGAGCTACAAAAAGTAAAGCAAGCGCTAGGAATTAATTTTGAAGGACGAGTTTCAAAACTAAGCGTTGGGCAAAGAATCAGAGTTTCGCTTGCGACTGCGTTACTTGCGCAACCCAAAGCGATTCTTGTTGACGAGGCTTTTTCGAATATCAGCGAAAAACAAAGCTTCTTAAAAGAGTTCAAGACGCTCACAAAAGAGCGAAGAATCATGGTGATTTACACAACGCAGGAAATCGATGATTCGCGCTTTTCGGAGTACCACTATCATATCGAAGACGGTGTGTTAAACGCTTTGAAACAAGTGTAAACTTTGCTAATCTTCTTGATTTGTAGGAGAAGCTTCAGAAAGCAAAAGCTGCCCTTCGGGTGATATTTTGAACAAAAGCGTGCGCGTTGTTCTTCCTTTTTTGATGCAAGGAGGGGTGTGCATCTTTACGAGTCTTACAATCTCTACGATGTTCGTTTTTAAGTGAATTCCTCTTTTATCCGCACTTCGCAAAACGATAGAAGGAATGTCCGCTAAATACGTTCCCTTTTCAATTCTGATCGACATTTGCGACCTGATTGACGACACCACTTTAAGCGTTTCTTCGGCCAGTCTGATTTTGCGCTTTGCTCTTAGCTCTATCATTGAGATGTTCGCGCGTGTGGTGCCGAGCTTTCTTGCGACCTCTGCTTGAGTAAGACCTTGCGCTCTTAGCTTGAGCACTTCCACCTGCTTTTTTGTGAGAAAACCGAATTTTCGTGTTTTGTTCATCGTAACATAAAATAGTTGCACAATTCTTAAATGTTTACGTATATAGTTGCATGTATGAAGGCTAGGTATATAATCGCTCTCTTCATTCTTTTAATACTTGCGATCGGCGTAGTTTATGTCACTACAAGAAAAACTCAACCGCTCATAGTGTACTCCGCGGACGCTTATACGAAAGAAGTGAGCGAGCTACTTTCACTTTTTCACAACCAAACTGGTGTCCCTGTCGCGCCAGTTCACGGCGGTGGCTCGCTTGCGCTAGCGCGAGAGATATCGCAGGGTGTACCCGTGAGCGTTTTTGTGTCCGTCGCACTCATCGCGTACTCACAAAGCTACTTAGGTAGTAGATACTCGGGTTGGGCAATTGCTTTCGTCGCAGACCAAATGGTTCTTGCTTACTCAAACTCCACAAACCCAGTGGTTTCAACCGTAGTAAAAGATTTTAAAACCGCCGAAAGCACAAACTCCTCAAAATACTACTACTATGCGTTCAACAACCTCACAAGCGGTAAGCTGAAAATTGGCATCTCAAATCCGAATGATGACCCAGCGGGCTTTAGAGGCTGGCTTGTGCTAGAAATGGCGGGCTTTCTTTACGCAAACGACACGCAGTATTTCGTAAAAAGAACGCTCGAAAATCGCGCAAACGTCACGGCGAGCAACGCCGCTCAGCTTGTAAGCCCACTACTTTATGGCGACATTCAATTCTTGTTCATTTACAGGTCGGCTGCGATCGCAAAGCACTTAAATTACATCGAACTACCACGCCACATCAATTTGGGTGATCCATCGCTTTCAAGCTTTTACTCACAATTCACTTACAACCTTTCAACAGGTGTTGTACACGGCTCTCCGGTTTACTTATTTTTGTCTGTGCCTTCTAACGCTGTGGACAGCGCTCAAGCTTACAACTTCGTTAAATTTGTGATAGAACACAGCTCAATCCTACAAAGTTATGGGCTTACGCCGCTTAAACCAGCGATTCTGTTTAACGACACACACATTCCACAACAGCTTGCGTCACTACTTTCTACAGGCGAAGTGATACGAGGTGGTGCGATATAGAAAAGCGCTTTGACGCGCTCAGGGCGTTTTCACTCTTTTCACTTGCTTTGCTTTTGCTTCCCGTAATTCTTCTTTTGTTTTACGGATTTGTGGTTTACAGGTCGCCACAATCATTCACAAGAGTGGTTTTTTCTTCAATAATGCTCACTCTGAGCTCTTCTTTTACTGCGTGTGTGATTGTTAGCGCGCTCTTCACACCTTTTGCGTACGAGCTTGCAAGACGAAGACGTCCGCTCGAAGAAGCTTTGAGCGAAATTCCCGCGTCGATCCCACACCCTGTAGTCGGAATAGCGCTACTAATTTTGGACAGTCCGCTTACGCCAACAGGAAAAGCGCTTCAGTCTATCGGAATCAACTTTTTTGATTCGTATTTAGGGCTTGTGATCGCACTGGTGACGGTTTCCGCTCCAATTTACATAAGGTCGTTACACTCGTTTTTCGAATCGCTACCAAAAGAGCCTGAGCTTTTTGCGATGTCGCTTGGCGCACCGCGGTTAAAAGTTTTGTTCGACGTTGTTCTACCGAATTCGTACAGGGGTGTGCTTTTGTCCTTTTTGATTTCGATGAGTAGGGCGATGAGCGAGTTCGGCTCAATCGCGATACTCGCTTACTATGTGCTACAGCCACCTTTTAACGGTGTAAGTCCCGCTTCAGTCCTGATTTACGACTTTTACGGTTACTACGGCCCAACGGTTGCGGTCACCACCGCTGCCCTTCTTGTTGTGGTTTCTCTTCCGTTTGCGTTTGCCGCAAGACTCATCAAGCGGTAGTACTATTCTTTTTGTGTGACCGCGATCGTAGCCGCATCTTTCACAAAGTTTGGCAAAAGAAGCGAAAGCGTAACGCACATTGCGGCGCAAGCCGCTTTTCCTATCGTTCAAAAGTTTTGGGATTCGATCGACTTTGTGGTTTTGTCGAACGCTTATTCTGGCGAATTCAACGCAGTTTCTGGTTTGAACAACCTTGTTACCACTTTTTTGTCGCTTGACACCACACCCTCAGTCAGGGTGGACAACACAAGCGCAAGCGGTGGTTCTGCTCTTTTTTTGGCTTCCTCGCTAATTGAAAGCGGAAGGTGTAAATGCGTGCTCTTGATCGGCGCCGAAAAAATGTCTGAAAAGAACACGAAAGAAGTCACGAGCGTAGTTTCTAGCCTTTTACCTCCGCGTGAAAGAGCTTCTGGTGTGTCTTTACCCTCACTTGCGGCGCTTGCCGCAAAGATTTATCTTTCAAAGTACGGCGCAAAAAGAGAAGCGTTTGCGCAAGTCGCTGTAAAGAACCATGAAAACGGCGCGCTCAACCCATTCGCTCATATTCAAAAGAGGCTAACGCTCGAAGAGGTTCTATCTTCAAGGGTGATAGCGCATCCTCTTACGCTTTACGAGTTTAGCCCAATCAGCGACGGCGCTTGCTCTGTTCTTCTTACCGCAAACGAGTTTGCTCAAAGCTTTACCGAAAAACCAGTTTACATCAAAGCGTTTGGCTATGCGTGTGACAGCGCGCACATTAGCTCTCGCGCCGAGCTTTGTTCTCTAAAAAGCGTAAAAGACGCGGCGCAACGCGCGTACAAAACTGCGCGTATCACACCAAGTGACGTAAATTTCGCTGAACTCCATGACATGGCCACAGTGCTTGAGGTGATTCAGTGCGAAGAGCTTGGCTTGTTTGAAAGAGGTAAGGGATGGGAAGCTGCGATGAGAGGAGACACATCGATAAATGGTGAAAAACCTGTGAACACAAGCGGTGGTCTTAACGCAAAGGGACACCCGATTGGCGCAACCGGTGTCGCTCAAGCGGCTGAAGCGTTTTTGCAAATAAGGGGTGAAGCTGGCGCAAGACAGGTAAAGGGTGCAAGCGTCGGGCTTAGCGTGAACATGGGAGGATTCGGAAACTCTTCTGTCGTCACGATATTTGGTGATCAGCCTTGAAGCTTTATGTGTGTTCGTCTTGCGGCTCAAAGTTTTTCGAAGAAAGGATGATTTGCGCAAAATGTAGGTCGGTAGAGTTCTACGAAAAAGAGTTCGAAGAAAAAGAGGTTATTTCTGAGACTACGCTCACATCCACACCAGCGGGCTTTCCTGACACGCTACTTATTCGCTTAATAAGAGTGGATGGCGTGACGTGTCTGGTCGGAGACGTCAAACAAACTTGATAGAAAGATTCTTGAGTTTGTTTTTTATGGCGACATTGAGTATAAGAGGTGTTAGAGACTCAACAAGATAAGACAGCTTTAGCGGGCCTACCACTAGTGGTCTTAAGTTGGGAATACTCAAAACGATGTTCTTTACGGTTTCTATCGCTTCTTTTGAATCACCGCATATCGGAACGTCGAAATCGGGTTGAACGCTTAAATCGCCAAGCCTTTCTGCAGGAAGTGTGTGAAACGCGGCCACAACAGGAACTTTTACGATGTTTGACACCGCTTGCGCCATGCTCAAAGAGTTAGGAGGAGAGTATTCGAAGCCACCCTCTCCTTTTTTCATCGGAACCACGGGACACACTAGAATTGAGTTCGGGTTGATGGATTTTGAAAGCGCATTCGCTGTTTCTAGTGCAAACTCATAAGGCACCGCAAGAACCACAACGTCCGCAAGAGAAGAAGCCATTTCGTTTTGAAAACCCTTCACATCAACTTCGGTACCTAGCGTTTTTTTCACTTCTTGCCTTATTTTCTGTGCGGCGATGCTCGCCTTTTCCGCGCTTCTTGAACCCACGATCACTTCATATTTTGAGCAAAGCCTTTTTGCGAGCGCTTCTCCCAAATCGCCCGTTCCGCCAACGATTGCTATTTTCAACTCAACTACGCATCACTGCCGACATAAAAAAGTGTTACCTTGTGAGCTTAAACTTTAAATCATTTTATCGAAAATAAGAGCGCATGGACACTTTCGAGGTTATAAGGACAAGGCTTTCGGTTTCTACGTTTTCCGAAAAGCAAGTCCCCAAAGAGGTCAAACGTGAGGTGCTTGAAGCCGCAAGGCTTTCTCCTAGTGGTCTTAATTCGCAACACTGGCGGTTCATTCTTGTTGACGGAAGGGAAAACCTAAAAAAGCTTGCGGAAATGAGCACCACAGGTAAGTGGGTTGCAGGCGCAAACTTTGCGGTTGTGGTGCTCACAAACGCGGAATACCCTTTTCATCTGCTTGACGCGGGACAAGCGATAATGAGCATGATGCTTGCCGCTTGGAATCGTGGTGTCGCTTCAAGAATTTTCACGGGTTTTGATCAAAAAAGTATGAGGGAGTTTCTCGAGCTAGAGCAAAACGAAGAAGCACAAAGGTTGTCAATCACCGTGGTTGTGGGTTTCGGTTATCCCACAAAAAAGATCATCGGAAAAAAGAATAGGTTGCCACTAGAAAAAATAGCGTTTTACCAGCGATACGGACAGCCTATCACTCAAGCTTTAAGTTAGCCTTCTTGCTTCCTCTTTTGGTATGGCGGTAAGGGTTTCTGTCGCAACGACGTGTGATTGCCTTAAAAGAAAGCTCATCACCGTTTTTTCGTCTGGGGCTTCTATCACCATCACGTTGTCGTATCTACCCAGCGTCTGACTTCCTCCCCGCCTCTCAAGGGCGAGGGTTCCCTTAGGGCGGATCATCGTTCCCGCCATCGGTTCGGGGATACATCCCTCATTTGGTGGGCAGTCGAGGGGGTCAGAGACCCCCTCCTAGCCATAAAATAAATTTAGAAAAAAGAAGTATTTAAATATAAGGGGGCTATCCATCCCCGCTGGCGAGGCTTTACGCCCCCTTAACCTCCAATTTTTGTAAAGATCTTGCAGAATCTTTAGACCTTTTTTTGAAAACTCCTTTTCTAGCTTGTCGAACTCTTCAAAGTCTTCTTTTGATGGCTTTTTGCGAAACTTAACAAGAGTTACGAAATACATTGCACTATTAATATCAAAACCAGCTATAAATTTCTTCTGTCATCGATGATGTCCGGATTTAGGGATTTGTGAGCGTGATATCTTGGAAAAATCTGTGACGCCGTAGTCAGCAGTTTCAAAATAGATAGGTTTATATAAATTTTCGGATTTGAACAATTTGTGTGTGCACGCGCAGTAGGGTGGTAGCATAGACCCAAGACCTCCGCTGAGGGAGGGGTGCGTGCACACTTGTTGGGTGGGGGACTGAAGATGGTCGGCGCTCCCCACTGCACGGTGGGTGGGTGCGTCGAGACAGGGGGAAAGCGGAGTGACCCCAATGAACTCGTGAGTTTCCTAAATGATGCTGTGAAGCCCAAGCTCTACGCGTACGATAGGTATGCTGATGCGTACCTACGTAGAGTGAAACCCATCAAAGTTTCATAACTCACTTCTTGTACACTCTTAGACCGCCACTAGTCTCTAAAACGGGTTTCCAATCTTTTAGTTTGTGACGATAACTCACTACAAGCGCACCTTCTTTGAGCTGAGTTTCAAACACGCTTTTTAGCTTGTTCATGAGCCATGGTGTAAGGAAGCAGTACACTATATCCGCACCGCTATAGTTCACGTCGAGCGCGCTCTTTCTTAAAGCAAAAAACCTGCGAGAAAAGCCCTTCTTCTTGGCTCTTTTCGTGGCCCACCAAACTTTAAAAGGATCTGGTTCTATGAAAACCACGTTGCAACGCGTTTTCGACAAAACACAAAAGGCGACTCTTCCGAAACCCCCGCCCACTTCATACACGGTTTTTCCGTCCATTCCAAGCGCGTTTAAGAGTTCAACGAATTCTTTTACCACTTTTTTTGGCGTAGGCTCGTATCCAGCACCCCAAATAAAGCCCGGTAAAACCACGCTCAAGTAAGCAATTGCTACTGTGTACAACAAAAACAACAAAAAATCCATGATTTCCACTTATCAAAGCTCTAAGCCTTTTGTTAAGCATAACTTTTTGGGAATTAACTATTTATATAAATTTTTTAAAAATTTTTAGAAAATTTCTAAAAAAATTCTGTTTAAACACTAGTTTTTTCAAAAAACATATTTTAATCCCTTGTTACAAAAGAATTTAAATATTTACCTCATGTTTGATTAAATATGAACAAGAACGCTTTACAGAATAAGCGTATGACGCTGTCTTACGCGGTAAAGGAAACGATTTCCGCAGACCTAGCTCTTCAGGATGCCATATCTAGAGGGTATGCGAACATTAGTGGCGTTGCCAGGGTGATAAAACCCGAGGTGGAAAGAAAGGTGGGTTCGCCAGTAAAACTCGAAAGCCTGATAACCACACTCAAAAGGACCAAAATCGACTGGAAGGTTGGCGAAGACGTGAAAAGAGTGATAGCGCAAAGCACCTTAAGTGTGAGAACGGGGATAGAAAAAACAATAGTTCATTCATCAGAGGGCAACATCCACAGACTAGGACAGCTTTTGGCCAACCATGCAAACAGCTTTTTTGGAGTCGCAATCGGCTCGCTTTCAATCACCATGATTTACGAAGAAGCTTTGTCACAAAGGGTCGGTTCCACTTTTTCTGATGACATCCTCTCTTCTTCAAAGAATCTTGCGGCGATAGTCGTTCAGAGTCCACCAGAAATCGCTAGCACCCCAGGTTGCGTGATAACGCTTTACGGGCAAGTTTCAAGACGTGGAATAAACATCGAAGAAACGATTAGTTGTTACACGGAAACGATGATTGTGGTTCAAGAAAGAGACGTAGGAAAAGCGTTGGAAGCGCTAGCAGAGCTAATTTCTTCCACAAAAGAAGCGCTGTCAAAGAGGTAACGGCATAAGCTCTTTCGACATCAAAAGCGCGTCTTCACCGTCTGCGTAATAGCTCTTGATCGTGGAAACTTGCTTGAATCCGAGTTTTGCGTAAAGCTTTTGCGCCGCCTTGTTGGACACTCTTACTTCAAGGAACAACTTGCTCACGCCCAATTCTTTCAACCTCTGTTCTAGTCGCTTAAACAAGTTATAGCCAACACCCATTCCGCGTTTGCAGTTTTTCACGGCGACCGAAACCACCTCGGCTTTTTCTTGAAAGATTGTGGCAAGTATATAACCCACAACCTTTTCTTTCTCAAGTGCGACAATGAAAACGTTTTCTTCCTTTAAAAATTGCTCAAAGGTTTCGCGAGTAAAGGGGTCAGGAAAACTTTCTCTTTCAACCTCTAAAATCCCGTCAAAGTGCGCCTTTTCAAAATCCACAAATCGAATTGACCCAAGCTCTTCCATAAGAAAACATTTGTGCTGAACCGATACCTAAACTCTACCAAGCAAAAAATATTATTATCTGTGAGTATTAAGCACGATGCTGTTTATTGGGATAGATGGAGGCGGTACAAACACCGCGGGCGTAGCGTGTAACGAGGAAGGGGAAATTCTTGCGTTTTCGCTTGCCGACTCTACCAACTACCACAACGTCGGACTTGAAAACGCTTTCAAAATCCTTGAAAAACTTGTGATAAGCTTGCTTTCACAAAGCGGGTTTCACGAAGCAGATGGGGTGTTTTACGGCCTTGCGGGAATAGACTCAAAAAAAGACAAAGAAATGATGCGCTCCGTTTTAAAAAGAATACCTCGCGTAAAGGAGTTCACACTTGGAAATGACACAGAAAACGTTTACTACTCAACAACCTTCGGAAAACCGGGAATTGTGGTGATCTCAGGCACTGGTTCCAACGTGTTTGGAAGAAACGCGAAGGGTGAGGAGTGGAGAGCTGGCGACCACGGTCACGCATTAGGAGATCAAGGAAGCGCGTACTACATCGCGATCGAAGCGCTTAGGGCTGCCATGAAATCCTATGACGGACGAGGGGAAAAAACCGAATTGGAGAGGCTTTTTTGCTCCCTTTACGGTGTGGACAATTTGGGAGAGCTACCAGGCGTGTTCTACTCTTTAAAGCAAGACGTGTCCGAGATAGCTTCCTTAGCAAAGCACGTGGACACTCTTGCGCAAACTGGTGACGCAGTATCAAAAAGAATACTTGAAAACGCCGCAGAGGAGCTCGTGTGCGGAGTTAAGGCGGTCGCAAGAGCGCTCAGACTGAATGAAGAACGCTCCTTTATCGTGGGCGGGGCGGGCGGTGTTCTACTTGGAAGCAAAATCGTATGGGAAAACTTCAAAAAAAGAGTGGTCGAAGAATTTCCTTACGCGTTTATAAAGGGCGTGTTGCCTTCATGGGCGTGTTCGCTAGGCGGTGTGGTGTACTATCTACAAAAGACTGGGTTCGAGATCACAGATTCGAAGTTCGAAAAAATGAAGAAAGCGCTTTATGAGGTTGTGAACGAGAAAAACGTTTTGCTTTAGTCGAAAACCTTAACCAAACCGTTTGTGCCGTCAACTTCTACCTCTTGACCGCTTTTAAGCTCTTTAATCGGGTCAACTTCCAAATTGTCCACGGCCGGAATACCCGATATGATTGCGCCAACTGCCACTATTGGCTCGCACAACCTGTTTACGATTGCCAATGGTGCTTTGCTCGCTTTAGAAAGCTGGTAAATCACGTAAGTGCCCACTGTAGAACCTTTTCCACTAGGGAAAACCAAAACGCGACCAGCTATGCTTTTACCAAAAAGCTCGTGATTCTTTTCTATCACAACACCCGTGTTAGCGTCTACCCCTCCAAGAAAGCTAATTGGTTGTGAACTCACAAGCGCCAAACCCCTCGCCACACCTTTCGAAATGCCTCTTCCCCTTAAAATCCTCATCTACATCGCCTCCGTTGACTCAAGAATTAGCCTTTCAAGCTTGGCAAGCCTTACATTCACATGACTCATACTAGGGGAGTAGAACGCCGCTTTGGCTGAAACTACGTCTATCGACTTTACGCCCATTCTGTCAATGGGGGACACCACCATACAAGTGTCACAAAAAATCTTTCCACCGGCTTCTTCTATTATTTTTGTAAGGCCGAGATTATCCGCTTGAGATTTCACAATTCTTGAAGTGTAAAGGTAGAGCGGCTTCTTTAACCTTCTTCCTTTAAGAAGGAGTGCAACCCTTTTGATCTCCTCTAATGAGGCGTGTGGACATCCTATGGTTATCACATCACCTGGTGTAGCGTCTCCCCCAAGTCTTTCCCACTCCTCTTTTATCTCGCTTTGTTCAATGGTGATCTTTTCCGCCGAAGGTTCAACACACCACTCAGGTGTGACACGCTCCACCATGAACATTGCTACAGCACCCGTCGATGAAAGCGCGGCGCCCATCGCCTTAAGCGATTCCTTGTCGGGCGAAATTCCCTTAAAGGCGACAATTCTATTTGAGGCAATTCTTCCGACAAGCGAGCCCAAAACCGCAAACTCCACTGGGTCTAGAAGCTCAGCTTTTACTTCTACAAGCAGAGTGGCCACCCTGTTTTCTTTAAGATGTAGCCCATAGTAAGGGGTTAAACCAGTCAAAGCGGAGCAAAGCGCGGACACACCGCTTTCCCTGTTACTCATAGCACCAAGAAGCGAATTCGCGTAAATCACCGCGCTACTTTCAGCCCACGCAACGTGTTCACCTCGTGATGGCTCAACTCCTATGTGATACGGTGTGCACGTGAGCGTTGTCTTTACACCCATTTTGGAATACGCTTTAAGAATCTTGAGCTGGCCTTCGATGAATCTTTGGTCGAGCGCCATTTCGTCAAACCTTTCAAGGTCCATTGCGCTAGGGTTTATATACGCAGGAATGACCACTTTGGCACCTTTTTGCGCCAAATCCCACAAAAACTGCGCTCCTGCGTCTCCTATATTTTTGTAGCTCACACCAGAAATTTGAGCCGACGTGCATTCAATAAGCCTCTGTGCACCGTAAATTTTTCCCAAAGCGACCAAGATTTCCATTGCTTTGGAAACGGCGTATCCACGCTCACCCTCTAGCATTCGCTCCTGTTCTTTAGTGAGGTACAAAACCTTTCTAGGATTTAATCGCAAGACGAATTAATAAGCTCAGTGGGCGCGATTGTTTTATATCCTTGAAGCTTATACTGGAGTTTATGGAAATAGCCGAACTTACAGAAGAAGACTTGGACTCCTACTTGGAGCTATTTAGCGAAGACGAGAGCGCAAAGCAAACGATGGAAAGGGCTGGTTTTAAGCTCGAAAAAGAGGCGTTCAAAAACAGGCTGTCTTCGTTTCCTACTTGGATAAAGGTTTTTGTGCTACGCTCTGACAGAGTTGAAGGCGCTGTGTGCATCGCAGGAGCGGAAAACCTGAACCTTCCAGACTCCGCGCTCATCGTAGACCTTAGGATAAGAAAAGAAAGCAGAAAAAGAGGTTATGGCTCGATGCTACTAGAAACCGCGCTAGAGTACGCAAGAAAAAAGGGTGTAAAAAGAGTGGTCACGATTGTGAGCGAAATGAATGTGGCGGGCATCAAGCTTTTTCACAAATTTGGCTTTAAGCCTTATAGCATTTTACAAGACTACTATGTGTTAGGCGAAAACGCGGTTGCAATGGAAAAGGTTTTTTAGCTAGCGAAGCTTACATCAAGCCCAATTAGAAGCATTATGCGATAAAGTTAAATCATCTTTTCTGTCTTACTACTTCGTGGTTTTATTGGCAGAACGAAGGTTTGTGAAACAGTTTGGGTCTTACAGAATAGTGGTGAGCATAATAGGCGAAAGCGACAATCCAGCTGAGATTCAAGCGATCCAAAGGTTTATCGAACAGCTAATTTCTCAGGGTTTTAGCGAGGATGTTTCGCAAGAAGAGGAGACAGCGGCTTAATGTCAGAAATTTTTGAAAGCAAAAGCGCAATAAACCTAAGTCAGACGCTCAACTCCGCTCAGTGTTTTCAGTGGATAAAACTAGAAGATTGGTGGGTCGGTGCGACGAACGGTTGCGCGGTCGCTTTAAGGCAGAAGGCTTCAAAAGTGATCGAGTTTGAGTTTTACGGAGCTAATAGCTGGAGCGCTTTTGACTATTTCAGAGAAGACGACGAGATCAACCAAATAGTGAAAGCGCTAGGCTTTGACCCACTAGTCTCTTCACTTTTTAAAGACACACCCGGTTTAAGGCTAATAAGGCAAGACCCTTGGGAGTGCTTGCTCATGTTTTGCTGCTCAACCAACAACAACGCAAAAAGAATCTCAAAAATCGTGCTCAACTTGAATAGGGCTTTTGGAAGAGAAGTGGAAACTCCCTTCGGGATACTCAACCTATTTCCGAGCGTGCGCTCAATCGCCAACGCCGATTTGAGCAAACTCAGAGAATGCGGTTTGGGGTATCGAGCAAAGTACGTCAAAGCGATGTGTCAAACGATTATACGAGAGTCGATAGATCTTCTTAGCTTAAGGCGCAAACCACTTCAAGAAATAAGGAACAGCCTGAGCGAACTACCCGGTGTGGGACTAAAGGTCGCCGACTGCGTCGCGCTTTTTTCACTTGAAAGGCTTGACTCATTTCCTGTTGACACCTGGATGAAAAGGATACTCGCAAGATTCTACTCAAACCTTTTTGAAAAATCAACCGCAGAAAGACTGCTTAAAAGCTCTCTCACACCATCGGTTTACAAGGCGGTAACCCGTGCGATTTGCGATTATTTCGGTGAGTACGCAGGATACGCTCAAAACCAGCTTTACTACCACGCAAAAAGCCTTTTAGCAGAAAAACAGTTCGAGATCGCAAAGCCTTAGAAACACGCGCACGCTTTTGTCTTGATGTTTGTCTCAAAGGGAGTCTCGAAAATTTCTGTCGTGCTACCCATTTCAGTGATTTGGAGTAGACCTCATTTAAGAGAAAAGACCGTGAAATTCGCCGAAATTCTACGCTCGTGCTGCATATTCAGAGTTCACACTCTTTTTTTGTTCAACGACACAAGCAAGAAAGCTAAAGAAGAAGCCTCGCTGATAGCCACTTACCTTTTGGCACCTCCTTACCTCAAAAAGTATTTTCCACACACCTCACTTTTGAGGTATGTGGGGGTTGCCCCTCCTATAAAAACCCCTTTACACACAGTGAGCGACAACCCAGAATCTGCGCTCAGCGAGCCTTTAAGAGTGGGGCGAGTGGTTTCATGTGACGAACGTGTTTGCCTTTTGGACGTGGGTTTCAAAACCCCGCTACCACTAATCCAAAAGAAGAAGTTTTCGGTTGGCGATTTGGTGTACGTCAAAGTTGTAAAAACACGAAACTCGTACGCGCTACGCGAAATTGAAGCAAAGCACGAGCTGGTTTACTTAGGTCCACAGCTTGTGTTTTTAGATCGAGTGAGCGATTTACGCGCAAAGGATTTTGTTTTGGTTGAGCTTACAAGAAAGGGCGAAGACTTTCCAAAACTTTCGCAAAGCCTACCCCGCAAAAACACACTCGTTTTTTTGGGGAGCCAAGAGAAAGACCCTAGTGAATTGTACAATTTGAACTTCCACTACAAAATCAACGTCATCCCAAAACAGGGCGTGGAAACTGTTAGGTCTGAAGAAGCTTTGCTCATAGGCCTTTCTTTGCTTTCGTGGCAGCTTGAGTAAAATAAGAAAATTTATTGATTGGTTAGTCCATTAAGTTTGTGTTTTCAAAAATCAAGATGCTGCTTTATGCTTTGGGAGCGCTTGCGTATTTGACGCTTGTTGGCGTAGCCGCCTTTGTCAACGTGTATTTGGGAATCACACTCATACTTTTACCAGTGGTCTACTTTGTTTGGAGGAGGTTCTTTTCTAAAAGGATTGCGCTTCCGATTTTTCAAATTTCAAAGAAACAAGTTTGTGGATTTTTCACAGACGCACCCCAAGAAGAAGTGCAGACGTTGGTGCAACTTGGAAAAGAGATGGGAGTTGAGGTGAGCGCGCTTCTTGTTTCACGCCCGAATTCAAAGAGTGGGTGGTACAAGCTCATCGTTTCGAAAAGTGCGCTCACTGGTAAGTCGAAAGAGTTTGAGTTCGCGCTAAAAAGTCTTAGCTCGATGCTAGTCGCAAAGGGTTACGTGGTTGTTCCGATAAAGGACGCGTCACAACTTGACGAAAAACGGCCAACAGGCGTGGAAAAACAAGCTCATCCGATTTTGCTTGTAAGTGGTGTGGATTTAGCCCAAACGGCCTTTTCAGTTGTCACAGAATTTTCCAAGAACTTTGCGTTAATCTGCACGAGCGCTCAGCTTTTACCGTCAATCGTCGCCCTTTACCGCAAAAAAGCGCGAACGCCCGCGATCTTAAAGTTTGGGTATAACTTTTCGTTCAACGCCTTTGAAAAAAGTAAGACGGGCTTTGCGCTCGACGCCTTATCATTTTGTTATGGACTGTCCAACGAAACCACGCTCATACTCGTGAACAGGATTTCAAAAATAGCGGAACAAGAAAGCGCACTAACTCCCTTTACGATTATCGACGCGATAGACTCAATACTGTATGAACAAGGCGTTTCACACAGAATTGCCGACCAGCTACAAGCGCTAAAAAGCTCGCTTTTACCACTTGTTTCTTATCTTGGAAGTGACAGTAGCGCCAACCTAAAAACGCTTTTGGGTTCGCCACTTGTGATAGACTTGTCTAGCGTTCAACCAAAAGCGAGTGTGTACTTTGTCGCTTACAACTTAGCAAAATGGTTTGTGGAAAGAGAAATGGAAGTAGTGCTTGAGTGTTTTGATGCGGAAGTGGGCTTTTTGGAAAGGCTTTTTTTGGACGCGCAGATCAACCACAGACTGCTTGTCGTCACGCGACAAGCAAATCTCAGCCGAAACCTCTTACGCTCTTGTGAAACGCTTGTTTTTTTGAACGCAGACTCTTCGACAGTGAAAATCGCAAAGGAAACGCTTGGTGCAAAACTTGACGAATGCACAGGAAAATCATTTATATTTGTGAAGCCTAAGTCGATCACTCCGCTTGCGGTTGAGTTTTTTGAAGAAAAAGAGCCAACGAGCGACGAAATACTAAAGATCGTTGAAGAAAGCGCGCCAAAGATAAAACCACAGGATAAGCCACGCCTTTTCTTGATTTTCGAAAAAGACATAGAAAAAGTGTACAACGCGCTACGCTATATTCTTGTAAACTCTGTGGTGGAAGAGGAAACCGTGTTACAAGCCACGGGCGACCCAAAAAGAGCTCAAACGATTTACACAAGGCTTGTTCAACTTGGCTATCTGAAAAGAAGGCAAAAAGCTGGAATTTGGTACGTCGAACTCACACAAAAAGGTGAGGAGGAGTTCGAAAAACTTGAAAGTTTTTTAAAAGGCTAGTAATTCGCTGGTTTGCTAAGAACCGAGTAAAGACCCACAAGACCGACGCTAAACGCCATTCCCACTAGTCCAGCAAGGAACCAGCTTGAAGTGAGAAGCTGGAAGACCGCTGGTAAGTAAACCGCTAGATACTTGAGCGCGCCGAACACCAGAACTCCTCCTATATAGCCAATTGCTGCGAAGAAGGCAAGGACCCAACCTCTGCTCATAACATTCACCACGCCAAAAAAACACGCAAGCGCTTATCACAAGTTCGCAGAAACAAATCGTACAACAGTGTGTAGCACAAAAAGAAGGCAGATGTGCCATCGTTTTTTCAAAATTGGCGTATTAGATTTGAGCCAATCCGAAAGTATTATATTCTTCCTCATTAAGAGCGAGTTTAAAAGCAAAGGGACAAAACAAAAAAATTATTTTTTGAAAATAAATCTTTTACTTAAAGCGCGTGAGTAACTGCTTGTATTTTTCCAAGTTTTGCTCTGGACTCAAATTTTGAAGCGCCATGGGCGTAGAATCGTGTAGCATCATCTGCTCAAAAGACTTGCTTTCGCCTTTGTAAAGTAAGCCTGTTGGGATGCCACCTGACTCGATGATCGAAAGAGCGGTCTCAAACGCCTTCTTCCTATCTGTGTAGTCGTAGTTTTTGTCGGCGTTGACGTCGACCACCGCTTTTCTCCATACCGCGTAAGTGTCGTTGTATGTCACACAAGGGCTTAGCACGTCCACAAACGCAAAACCCTTGAGCGAATTTGCGTGGTTTAGCGCCTCTTTAAAGAGGTACACGAGCTGTGGCTGGTTACCAGAAAAACCTCTTGCGACAAACGTGGATGACCTGATTGAAAGCGCCGTGAGAACAGGCTCAAAAGGTATCTCCTGCGTTCCTTCGTAGCCCACTTGTGCGGTCGGAGAAGGTTGCCCTTTAGTAAGACCGTATGTGCCGTTGTTCATCACGATGTAAACGATGCTCGGATTTCTTCTCAAAGCGTGTATAAAGTGGTTTCCACCAATTGCGTAACCGTCTCCGTCACCACCAGCGGCGATCACCGTGAGCTTCGGGTTTGCGAGCTTAATCGCGGTTGCGGTTGTGAGCAAACGACCGTGAAGCGCGTGATACCCGTAAACCAGTAAGTCGTTGTGGATATGCCCAGAGCAACCAATTCCGCCTACGATGACAGTTTCATGCGGGGGAATTTTGAGCTCGCTAAGCGCTTTCTTTAGCGCGGCGAGCACACCAAAGTCGCCGCAACCAGGGCACCAAATCGGAGTAACGGGCTTAAAGTATTCGGTCATGCGTTTCACCTCGAAAGCGCATTAAGCCTTGAAACAACTTGCTCCGTGATTTCTCTTGGTCTAAAGCTCGTTCCGTCGAACTTGTTTATTCCAATTAGTTTGTCCGCATAGCCCACTTCTCTTCTTATCAACCCACGCAACTGCCCAGTTAGGTTGCACTCGACAACGAACGCTACATCAACGCTTTCAAGAAAATCGCTCACTTCTTCTGTGATTAACGGGTAAATCGTTCTTAGCAAAAGAAACTTTGTTGTAATACCCCTGCTCTTTAGTTGCTCCATCGCTTCGAGAACTGCGCCTACATTGGAACCGAATGATATAAAGCCCACGCGGGCGCTTTGATCACCGTAAACTCTTCCGCGTGGCAAGTCCGCCTTGGCCACCTCAAGTTTGATCATTCTTTTTCTCATTATCTTTGTGCGGTTTACGGGATCAGTTGTAACAAACCCCCACTCGTTGTGTTCGTTTCCTGTGACTTGGAAAAAGCCATTTGGCATGCCCGGGATTGTGCGCGCAGAAACGCCGTCTTCCGTGAATTCATATCTTTTGTAAACTGGCAAGGCGTTGAGCTGCTCTTGGGTGAGAAGCTTACCTCTGTCGATTTTCACTTTTGTAAGGTCAAATTCGGGAACGGTTTGCGTGTTTTGAGCTAGCGCTTGGTCTATTAGGATGAAAACGGGAAGCTGATACTTTTCTGCAAGGTTAAGCGCGTCAATCGTCATGTAAAAACAGTCGGTGGCATCCGCTGGGGCTATCACTATTCTTGGAAAATCACCGTGGCCACCGAAAACCACGTGATTCACATCAGACTGTTCGTGTTTTGTGGGCATTCCAGTGCTTGGCCCAGCCCTCTGAACCTCAACTATGACTAGTGGAAGCTCCGCTTCCGCCGCTTGCCCAACACCTTCTGTCATTAAATCTTGTCCAGGACCTGACGTGGCGACCATCGCTCTTACGCCCGCTAGCGACGCGCCTAAGGCCATGTTTATCGCGGATATTTCGTCTTCCGCTTGAATCGCGACCCCACCAAATTTTGGAAGGTTGGCTTGCAAATACTCCAAAATCTCGCTTGCGGGTGTTATCGGATAACCAGCGTAAAACCTTCCTCCTCCAACGATAAACCCAAACGCTATCGCTTCGTCTCCGATGATTTGAATTCTGTCAAGCGGCTCGCTCACAGGTAGTGCGTAGTGTGTAGCGACGCCGAGCTCATCCGCAAGCCTAAAACCGATTTCAAGAGCTTTGAGGTTTCCTTCAAGCACTTCCCCGCCCTTTCTTTGGTATCTCATTCTTACGACCTTTTGCGCTATTTCGTCTTTTACACCCAAAACCCTGCACAAAATCGCAAAGCTGATCGTGTTTTTGAGCAAAGTTTTTTTGAGCTCTGTGCCAGCTATTTCTCCCATTTTGGCCTCATAGAGGCTAACACCCGCGGGTAGTAGCTCTTTGCGTAGCGGCCCTCTTGAACTGTCGTAAATCACAACGGCATCGTTTACCAAGAGATTCCTTGCAACCGCCACAGCTTCCTCGTCAAAAGCGACAAGAACGTCCAAATCGTCTCCAACGCTTAAGATCTCTCTTGTTGAGGCTCGTAAAACGCCATCCGCATGCCCTCCTCTTATTCTTGATAGAACGTTTCTAGAATCGTACGTGTAAAGCCCTATTTCTTTAAAGCACCTAGCGAGCAAGCTTATCACAGTTAAGGTGCCGTCGCCACCTTGTCCACCAACCATCACCTTAATATCGTTCACAGCCTTAGGCGAAACTTTGACCACTTTGCTTTCTTCATAAGTGAGAGACACGTGATCCACCTGACTTTACTTAAGTAAATAAGCAGGCGATTATTTAAACCTTGGTTGAAAGCGCTTTTTTTGATTTCGGAAGCTTAATTACTTGGACTTGACAAACATCAATTGGTGTCACAAGCAATTGAATGATGAAAAGCCACAGGGCGCTGTAGTTTTTCCAAAACTGGGATTTGAAGACAGAATGAAACACGTGACGCTCGCCAAGGATTCGCTCGGTTTTGGAGAGCTCAAATACAACGTGACCGATAAGGGCACGTGCTGTAGATGCGGCGCTTGTGTGGCTGTGTGTCCTGTTAACGTTTTAGACATAGACAGAGTGGACTCGGGCGTTGCGATAAACACAGGAAAATGTATAACGTGCGCGCTTTGCACGTGGGTGTGCACGGGAATTAACAAGTGGGAGGCGCCCGAAGAAAAGCCGCTGGGTAACTACGTTGAGATTTTTATCGCGACTTCCGCAAACAAAAGAAGTGGGGTTCAGGACGGAGGCGTGGCCACAACGCTTGTGCAGTACGCGCTTGAAAAGGGCATTATCGACGGCGCCGTGATGGTCGAAAGAAACGAAGAGTGGATAACGCAACCCAAGATCGTCACAAAACCAGAAGACGTGCCAAAATACGGAACGAGCACCTACTGGCTTGTTCCGCTCTTTCCTGAAGTGACCGAAGCTCTTGAAAAGCTTCGACTGAGCAAACTCGCAATCGTAGACGTTCCGTGCGGAATTGCGACCGCAAGGTGGCTTGAAAGAATACCAAAATACAAAGGAAAGATTGCACTAAGGATAGGTCTTTTCTGCTATGAAAGCTACTACAGAGAAGAATTTATGGACGAAATCACACGCCTTACAAAGACGCCAGTTGAAGAAATAGCGAAAATAGACATAAAGAAAGGAAAAATGGTGATCGAGTTAAGGAACGGCGCAAGAATAGGCGCAGACCTTGACCAGTTCAGCAAATTCACATGGGACAGCTGCTGGACGTGTCACGATTTGACAGCTGAGTGGAGCGACATTTCGGTTGGCGCAATCGGCAATCCTCGGGAGGGAACAAACGTCGTGATTGTAAGGACAGAAGCCGGTAAAAAACTCATAGACCAAGCGCTAAAAGACGGCGTGATACTCAAGCTCGATGACAAAGTCAGGATAAAAACGCTCACAAAAATCGCGCTAAGAAAAAAGAAAAGGTCGCTACCCGAACACCCAAGCCAACCCAAAATTGGGTTAAAGCTTGTTGACGAATACAAGAAACCAAACCCAATCGAAGCGTTTCTCATGCCCTTTGTCGCCACGATCATTCAAGTTGCAAGAAAACCCGTAACCGTGGAGTATCCCAAAGTAAGGTTAAGGCCTTCTGAAAGATTTATGGGAAGGCACAGGCTTGACTTGGAGCTTTGCACAGGCTGCTCGATATGCGCAAGGGTTTGCATCGACTTCTCTATCGAAATGGTGAGAATGGAGAACGGACGCGAATATCCAAGCGTCGACATGGCAACTTGCTCGTTCTGCGGGCTTTGTGTGGACTACTGTCCAAGATACGCGATAACGATGACCAAAGAGTTTGAACTTGCGGGTTACAACCGTCACGAAATGTGGTACACACCAGAGCAGCTTTCTCAAACAAAAGAAGAAGAAAGCTATGGAAAGGAGATTTATCCCAAACCACACATAAACGTAGAAACGGTCAAGCCACTCACTGCTCAATACGATGAAGAGTAGCGTGATACGCTTATTGCAAAAGCCATAAATAAGTGAAACGGTTGTTATAATGTGGTGCGAATAATGGCTGAAATTGAACTCAAGAGTGAAGCTCCTGTGATTACACTCACCGAAAGAGCCGCGAACAGAATAAAGCAAATCATCACACAAAACAACAAACTGGGATATGGGCTACGCGTGTTTGTAAGGGGTGGCGGGTGCTCTGGTCTTACATATGGGATGTCGCTCGAAAAAGAGCCACTAGAAGGAGACTACGTGGTCGAGCAGTTTGGCGTGAAAGTTTTTGTCGACAGATATTCTTCGCAGTTTATAAAGGGTTCGACGATCGACTACGTTGAAACACTGCAGTCTTCAGGATTCAAAATCGACAATCCAAACGCGGTTCAAAGCTGTGGGTGTGGACAGTCTTTTAGAACCACAGCAAGACCTGGCAAAATCGAAAAGTGTCACTAATCCTGAGGGTCACGAACACCCTCTGGTGTTATTTCGAACACAACTTCCCCTGGCTCTAAGTAAGAGCTGTCCACTAGCCTTGCGATTCTTTTTTGACCTTTGCTCTTTCTGAGATAAACTCTGTTGTTTGGCGCATGGCCTATTATGTTACCACCCACAGCGCGCGTTGGGTCGCCGTAGAACATGTCTGGTGTGGCCATAACCTGATTTGTGACCACGACCGCTAGGTTGCACACTTCCGCAAGACGTAGAAGGCTGTGTAGGTGCATGTTGAGCTTTTGCTGCCTTACCGCCAAATTCTCTCTTCCTGGATACTCTGAACGAAACAGGCTTGTCACGCTGTCAACCACGATGAGCTTTACGTTATGGCTTTGGATAAAGTCCTTTGCGCCTTCGACAATCGCAATCTGGTGGTCGCTGTTCAAAGCCCTAATCCAAAAGATGTTCTGAAGCGTTTTTTCTGGATTTAACCCAAGCGCTTCCGCCATGCTTCTGATACGCGCAGGAACGAACGTGCCTTCTGTGTCTATAAATAGTGTAGAACCTTCAAGCCCTCCTTTTTCCTGCGGAAGCTGAACGTTCACCGACAGCTGAAAAGCGATTTGGGTTTTTCCTGCACCAAATTCCCCGAAAAACTCTGTCGCAGAGCGCGTTTCAACTCCTCCACCAAGTAGCTTATCAAGGCTCTTACTTCCTGTGGTTATCCTTTTTATTTCTTTCATTTCTTGCTCAAGCTCATAAGCGGTCTTTATCGTGAACTTGAGCTGCGCACGCGCCGCGCTGATGATCTTTTGTGACAGAGTCACGGGTAAACCGGTGATTGTGGCCAACTCATTAGGGTTTGCCACAGCAAGCGACTCATAAGTTCTGTAACCGTGTTCAACAAGCTTTGACGCAGTAGCTTCACCAACACCAGGTAACTCCATAAGCTTGGAAATCACAGGGTCTTCTCCGACCACCGCGCTTTCATTTTCTTCTACATTTTCAATTTCTTCATCTCTTTCTTTTTTCTTGGTTACCACCATTTACCAAAACCTCTATCACTAATTCAATTCCATCTAACTATTTAACTATTCCGAATAGCCCCGGCCGGATTCGAACCGGCGTCGGAGGATCCAGAGTCCCCCATCCTTGGCCGCTAGACGACGGGGCTAAAAATAAATTTCGACCTAAGACTTTAAGCTTTGTGTGTCAATCAGATCGCCCTCATCGCCTCGACCAAGTCCTTTAAAACCCCGATCGCGGACACTTTGTCGCGCATCGCGGATTTCATGATGTCGTAAAGGTGCCCCTTATCCGAGCCGTCCACAAAATAAGCGCCGTGCAAAAACTCGTTGACCAGCCTTGGGTAGGCTGAGTAAAGCCTTTCATTCGAAAAGAACGCTGGATACCTGCTGTATCTTTTTAGGTCTCTCAACACAAAACTCTCTTTGAGCTTTTTTTCGTAAATAGAAAGAAAGTTTGACGAAAACTCCTTTCTTTTTATGGCTTGCGCGGCCACCTCCCCCGCTATCGCACCAGACGCGATCGCAAAATCCATTCCTCTTAAGTTAAAACCCGTGTTGAGAACTAATCCCGCCGCTGAACCAGCAAGCAAATATCCGTTTGAGTAAAGCGCGGGCACCATTTCAAGCCCGCCTTCCGCAACAAGACACGTGCTGTACTCTTCTACTTCGGCGCCCTCGACCAACCTAGACACAAAAGGATGTGATTTGAAGTCTTCAAGAACCTTCCACATCTCTACTTTTTGTTTGACCACACTTTCCATGTTGAGAATCAAGCCTAAGGAAAGTGAATCGTAGTTCGTGTACAAAAATCCTCCTCCTTCAACGCCTTCTGGGAAGCCCAAGAAGGTGTACTCGACACCTCCTCTTTCTTTTAAGAGAAACCTTTCTTCGATTTTGTTTTTATCAAGCCTTAAGACTTGCTTTACGCCAATTCCTAGTTGCCTTCCCTTCCACTCCTTTAAAACGCCTGAGCTTTTAGAAACTAGCGAGTTTATTCCGTCGCACACGACCACTATATCGCACCTTATTTCGTCAGAACCAGATTTTAAGCCAACAACTTTTCCGTTTTCTTTTAGCAATTCGTCCACTCTCACTCCCGTAGCAATAAAAGCGCCAGCTTCTTGAGCCCTTGACGCAAGCCATCTATCAAGTTTTGAGCGTAAAACCGATACCGCGTTGTACGGTGGTTTACTCATCGTTGTGTCAAAAAAATCGAGCGAAGTTGCTCTATCTTTTGAAAGAAAAGTGAGCAAGTAGCGCTCTATCACACGCTCAAAAAAACCTTCTTCCCAGAAATTGGGAAAAATATGCTTTAAAACATGAGTGTAAAGCAGGCCACCCGATACGGTCTTTGTGCCTGGGGAATTTCCTCTTTCAAGCACGATAGTTTGTACACCGAGCTTTGAGGCTACATACGCACACGTTAGACCCGCCGGTCCTCCTCCAACAATTGCGAGCTCAAACTTTTCCATTGTATTAATGCATACCAATTTTTGCTTTTAAGCTTGTCCAGATATTTTTACTAGGTCTTTCTGCCGACAATATCACGAACGAATTGGTTTACTATTTTAAATTTGTTGGAAGCTTTAGCTCACAAATAATCCACAAGAACCACAGGCTATGCACCAGCTTAAGAATTCAAAATGCGCATAAAATAATTAAGCAATTGTCTTTAGCGAAAAGGTTGTACACTTCAGGACATCAGTATATTTTTATAAAGCTTCCAAAACCTCGCCAAAGCGGGGATTCAAAAAGATACGCGCGCAATATTCGGTGTGCGTGTAAGAGCCTTCAGGTTCAGAGCGTACTGCTCAAAAACAACCGCGAAGGTGTTGAAAGTTAGAGGTTATGTAAACTGTACAACGCGCTCTTACTGAAGGAGTGCCAAAGAAACAAAAACACGATGAACAAAAACGAGCTCAGACAACTAGTTTTAGATTTAAGAACCCTGAGTTTCAAGCGCTACACTCCCAAGTTACCTGGCAAGTCACAGAGAGGTTTTACCAAGCTCGTCAAAGGTTCTTTGAAGGCGAACAAAATCAAGAAAAACAAGTTTTTGTGCTTGGTTTACCCACTGGTTGGAAGTTTTGCGACACGAAGTCGGTTCGGCAAAAACACGAAGCACGGCTTTTTCTGAGCAAAATCAGGTTTTACTTTGATTCTTCACAAGGAGTTACCAGTGAACATGGTGCGAAGTGTGCGTGAAGGCTTACCCATCAGGCAGAATCTGCGCGGCTTGGTCGAGGAAGCGCAAAAGGAGGCTCGCAATGCATCACAAGCACTTCAAGCAAGACTTGTTCTTTAAACTTGAGCTTCTCCTCGCACAGGAGTGAGACATGTTAGTCCTAGAGGATTTGGATGTTCAGGATCTAAAAAAGCGAAACCAAGAAGGATGAGGCTGTGCAATTCCTCGTTTTCTGAACCAAGGATTCTTGGGTGGCAGCTTTTAAAACATGATAAACTTTGAGCGTAGGACACATCTCGCGAGTGTTTGCGGAAGAATCAACCAGAACCTGACGAAGATCGAGTGTTTCGCCATGTCTATTCAGGTTTACTCTTGAGCGGGATTTTAACACTTGTTTGGTTCTTTTAAAAGGTGGGAGTCACTCGCGGTAGCCTGAAAAGCTTCGCCCACTACCTCCCCTACCCTCTTGGGTTGGCAAGGAGGTAAGGCGGGGCGATGAGGCAGGAAGCCTTAAGAGCGGGGGTAGCTCACTAAATGAACAATTCCAACCATTAATTTTCTCTAACCAAAATATAGTATTATTCTTATACTACCATTTAGTAGTACCTTTTGGGTGGTATATGTGGAGTATGTAACGGTCTCTGCGAAAATAGACAAAGAGCTTAGAAAGAAGCTTGCGGAGCTTTCGATAAAGCCATCAGAGGTGATAAAGAGGGCGCTTATAGAGGAGGTTGAACAAAGGACAAGGGAAGAGCTACGCAAAAAGGTGAAACGCGCAAGTGTGATCATCGCAAAGGCTGGAAGAAACAACTGGGTGCGCGCAATAAGGGAGAGCAGAAGCGAGGCATGAATTATCTCTTCGATTCTTCTGCGATCATAGCGCTCGTCGAAAGAAAAAAGCTGGATGAGCTTCTAGAAGGATACACAATTGAGCTTGCGTTCTATGAGCTTGGAAACGCTGTGTGGAAGCAGGTTCATTTGTACAAAACGCTCAGCACAGATGATGCGAAAATCACGCTTGACGCGCTCATATCTGTTTTCAACAAAATGCACAAGATTCAGGGGTAGAGCCACTGAGTGTTCTAACGGTTGCCCTAAAAGAAGGACTCACCTACTATGACGCGGCTTATCTTCAAGCGGCCGTGAACAACAAGATGACGCTTGTGACCGATCAAGAAAAACTAAAACGCGTTGGTAACACGTATGTAAAAACCGTAACAAGCAGTGAAATACGATAGACGAAACATTTGTCTATGGATTAAGAAGCTAATAAGTAAAATTCAGTTTTTAGTATTATTTTTAAATAAGTTTTGTAAACTATATGATGTGAAAAAAATGATGTGAAAAAAGCAAATCACAGAGGTTTGTATTTTACGCTCATTTTAACCATCGCTTTTGTGGTAATTACTGTTGGTGTCTTGGCTTTTAGCAAAAGTGGTGCGCCACCACAAAATAACGCGTCCATCGAGCCTTCTGATTGCCCTGCGACAAACGTGCCTTCCAACATCTCGGTGCTCGCTCAAAAAGTAGAGCAAACGTCTGAGTTTGTTCAAGCGACAAACGGTTCGAAATACTCGCTTGTAGGCTGGACAATTGAGAACAAAACAACAACTTGGGGAGGATACTTGGATGGAAGCACGATCACCAACTATCACAACACAACTTCTCGAATTTATCTTTTACTTGAGTTTTTCAGCTACTCAGCTCCTTGCCAACTCGGTGCTCCTTCAGTAAAAGGGATAATAACCGCTTCTATTCCTTTTGAAAACGGACAATACAACGTGAGCGCTGCGACAATCACGCACACACTACCTCCATAGGTGATATCGGTGGATTGGGTGCTTTTTATTGCTGTAGTTTTAACTGTGATTGTATTTTCTTCAATTACTGCATCGGCGTACACAGACGCTGAAAACCCGAATCGCCAGATAACCTCGAGCAGCACTCAGACCGACTTGAATTCATGGATACGCTTTTCGGCCGAGACCTTGACAACTTTTAAGGCAATCCCTAGCTCACATGGTGACATTTACAGCTATCAATTAAACGCGTTGCTAAACGGTTGCAGTTACGCTCAAGCTGGTTGCACTTGGTGGATGCAAGCGGTTCCCGAAATTACAAACACTTCAAATGGTTACTTTGTTGACTATGAATACTTATGGGTTTGGAACGGAGGAAACTATTTTCCCTTCTGTGAACTTTTACCACCTTATCCGCATGATGGAAACATAAACCAAGGAGGTTGGTGGGTTGTGACTCAAGTGACATTAAAATCGTCGACACAGGTTAGCGTCTCCTTACTATCGTACAACCCTCTGGTTTGGCATTATGGAGTGTGTCGTGCACATCCAACTATCCAGCAGGTTACGCGCCTGTAAACTTCTTTGATCAAGTCGAAGGTGTTATAGTTGGTCCTTATAATAGTGAGCATTCAACGTTTACACCGCTTTACACAAGCATATTCTATACGTACATCGATTTGGTGAGTAACTACAACAAAATGTCAAGCGCGGTGCCCGCCACGCAAACTGGCGAATCTTCAAATCTTTACCAGATAGTGGACAATTATTACAGTGGACAGTATGGTTCGATGTATCTTTATACCGTGCAATCCAATGAAAACACAAAGGGAACACTATGAAAAGCTTGGCGTTGTCTGTTCGTAAAACGCTCGCTTTGTTCTTTGTTACTATTGCGCTGTTAGCAATATTTGTTTTTCATTTTGAAGCCTCAGTAAAAGAGACAAAATCACAGTGCTTTGCCAATGGTCTTTGTTTAGTTGTGTCTTTAAATATCACAAAGTGGCGGGGAAATACTCGCGTTTCTATGCTTGCGTATATGACGAACGACAAAAACGCAAACACGAGCGTTACACCATTAAACGCGGATGTGCCGTTTTTAAGATGGGCGAGCTTCAGCGTTGGGTGCTGTGGAAGCTGTTTCCCACTAATTTTCGCATTGTTTACTGGCTACTACTCAAGCGTAAAATCGTTAAGCAACGCTCAACCTGTCTACGTTTTTAATCCAACTTCGATTATGATGTGCCCAGCGCTCTTTAACGTAAGCAAAATTGTTTTTGAGCCAAATAGCGATAAAGCGCTATTGTTTTATGGAAATTATACCAAAGGAATTGCGTACATGTGTGTCACGTTTCCTCCGCAAACAGGTCTTGTGCTGATTTATCCGCAGCGCTCAGAGTGTGTCCCTCGAACAATACAAGGTTATTGGTCACAGGACGGAAAGTTTTACCCTTTTTCACATGAAAATTACACGCTCGTAGTGATAGACCTTCTTAATCAATCCGTAATTCTGCACTTTAACGGCTAATTTTAAAAACCCCAAGGCGTTGAACGCTATTGAAATTTTCAAAGAGTTTTTTTATAGGGACGAATATCAATTATTGAAATGGAAAACACAAGCACGGATTTCCCAAAAACGAAGTTTACAAGAGAGAAAACTCTTTATTCGGAAAACATCGATGAGCTTGCGAAAAACCGCGAACTGTCAACACTATCAGGTATACCCATAAAAGAGGTTTACATGCCCGAAGACTTGAGAGGATTTGATTACTCACAAAAACTTGGAAATCCGGGTGAATATCCTTTTACGCGTGGAATTCACAAAACTATGTACCGAACCAAGCTTTGGACAATCAGACAGTTTTCTGGTTTTGGCACACCCGAAGAAACAAATAGAAGGTTTAAGTACCTTTTGTCAGAAGGTGAAACAGGTCTTAGTGTGGCTTTTGACATGCCAACCCTCATGGGTTACGATCCTGACCATCCGATGTCAAGAGGTGAAGTTGGAAGAGAAGGGGTTTCTGTGGCGTCTCTTTTAGACATGGAAAAACTCTTTGAAGGAATACCGCTAGACAAGGTCACGGTTTCCATGACGATAAACGGTCCTGCGATAGTTTTACTCGCTTTGTACATCGCGGTTGCAGAAAAACAAGGCGTGCCTCAAGAAGCTCTTAGCGGCACGATTCAAAACGACATACTCAAGGAGTACATCGCTCAAAAGGAGTACATCTTTCCTCCAGAACCAAGCCTTAAGCTTGTGATAGACACTTTTGAATACTGCTCTAAAAAGATGCCGAAGTACAACTTTATCAGCGTGAGCGGTTACCACATTCGCGAAGCAGGGGCTACAGCCGTGCAGGAGCTTGCGTTCACGCTAGCAGACGGAATCACCTACGTGCAAAAGGCGATTGAAAGAGGGTTGGACGTGGACGAGTTTGCGCCAAGAATATCGTTCTTCTTTGATTCTCACATCGACTTCTTCGAAGAGATAGCGAAGTTCAGAGCAGCAAGAAGAATGTGGGCAAAGATCATGCGCGAAAGATTTGGCGCAAAGAATCCTCGCTCGATGTGGCTTCGTTTTCACACGCAGACCGCAGGCGTTTCGCTCACAGCACAAGAGCCTTACAACAACATCGTAAGGGTCGCGTACGAAGCTCTTGCGGCAGTGCTAGGAGGCACTCAAAGCCTGCACACGAACGCAATGGACGAAGCGCTTGGTCTTCCAACAGAAGAAGCCGCGAAAATAGCCGTGAGGACGCAGCAGATACTCGCGCTTGAAACGGGCGTTGCAAACACTGTTGACCCGCTTGCCGGTTCTTACTTTGTGGAAAGTCTCACGGACAAAGTGGAAGAAGAGGCTTGGAAACTCATCAACGAAATAGAAAGCCTGGGCGGTGTGATAAAGTGCATACAAAGCGGTTACTTCCAAAGACAGCTTTCAGATTCGGCTTACAGATACCAGCGCTCACTAGAAGAAAAAAGAAGATTTCTTGTGGGTGTTAACTGCTACAGAGCGGAAGAACCACCGAAAATTCCGATATTTAGGATCGACCCTGAAATAGAAAGGTCACAAGTGGAAAGAGTAAAGAAGCTCAGAGAAAAGCGTGACAACAGAGCGGTAAAGCTTTCACTGGAAGAGTTGAAACAAGCGGCAAACCAAAACAAGAATCTCGTTCCCTATGTTCTTGATTGTGTAAACAATTACGCCACACTTGGTGAGGTGATAGGCGCGTTAAAAGAAGTTTACGGGGAGTACACAGAGCCGAGAATCTTTTGAAACGTGACCCGCTTTGGCCACGCTGAAAACACAGCAAAAAAAGATACGCGTTTTGCTCGCCAAAGTGGGATTGGACGGACATGATAGAGGAGTCAAAGTCATCGCAAGAGCGTTGAGCGACGCCGGGATGGAAGTGATCTACACGGGCTTAAGGCAAACCCCAGAGCAGGTGGCCTACGCCGCGCTTCAAGAAGACGCGGACGTCGTTGCGATCAGCATTCTTTCTGGTGCGCACATGACTCTTGTGCCCGACGTTCTTGAACACCTAAAAAAGCTTGGAGCTTCGGACATACCAGTTGTAGTGGGAGGAATAATCCCTGATGATGACGCAAAAGAGCTAAAAAGGCTGGGCGTTTTTGAAGTAATGGGACCAGGAACACCGCTCAAACAGCTAGTTTCTGTGATAGAAGCGGCCGCAAGCGCAAGGTGGAAGAGTTGAGCGACGAGCTGAGCACGCTTCTTGAGCGCTTTAAGACGCGTGACACAAGGGCGCTTGCGCGAATAATAACGCTAGCCGAAAGGAGCGCTGATTTTTCAGAAAGGCTTCTTGATGCGCTTGGTGAACAAACACACAGGCGCGCACACGTTATAGGAGTCACGGGGGCGCCAGGTGTTGGAAAAAGCACGCTGATCGACAAACTCGTGCTCAAATTTCGTGAGAAGGGAAAAAGCGTCGGGGTTATCGCGATAGACCCGTCAAGCGTGTTTTCAGGCGGCGCAGTTCTTGGAGACAGATCAAGGATGAACAGGCTTTCGGTAGACCCACAGGTTTTTATAAGAAGCTTTGGAACTGCGGGCGAGCTCGGTGGGCTTTCAAGGGGAGCAAGAGACGCGATAAAGATACTCAGAGCTTTCGGGAAAGACGTGATAATCGTGGAGACCACAGGCACTGGTCAGAATGAAGTGGACGTGGCGCTTTACGTGCACACAAGCGTTGTTGTAACGATGCCAGGCTTAGGCGACGACCTTCAGCTTATGGAAGCTGGATTCCCAGAAATCGGAGACGTTTTTGTGCTAAACAAATCTGATTTGGCGGGCTCTGACGCGTCTTACGCCGAGCTTAAGAACATGGTCCAACTTAGGTATGCCGAAAGAGCGTGGAAGCCACGCGTGATAAAGACCGTTGGTGTTAGCGCTCAAGGTGTTGACGAGCTTTTACGAGCTCTTGAAGAGCACTATGACCACCTTGTTTCAAGCGGCGAGCTTGCGCTAAGAGAAAACGCGGGTTTTAGGAAAGAAGTGGAAGAAATAATCAAAGAAAGGCTCGAACACGAGTTAAAGCGTTATCTAGAAAACAGATTCAGCGAACAAAGCGTGAATCACAATCCCTACAAGGTTGCGAAATCCCTTTTGGGTGAGTTTACAAAGCTACTTAAGGTGTGACAGGTGAGAAGAAGCCAGCTCTACGTTCCCGCGAACAACGAACAAAAAATCAGGAAATCCGTAACGCTAGATGCGGATGAAATCATTCTCGATTTAGAAGACGCAGTGCCACAAGCGGAGAAACAAAAAGCGAGAGATTTGGTAAAATCGCTTTTTCACGAGTTGGACTGGGGCAAAAAAGCGATTTGGATTAGGGCAAATCCGCCAACCACGAATCACTTCTTAAAGGACTTGGAGCTTGTGTCAAGCTTAGACGCGCTTTATGGCGTGGTTATACCAAAAGCCGAGGAGAGCGTCACCTGGGTCAACGAGCTATGCGAAAAGAGTCTAATGCCCCTCATCGAAACCCCTCGTGGGTTTCTTTCGCTCGAAAAGCTGGTTAGATCAGAGGGGGTTGTCGCAGTCGGATATGGTGCGGCGGATTTTGCCCTGTTTGTTGGTGGTTCCGTCACGCAGTACTCTAGCAATGTGTACATCAAAAGCGCGCTCGTGATAACCGCAAGCGCGTATGGTGTCGACGCGGTGGACAACGTGTTTTTTGATCTTTCTGATACAGAAGGATTCGTAAGACAGGCGCAAGAAGCGCGCGCGTTGGGGTTCGTAGGAAAGCAAGTGATCCACCCTACGCAGATTCCACATGCAAACCGCATATTCTCACCGACAGAAGAAGAGGTAAGCTGGGCGAAAAGCGTGATCCAAGCGTATGAAGAAGCGGAAAGCAAAGGAAAGGGAGCGCTGAAAGTGCAAGACAAGCTTGTGGACGCGGTGCACTACAGAATCGCAAGGCGAATCCTAGATGCTTACGAACGCTTGGAAAAGTGATAGGCTATTCTTTTTACTATTTCCTCAAGCGGCGTGAGCTTTAATCCGAATGCGCGCTCAAGCGGTGTAGCGTCAGAAACAAAGTCTGATATCAGCACGTCGAGTTCGTCCACGCTCATATACGGGTTTGTCTTTCTTTCACTAGAAGGACGCATCGCGTCACGTAGCGCTTCTTCGAGAGAAACATATGAGAAAACGGGTTTCTTATGTAAAGCGCTTGCAAGAAGCGTGATGTAATCTTTGAAGCTCACAATCTTTGCGCCAACAAGGTCAAAAGTTTTGTTCCAACCGGCTACTCCTTTCACACACCTTAAATAGATTTCTGTGACATCATCCACGAAAACCGGTTGAATCCTGTATTCTCCTGAGCCAAAAATCGGAATTGGCTTATCGCCCAAAATGTTTTGCAATAGATATTCCGAAAACTCGTCTCCCACACCCACTATGTAAGAAGGTCTGAAGATCACGTACTCCAAACCAGATTGCTTGATGATAATTTCACACCTGTACTTTGAAATAAAGTAACACTGCGTGGTTTCTTGATTCACCCCAAGTCCGCTGTTATAAACGATTTTCTTTACGTTAGCAAGAAGACAAGCGGTGACAACGTTTTTTGTGAGTAACACATTCGACTCCTCGAAGTTCGTGTGCACACTTTGAGAGCTAGCGCCAGCTACATGTAGCAAAACGTCAACTTCACTCAAAGCGTGCGCAACACTTGAAGGAGTGGAATAGTCCACGATAAAGGGTTTAGCGCCCAAGTTTTCAAGCACTTTTCTCTTTTGTTCAACCTCACTTGTGTTTCTGAGAAGCGCGTGCACCTCAATACCTTCTTTTGCGAACTTCGCAACCGTGTTTCGCCCGATAAATCCGGTTGAACCGGCTATAGCCACTTTCAATTTTTGTCACCTTAAAAAAGCTTAAAATTTTTAAGAGTTTTTTCAAATTCCACTTATTTGCGAACACATTTGGTAATACTTATTAACAAATTGTTAGTAAATTATATTTGGTGACGATAATGTCAGGCTTGCTCGACGACCTTTTCGAAGTGCTCGGAAATGAGACAAGAAGGAGAATTCTTGAAATACTCGCGCAAGAACCAGCTTATTTGAACCAGTTGAGCAGGGAATTAAAGGTGAGCCAGCAAGCGATACTCAAGCACCTCGAATACCTTCAAAACAAGGGGTTCATAACATCTTTCGTCGTGGAAGAAGGCGGAACGCCTCCCAAAAAGTACTACAAGCTCGCCGATCAGGTCGTCTTGTTTGAAGAGCTAACGCGCGATCTGCTAGACAGGATGAGCGCATTAAAAAAAGAGTTTTCTCAGTCGACTTGTAGCATAACGATAAATTTCGATGAATTGAGTAACAGATTAAATGAGCTGACAGAGCTTTCTCCGTCCCAGAGGCTGAAAAGCGTGCGCCAGATCGTGAACGAAATCGAACAAAAGATGGAGCAAGTTGCAAGAATTTACGCAAAGCTTGGAGAGCTTCGACTGAAAGCGTTGGAAATTGGCAGAGAAGCGCTGAAAAACGGAGCGCTTGAGCCAGAAGAAAGAAGGGTGATTTACAGAACACTCGTGATGGACGAAGACGAGCTAAGGGACTACTTCGAGCAAATTGTGCAGGAGCACAAGGAAAGGGCAGAGAGAATGATGAGACGTTTGAGCGAGATGTTTGGCTTGGATTTTGACTAGGCGAACGGAATGAAACTTGAGAAACCAAGGATTTTAGTGGCGGGCGTTGCGAGCGACGTTGGAAAAACCACCGTTGCAACAGGGCTTATGGCGTGTTTTAGAAAAAAAGGATTAAGAGTTCAAGGTTTTAAGGTAGGACCAGACTTCCTTGATCCTACTTACCACTCACTTGTCACACAAAGAGCGTCGAGAAACTTGGACACTTGGCTAATGGGCGAACAGGGTGTGCTTGAAACGTTTGCGCACTCGACAAAAGACGCGGACATCGCCGTGATCGAAGGAGTGATGGGTTTGTTCGACGGCTCAAGCGCCAAATCTGACGAACAAAGTAGCGCAGAGATCGCAAGGCTTCTTAACACGCCTGTTTTGCTCGTGCTCGACGTGTACGCGCTCGGAAGAAGCGCGGCGGCGCTTGTCGCAGGATGTGTTCACATGGGCAAGGGGTTACGGATTTCGGGTGTAATACTAAACAGGGTGGGCTCCCAAAAACACGCTCAACTCTGCAAAGACGCGATAGAGCACGAAACGAAAGTGCCAGTTTTAGGGTGGTTGCCCAACAACGAACAAATTAGCTTACCCTCGCGCCACTTAGGACTTTTTGCGGCCGATAGCTCTATGGATAACAAGCTTAAAGCGATTCAACAAAGCGTTGAAAAAAATGTGGAGATTGAAAGGGTTTTGGCTCTTGCAAAAGACGCACCTCCTTTAGAGATTCAAGAACAAAAAAGCTTGCAGAATGGCAAAGAAGTGAAAATCGGGGTTGCGATGGACGAATCTTTTTTCTTTTACTACGAAGACAATTTTGATATTTTGCGAGCGCTTGGTGCAAAGCTCTTGTTTTTTAGTCCCTGTAACGATAGCGCTTTACCAGAGGTGGATGCGTTACTAATAGGAGGAGGATATCCCGAGATAAACGCGCAAAAACTAGAAGAAAACGTGAGTATGCGAAACGCAATTCTCAAGTTCATCGAGCAAGGCGGTTTGGTTTACGCAGAGTGTGGCGGACTGATGTATCTCGGGCGAACGACTTCATCGACCGAAGGACGAGTGCACTATATGGTCGGCGCGCTTGAGCTTGACACAAGACTCACCAAAGAGCTCACACTCGGTTACACCGAGCTAGAAGGCGTGATGCAAAGCGCGCTGAGCGCCAAAGGTGAGATATTAAAGGGTCACGAATTTCACTACTCTAAAGTTGCCGATATAGACGAAGATGCGCGCTTCTGCTATAAAGTGCGTAAAGGAAGAGGAATCAAGGATTCTATGGAAGGCTACCTTGTGTACAACACGCTTGCGTCTTACACACACTTACACTTTAGAGGAAACCTAAGCTTTGCTCAAAGGCTCTTAAAGAACGCATCGCACAAAAGAGATTAATTTCGGGAAAGTGCTTATACGCCTTTAAGAAATATGGTGATATGCCAGTAAAAGATTACAAAGAGCTACGCGATTCGTTGATAGATTTTGCGCAAACGCTTTTTAAGTTTCAAGAGGCGTTGGTGGCTACACAAAGAACACTAAGGCGTATTAAAAGCTTTCACGTGCTACCAAAAAGTCCTTACATTCACGCTTTTGCGTTGGCTCTGATTGCGGCACCAGAGCCTTTCACGACGGTGCTTGGGGTTTCCATTCTTGCGATCAACCTTTCACACTCGGATTTCACGATAGGTCGCATCGCTTCACAAACGCTGTACAATTTGAGTAGCGCTTTGTCCCTTACAAACCTGCGCTTTTTTTAGCGTTGTGATAACTCGTACAAACACGCTCTTGCTGCGGAATTCCATTCGATTACGTCCACTCTTCGCCAGTACCAACCGATCAGCAGAAACAAAAGTTTTTTGAAAAATCCCTGAGGCGTCATCACAGAGTTTATCACAAGCGTACACCCGTTTTTGCGCTCGATCAAGCTAAAGCTCTCTTTTGCTGGTATTCCAAGAAAATGCGAATACCAAACCCACTTTCTTTTTGAAAGTATTTCCAGTTTTTCTTCTAAAGAAAAATGAAAGCCAAGATAGCTCCAGCGTGTGAGCACACGAGCGGAATTTTCTGTTTTCTCTATCACTTCGATTTTTTTGAGCGTCAAACCAACATAACCCTTGGGTTCAAGCTCAGTCCACCACTCAAACACTTTGTCGCAGTCAAACGGAAACTCAAATTGTAACACCAAGGTTTGGTAGGGTAGCAAACGCTTAACCTCGTGTGTCAAAAGTCAAACCTTTTTATGAATGCTACTTATCAAAAATTTTAGCTTCCTGTGACGTAACCTCTTTTTTCTAAGTGTTTTATCCAAAGATACGCTTTTTCATCAAAACCCTGCTCAACCTCATAACCTCTTTTGAGCCACGCTTGCATTCCCCCACTCATGTTATACGCGGCTTTAAAAAGATGAGAAAGCTGTAAACACGCAACCGCACTTCTATTCCCATGCTCACAAACAAAGATGATCTTTTTTCCGTTATCCAGTAGATCTACAAGATCAAAGATGTATTGGAGAGGAATAAGAATCGACCCAGGAATATGGTAACGCTGATACTCTAAGGGAGTTCTTACATCAACAATCTGAAATTCAGGATCGTTCAACTTTTGTCTTACAAAATTCGGATCTACTTCTTCAAATGTTGACATAGTGTAATTATAGAACAAGACCAAAAATATGGTTTACGTTGTGTTACATTTTTTACACTTTATAGCTTTCTATTTACCCTCAATTTTTTGGAAAATGTAGCGTCAAAGGTAACTCGCCATACGCTTTAAAAATTCTATCTTGTTGATTTCAAAGGTTTTGCAGATTAAAACTTTTTTTGAAACTACCCAAATTCTTGTTAGCTACATTTGGTATTTCATTTGCGTTAAACCCTCTAAAACCAAAGTTATAAAACACCCTCTTAAAGAAGCAGTCTAAGGCGCCTTAATACGATTTGTTTAAACTTTTTATACCGCTCATTTTTCAGTATCAAAAGTCAATTGTGCTGACCATACTTTGTCCGCCTCTTTTAAGTTGTTTCGTAAATTTAAAGTGTTGAGCGTATGCGCATACGCTTATTTTGTTTTTAGCTTTAGTAGATCAAAAGCACTCACCAATCGTCACTAAACAATAGTCCTTTAAAGGTGAGCTTTATGTTTTTAGAGCAAGTCGTGCGTTTATTCTCTTTTTAGCGCTGACGATTCTTTCCAAAATACCACTTTGTGGTCAAGATACTTCATTAAGTAATTGAGTGCGATGCTAATCAACGATATAACAATCACAAGCGCAATAGTCAGACTCATTTCAAGTTTGTCAGCTGTGTCGAATATCATTCCACCCAGTCCTACGACTGAGAAAACCATTTCGGCAACTATTACACCTTCTATTGCTCTTGTAATGCCTAAACGAAGACCAACCATAATATTTGGAGTTGACGCAGGCAGTATAACTTTGGTGTAAAGCGCTCTTTTTGAAATTCCAAAAGCAATAGCTGGTTCCACAAGTGATGCGCTAACATTCTTTACACCAGTGTACACGTTGATTATTATCGAAAACACAGCAATCAAGAAGGACACGATAAGAGCGCTTATGCTTGTAAGACCCGCCCAGTTCATTACAAGTGGGACGAATGCGATCGCTGGTATGGAATACCAAATGTTGATCCAAGGATCGACGAGATAGTCGACCACTAAATATCTTCCCATAAAGATGCCAACAGGTATTCCTATAGCAACGGCCAGTACAAAACCCAAAAAGATCGAAAGCAACGTTGATTCAATACTCGTGATAAAAAGATTTCTCAGTGAAGATTGTGCGAAAAGCTGGTAGTACGCTTTAGCTGTGGAAACCGGTCCTGCAAGCGCATAAGGATCGTTAACAATTTTTGCGACTACCCACCAAACCGCTACAAAAACTATTATTGTTAAAAAAAGAAAAGGATAGCGATATCTGTTGACTATCGAAGCGCTCATTCGTTTCCTCCCCTCTTAATTCTTTCAGTTTCTTTCCATTTAAAAAGCCGTCTTTCTATGAGTTTTGGAGTTTGTAGCAGAACAAAACCAATAAATGCTATGACCATAATTGTCGCAACCATATACGGTGTGTTTAAAATCGATTGAAACGCAAGCATCGCATATCCAAGGCCATTAGTGCTGAGCAACGCTTCAGCGATTATCGCGCCAAGAAGAGCTCTCCCAAGCCCTAGTCTCATACCAGCGACGATATCTGGTAGCGCCGCAGGGATTACCACATGACGCGTCAACTGATTTTCGCTCGCACCAAAAGCCTTTCCGACTTCGACTAAAGAGTTGCTGACAAGTCTCACACCTTGATATGTGTTGATTATTATCGTAAAAACCGCCATAATAAATGACACTAAAACGTCCGGCAAAAGGTCTCCTTGATAGTCAAAAACACTGACAGGAATAAGCGAACCAGAACCAAAGTAAAGAAGTGGGATTAGCGCCACCATTGGTATTGCGTAAAGCGCATTGATCCAAGGATCGATTATCGCTTCGGCCGCTCTCCATCTTCCTATTAAGTAACCGATAGGAATTCCCACAGCGCTACTTAGCAAAAAGCCAATCGCGGTTATCTCAAGTGTTTGAAGTAACATGGATTCAAAGGAGCCAACACCCGCTGCGCCTGGTGGAATTTTGTTTTGAATCAGCAGGTAAAGCGCTTTAAAAGACGAAATTGGCGTGGGAAGTATTACGTGGTTGTTTATCAGTTTTGCGGCAAGCTCCCAAATTGCTCCGAAAAGAAGTATGCTAACAATTGTGAAAATCACTTTCGCTTGAATTGTGTTTAGATCTATCCAACTTTCCCTTTGTTCTACTATAACTTCTTGTGCAACTAAGTTACGCCTTTCCACTTTCGTTCTCTCCCATTTCCTTTTCAATGATTTGAGATTCAAGAAACTTCCAGATTTTCTGTCTTAGTCGTATAAATTCGGGATGTGCCCTAATATCTTCTTTCCAGCGCTCTTGTGGAAGGTCAACTTTTATGATTTCGTACACCTTTCCAGGTCTTGCAGTCATCAACACGATTTCATCTGAAAGGTATATTGCTTCATCGATGTTGTGCGTCACAAAGAGTGTGGTTTTTGGTAATGCGCCCTTGACAATCTTTAAAAGCTCTCTCTGTAACAATTCACGCGTTTGCATATCAACAGACGCAAAAGGTTCATCCATAAGCAAAACATCTGGATCGATTGCAAGCGCTCGTGCAAGGCCAACGCGTTGTTGCATTCCTCCTGAAAGCTCGTGGGGATAATGATTTTCAAAACCTTCTAATCCAACTAATTTAATATATCTTTCCGCAATTTTTTTCCTTTCTTCTGGATTAACACCCCTTAATTCCAAGCCAAATTCAACGTTTTTTCTAACAGTTCGCCAAGGAAGTAACCCAAACTGCTGAAACACAAATCCCATTTTAGGGGGCGGAGAAGTAACAAGCTCACCGTTAAAAAGAACTTTGCCACTATCGGGCTTTACAAGACCGTCGATTATTCTTAGTAAAGTGGTTTTTCCGCAACCAGAAGGTCCTATTATACTAACAAAGCTTCCTTCTCTGACCTCGAAGCTAACATCCTCTAAAACCTGCACCTTTTTACCATCTTTGACAAAGCTTTTACTTATACCTTCGATTTTAAGTATTTGTTTAAATGTACTGACGGTTTTTTGTTCTAAAGCCATAACTCTCAAGCTTTTTTTCATATTAAGTTCTATAAAAAGTTTTTTAAATTGAAAGATTCGACATACAAAAATAAAACTAGTGTTCATTTTTAGGGTATGCGAAACCATTCGCTCGGAAATTACGTTGGGGATTTTACGAATAGAGAAGTTTTGTACGCTGCCTTTTTAAGAAGCACATATCCTCACGCAAAAATTTTAAGAATCGATGTTCCGCAAAGCGTTAAACAAAAGTCGAAGCTGGTTTTAACTGCAAAAGAAGTTAGCGATTTGACCAACGAAATAGGCCCGACTACAAGTCTAAGACCAATTGGTCAAGCTCCTTGGAGAGTCCCAATCTTACCAAAACACAAAACGACTTACTTTGGCCAACCATTGGCAATGGTTGTCGCAAAAGATCCGTACATTTGTGCGGATTTGATCGAAGAGTTTGTAGTTGAATACGAGCCACTCACACCTGTAATACAACCTGAAGAAGCCATGTCCGACAAAATTCTTGTGCTTGAAAGCTATGGTTCGAACATAGCTTCGTCCATAAGCTTTTCTCAAGGAAATCCAAATACAAAAGGGGATTTAACAGTCGATGTGGAGCTTAGGATTGAAAGGCAAGTAGCCGCACCGATTGAAACCCGTGGTTGCTTTGTCTATCCAGATGATGAAAAAATTGTTGCTGTTATTCCAACGAAGATGCCCTTTGAGACTAGAAGAATAATATGTGAGGCTTTGAGGCTCAGGTCGGAACAAATTAAGATAGTTGTGCCACGAATAGGCGGAAGCTTTGGTAGCAAAGGGCCTGCTTACCCAGAAGAAATCCTTGTTTGTCTTGCTTCTAAACTTTTAAAGCTTCCAGTGTTTTGGAGCGCCACTAGAACCGAAGAAACCATAACTTCTAATCACGCAAGAGACAGCGTACTTAAGGCAAAAGCCGAGTTTCTGAAAAATGGCAAGCTTATTGCGTTAAATGCAGACATACTTATCGACTGCGGGGCACCGTGGGTGTCTAATCTAGGAGCGCTTTTACGAGGCACAAGATTACTCACTGGTTGTTACAAAGTGCCAAACTTACAGGTGAATGCCACTTCAGTTTTTACAAACAAAACGCCAGCGGGACCTGTAAGAGGAAATGGAAGGCCTGAAGCAATTCTTCTTATCGAGAGGGTTATGAACGAGGCTGCGACCGAGCTTAACATCGACCCGCTAGAGCTAAGAAGAATAAATCTCATAACGCAAAGCGATTTACCTTATAACAACGGTCTTGGAGTAAAGATTGTCGATTGTGATTTTGAGACACTACTAAGCGTTTTTAAATCAAAATATGAAAGAATTGTTGCTCAAACGCAGGATGTCGGAATAGGGATGGCTCTGTATCTTGAAGACACTGGCGGGCAAGGTATAGAAGGCGCAAAAGTGATTCTAAATCCCTCTGGTGAACTTGACGTTTACGTTGGAGCAGTTTTTTACGGACAAAATATAACACCTGTTGTTCAAAAAATTGTTCGTTCAACGCTAGGAATATCAAACGACCAGATAGTTGTAAAATTCGCAGACACAGACGCACTTAAAAACGGTGTTGGAAGCTTTGGTAGCAGAACTACGGTAATGACTGGTTCAGCGGTTTTATTAGCATGCGAAAAGCTGGTAAAAAAGATCGCACAATTTTGTTCAAAGTTGTGGGACAGCAGGGTGGATTCAATAAAATTGCAAGACGGCTTTGTTTACGATGACAAAGGAAATAAAGCACACATTTTTGAAATTTCCAAGTGTTATTTTGAGAAAACGGGCGAAATTCTTTCCGAAGAAGTTGTGTACAGCGGTAACGAAACTACTTACTCTTATGGGGCACACTTAGCGATTGTGCGAATTGACCAAGAAACTGGGGAAGTACGCGTCATCAAGTATTTTGCGCTTGATGATGTGGGTAATTTGTTTAGCGAAGAAGAAGTGCATGGCCAGTTGATAGGAGGAATCGTTCACGCTTTTTCTAACGCTTTTTTTGAAAGAATGGTTTACACAAAAGAAGGCATCCCGATATCCACGAACTTTTCAAACTATTTGATCGCAAGCGCTGTCGAAAGCTTTGACGTGCAAACTGAGTTTTACAACACGCAAGCAAAAACCAATCCTCTTGGTGCAAGAGGTGTTGGAGAAGGTGGAACGATAGGCGGGTTAGCAGCACTAGTGAACGCTTTACACGATGTGTTAAAAAAGCACAAAATTAAGCTCAAAAAAATACCTTGGGGTGGTGAATTCATAGTTAAGAGTTGGGATGAATCATAACCCTATAAGCCCCCCCTTCTCTTTCCTTAAAGGTTTTAAGAGCAGTTCCAAATTCGTCCAGTTTAAAGTGGTGGGTTATAAGTGGTTTGACCTTTACATAGCCCTTTGCAATCAGTTCGACCGCTTTCTGGCAAACCCATTTTGGATTGGCAACAGAGCCTAAAACGTCTAAATGTCCTCTTACGATTACGCTAAGGTCTACGCTTAACTTTCTCCCTGGAGATGTAGATCCTGCTAGAACAACTCTTCCTCCACGCCTTGCACTTCTTATTGCCAGCTCAGCAGCTGATTCCGTACCAGCCACTTCAATCACGACATCTGGCCCAGCGCCATCAAAAATAGACTTTAGGTCGGTTATAGGATCGTTCGATTTATTTACGTTGAACAAAACATCCGCTCCTAACTCTAAGCCAAGTTTCAGCCTTTCGTCACGCGTTCCAGCCAATACAACCTTTGACGCGCCGTTTGCACGCGCTATTTGAGTGGCAGCCAAACCTATCGCACCAGGCCCAATTACAAGCACGCTCTCGCCAGGTCTTAAGTTTGCCCTTTCAATGGCGTAAAGCGCAACTCCCACAGTTTCTGTAAAAGCACCCTCATCATAGCTTACGTTATCAGGAAGTTTGTGAAGAGCTTTGATTGAAACACAACAGTATTGTGCCAAACCACCATTCACAGTAAATCCGATATGTGCGTGACCTTTCTTAATATTACCGTAGTTTTCACAAAGGTTGTACAAACCTTCTAAACATCTTCTACATCTACCGCAACCAACGTGTGGTTCCTCTCCAACTTTATCACCAGGTTTTAACTCGTCCACGTCTTCAGCGACCTGAACAACCTCACCGCTCCATTCATGCCCAGGTATATGCGGGAATTTGACACCTGGAAACTCACCAGCTAGAATCTTTAGGTCTGTTCCACAGATCGTGGAAGACATTATTTTAACGAGCGCTTGCGTTTTAAAAGGTATTGGCACATCAACTTCACGGATCTCGAATTCATTTGGTCTGGGATAAACCACTGCTTTCATAGTCTTTGGAATGTGCTCTAACAAGCTACTCACCTTTTTTGCAACGCTTTGTGAACTTTAAAATCTTAAATTTTTTGCTCATAACTCTCAAAATTTTTCTATCTCGCGTTAACTGAATGATGGCACTATCTCTTTCCAAAACCTTGTCATAAGCTCCATGTACTTTTCTACGGGAAAGAAAGAAGCAACTAAATACTCGCAACCATTCTTCTTGTACTCTTCGATGAGCTTGACAGCTTCGTCTATATATCCAATAGCGGGTAAAGCGGTAGACGCACCCTTTTCAATAAAATAACCCATTACACCAAAAGTGAATTTGGTTTTTCCTAACCTATTTAGGTATTCGCGTAGCTTTGGTGCGCTCTTTGCGTAATGTTCAAGTGTAGCCCCAACTGCACGTCCTGGAATCCAACCGTCTCCCAGTTCTGCGGCTAGCTTTAACATTCTATCCCTAATTGCTCCAAACCAAATAGGCGGTCCACCCGATTGCACGGGCTTAGGTTCTAACACAGCGTTTTTTGCTTTATAATATTTACCCTCGTAATTTACAACGTCTTGCGTCCAGAGTTTTTTTATAAGCTCCACACCCTCTTTTGTCATTTCGACTCTTACGGCATGGTCATACCAAGTTCCATAAGCCTCAAATTCTTGTTGATCCCAACCCGGGCCAACCCCAAGAATCACCCTTCCTTCCGAAAGGATGTCCACCGTAGCCACAGTTTTTGCAAGTATTTGCGGGTTTCTGAGAGGTATAGGAGTGACGCACGTGCCAAGCCTTATCAACTTTGTTTTCGAAGCCAAATATGATAAGAGGCTCCACGCTTCTAGCGTGGAATGTCTCTTAGGCTCTATTTTTCCCTCTGCATGGGGACGCATAAAATGATCTGTGACAAAAAACGAATCATAGCCTAGCGCTTCAGCCTTTGTGATAACCTGTTCATACATTTTCGGATTGTACGAAAAAGGTTCCCAATTGAACATAAGCACACCGAATTTCATTTTGAAAACCACAGGTTTAATCGATTTGCTTATTTAAAGCTTTTTTTCTGAATAGACACGTGCGGACCATACTTTACAAAGTGTTCAGGACACCTATTTTTTAAAGTTTCATGCTGCAGGGGAGTTCTGTTCTAGTCTTTCTGCAACTTTCGAGTTTTTTGTTAAAACGCTTTAACTTTTTAAAGGTCACAATGCAGTTTATCCACAAACTGGAAAGTTAAAGGGGTATGAGCTTAGGTTTTCTACACCGTTTTCTCTTATTACTACAGTAGAGCCCAATTGCAAACCAGCTTTAAGGTCGTGAGTCACTGGATTTGGTTGAACTGTGACAATCATGTTCTTTTTAAAGGTAAAAGGTTTTAAAGGGTGCTCGCTACTTGCTATTCCGATTTCTGGATTCTTACCATTTTCACCGTGCAAAACGCTATCAAAAATTGTGAATCCCCTTTCTTCAATTATCGACGAAGCTTCAACAACATCTTGCGCTGTAGCGCCATCCCTTAAAACCTTAGAAACTCGTTCAAAACATTCCAATGCGACTTCGAACAGGGTTTGATACAAGCGCGTTGGATTTTGTTGGACAGCGAATGGCCTGTGCATTTGTGAGGCGTAACCGTAATATCCCACGCTGATTTCGGTTATAACCACATCCCCTTTTTGAAGTGTTTTATCTGTTGGAAATTGCCAAGGCACAAAAAGTTTTGGCTCGTGCATGTTCGTTGCTGCAATATAATTTAACACGGGTTGCCCTCCTTTTGCAAGAAAGGCCGAGTGCATAAGTGCGTTTAATTCGTGCAAAGAAACACCAACTTTTATCGACTTTTCAAGTTTTTCCATCGCTAAATCCGTAAGTTGAGCGCTTTTTTTGAACCAATCTATTTCCTCTTCGCTTCTTATCCATCGAATCAGGTTGTAATCTTCTGTGACGTCAACAAAATTATAGCCAGTCAAATGTTCTAGTGCTTTTAGATGAGCATATGGAATGTTGTTTCCCACAACTCCAATACTAGAACACTTTAACGACTTGATGATTTGCAACAATGAACTTACTGGATCATTAAAGTGCCAAGTTATGTTTTTTATAACAGACATCTCTTTTGCGCACGGCATGTGATTTCTAAAGTGTAGTATGAGAGTAGGTTCACCCTCTAATGGGTAAACCAAGTAAGTTGGCCTAAGAGCCAAATATCCAGAAAGATAGTTCACTGACAAATCACTTTGAGAAGAACTGTAAATCAAAAGGACATCTACTCGCTTTCTTTTCATCATTTGCTTTACCAGAAAGTCTCTTCGCTCAAACTCTTTATCAGAAAATCTCGGAAAAATTCCTGAGCCATTCATTTTTCTTTCCCAAAGTTACCAAATATTTAAATATTCTATAAAATAAAATTATTCGCCATGCCAGAAGAGAAATACAAAATATATGACCTTGCACAGCCCTTTGGCCCAGGAATAACGTATGTATGGCCTTATTTTCCCGATGTCAAGTGGTACAGAGTGGGCTATTTTGGCCAACATGGTTTGGCTACATGGATGGTGGACAACCTCACTTTTCACACAAGCTCCCACATAGACGCGCCGTACCATGACCTTGAAGATGGTCCGACTATTGACAAAATGCCTCTCTCAACGTACTTTGGTGAGGCTGTGATACTAAACATACCAAAGAACGAGCTAGAAAAAATAACCGCAGAGGATTTGGAAAAAGCAAAACCAGAAATAAAAGAAGGAGACATAGTGGTGATCGTCACTGGTTGGTACAAAAAGTTTAGCACAGAAGAGACATACATGGTAAAACATCCTGGACTAGTTCCAGAGGCCGCTGATTGGTTAGTCAAGAAAAAAGTAAAAGCAGTAGCTGTCGACTTTGGTTCGGTGGATCATCCATATCAAACGGCACTAGCAGAAATTCGAAAGGACATAATGCCAATAAAAATCACTTCTATGGAAGAGTTCAGAAAGCAATATCCCTTCCTTTATGTACACAAAACGCTACTAAGAAACAGAATAGGCGTCATAGAATACATTGGTGGGCAGGTAGGTGAAATATTAGGAAGAAGAATAATGTTTGCGGCAATACCGCTTAAGATAGTAGGTGGCGACGCAAGCCTAGTTAGACCCATTGCCTTCGAGTTTTTAAAGTGAGTTAGGCACTAATGACCTCTCTTATAGCTTCCTTTATTTTTTCTTTGTTTATCATGTATTGTTGCTCTAAAACATAGTTACTTGGCGCTGGAAAAGGCGGCGAGCCAACTATTTTTATTGGCGCTTCTAGTTCGTAAAACACGTCTTCAAGAATCGCGGATACAACAGCCGAACCCACCCCGCCAATGGCAAAATCGTCTGAAGCAAGAACAAGTCGGTGAGTTTTCCTTACTGAGTTTACGATTGTTTCCTTGTCAAGCGGTTGTATTGTGAGCGGGTCTATCACTTCTACGTTTATTCCTTCTTCACTAAGTTCTTCTGCTGCCTTGAGCGCTTCCAACACAACTCTTGAAAACGCAACGAGTGTTACGTGATTTCCGCTTCTTTTTACGCTCGCTTTTCCAAAGGGTGTTAGATACTCTTCCTCTGGAACTGGTCCTGAAGTGGTGTAAAGCGCTCCACATTCAATGAACAACACCGGATTTCTTCCGCGTATCGCGCTTTTTAGAAGCCCTTTTGCATCAGCTGGCGTAGAAGGTAAAGCGACATAAAGCCCAGGAGCTTGGAAAAACCATGAAGGGAAAAATTGCGTGTGCTGAGGACCATATGTTCTACCTAAGCTATACTGAGTGCGCACTGTCATTGGAACTTCTAGCTTTCCACCACTCAAAAATCTGGCGCGTGCAGCTTGGGTGACCAGTTGTTCCATAGCAAGTTGAAGAAAATCCATGTACATAATTTCCGCAACAGGCCTTTTACCCATTAAAGCGGCTCCTAAAGCCACGCCTACAATCGCCGCCTCAGAAATTGGCGTGTCGATCACCCGCTCAGGACCAAATTCATCGATAAGCGCCATCGTGACTTTGAACGCGCCTCCATACTTTCCTATGTCCTCCCCCAAAAGGAAAACGTCAGGGTCTCTTGACATTTCTTCTCTTAGGGCTTGCCTTATTGCGCTACCAAAAGTCATTTCTATTGTGCCCATTTTCGGTCACGCGTAGACAAAATTCGATAGCTCATTAAGTGAAAGCATAGGACTTTGCTCCGCAAAGCTAACCGCTTCTTCCACTTCTTCCTGAACTTTCCTTTCTTGTTCTTTGAGCTCTTCTTCAGTTGCAACGCCACTCTTTATAAGCCAATCCTTGTACAGCAAAATTGGGTCCCTCTTTTTCCAAAACTCCACTTCTTCTTGTGGTCTATACTGAGCCTGGTCGTACACACCGTGTCCCTTAATCCTGTACGTGCGGCATTCTAAAAGCATAGGACCTTCTCCGTTTTTGATCCTTTGAATCAAATCCTTTGCGGCCATGTACACGGCGATCACGTCGTTTCCATCGACAACTGCACCAGTTATGCCGTACGCTTCGGCTCTATTCGCAATTCCAGGACCAGCCGTTGCCTTATCCGCACGCATAGAAATCGCGTACTGGTTGTTTTCGCAAACCAAAAGGAGAGGCACTTTCCAAATAGCGGCCATGTTCACTCCTTCGTGAAAGGCGCCGCTATTCACCGCGCCGTCGCCAAAGAACGCGGTCACGACTCGATTCTCTTTTTTCATTTTTATGGCCAAAGCCATTCCTGTAGCAATTGGTATTCCACTACCAACAATCGCGGTCGCGTACATTAGATTTAGTTCAGGATACTTTGGTGAGTGCATAGAACCGCCAACACCTTTACAAGTGCCAGTCGCTTTTCCAAAAAGCTCGGCCATTATATAGCGTGGCGGAACCCCACGCGCTAGGGCATGACCATGTCCCCTATAGTGTGATACTATTACGTCATCATTTGTGAGAGCGCTAATCACACCAGTGGCAACAGCTTCTTCGCCGATGTAAAGATGTGCTGGTCCTTTAAGAAGCTTTTTTATAAGAAAGAGTTCTTCCACTTTTTCTTCGAACTTCCTTATAAGAACCATCTTCCTCCACATTTCCAAAAGCTCTTTCTTACTTAAGCCTGTGTCTTTGTACTTTTCTGGTTGCACACTTTTTATTGATAAGATCGCCATGGCGACATCTCAAAAAAATAATTTTTAATAGTTATTTAGTTTTTCGTTAAAACTTTTTAGCGATTATAGGCACCTAAATATAATGAAATTCAAACAAAAAAGAAATAAAGTTGAGAATGTCTAGCTTTTCTTTTGTTGCTCGCTCTTTTTACCTTCCCATGTAATCGTAGATATAACTCCACCGACGAGTAAAATAATTACTCCTGGCACCACAAGTGGCCAGTTCGTGCTTTGTTCAGTAACTTTTGTAAAACCAGTGATCACAAGAGTGCCAGTGGCCGAAGTTCCGTTAGAATACAAATAGTCTATCCACTTTGGACCAATGCTATTGTCAAGCACTATGTAGTATGTTCCGTTTGCAGGCGCTGTAAAGGTGTATTTAAATGGTGATGAGGGACTCGCTGACATATTAACAAGTGCTGGTTCAGATTCATTAGCTTGTTGCCAGAAAGTGCCATTACCACCCAAAAGCGGCTGGTGGCAAGTGGGTGCACAGTTGTAAAACACATAGTACTGACTCTGATTCATTATATAAACAAAAAAGATCGTTTGGTTGTCAAGATAGAAGGTGACGTTGATTGTCTGACCCTTTGTCAGAACAACGTTGTGTGACTGATAATCGTTTGGGTCTATTGTTAGCACGTTGTTATAAATCGTTACAGGCTTCTGAGCAACTGCAGAAACAGGTGAAACCGCACCAACAAAGCCGATAATTGCACCGATTAAAAGAATCACTAACCCGATAATTGCGATGGTTCTAGACACGATAATATATTTTTGAAACTAAGATATAAATTTTCTTATAAGGTTACCGAAAAGTATAAATTGATCAAATATTAGATAGTTACCGATGGCGTATACTAGATTTATTCCAATTAGTGTTGCGGTCGTTTTAGCGATAATCATCGTGGCGTTGGCCGCAACTTCAGTAAAATCGGCTGTTTACACGCCCCAAACAATAACCTTAAGGGTAGGCTATCCAGATTCTTTGGACGAAGGCGACGTCTCCGACTTATACGCGTATAGCCATATCCTAGCGCAAGAAGGAATAAACGTTATTCCTACGTACTACGATGCACCTCCTTTGTCTTATAAGGGTCTTGTCTCGGGTCAGCAAGACATAGGTATTGTTAGCGCAACGTCTGAATGGGAAGGTGTAGCACAGGGAGAGCAAACAACGGTAGTCGCTTGCTATGCAATCGGTGGCACGTTTTTGATGATTGCTGGTCAAAATATAACAAAACCACATTGTTAGCGCAACGTCTGAATGGGAAGGTGTAGCACAGGGAGAGCAAACAACGGTAGTCGCTTGCTATGCAATCGGTGGCACGTTTTTGATGATTGCTGGTCAAAATATAACAAAACCACAACAATTGATAGGAAAGGCCGTAGACGATTTTGGTCCAGCTTCGGAAACACGCGCACTCGACCAGTACTGGCTTAACATTTCAGGCGTTCCTTATAACTCCGTAGGGCCGAATCCAAACTCTGTTTATCTTAGAGCTTCTGGAGGTAACATCGCAAGAGTTCACGATCTTGAAACAAATGTGGTACAAGCGATAACGGTGGATGACTTTATTCTTTCAGATCTTTCCTCACCATCTGTGAACAACACAGCTTACAATGGACCATTTCATGTGCTGTTTTACACTCCGATAAACGTGCTTTCAGTGTGCTACGCAGTAAGAGATGATTGGTTGAGTAATCCACACAACCAGCAGGTGCTAATCAAGTTTATCGAAGCGATCTACGAAGCGCAGAGATACTTCATTTTACATCCGAACTTTGCTATAAAGTACGAAGAACAACAGCTACCGCTAACACCGCCTTCTGAAATCCAGTATGTGATGTACTTCTATCCTCAACACATGACTTACTGGCCTTATGGTAACTTTAACCTGCTTGGGCCACTTTCTATACAAAATATCTTTGAAAACACAAACAAATTCATGATAATCAACGGCGTGATTTCACAACCATTATCCAACTCATCAGTTAAGCCTTATGGCGTAATAAACGGATACTTCGAGCTACAAGCTTTAAAGGCCTTAGGGCCGTTCAATTACCCATGCCAACCTTGGGTGAACCAACAGCTAATAATGGCGATTCAAGAGTACGTACCACGAGAATTCGGTTCTCCTCCAACAAACTGCCATCCTACTAACACCACATTCTCTAGTTAAACCTTTTTAAACTTTTTATCCAACCGAAAATATTCACAACATTATGGACTTATATGAGGCAATTCGAAAAAGGGTCGCATGCCGAGCGTTTACTAAGCAGATGGTGCCAAAAGAAAAGATTTTAAAAATTTTAGAAGCTGGAAACATGGCACCTTCCCCAGAAAACTACCAGCCGTGGGAATTCATAATAATTGAAGATCCGAAAATCCGTGAAGCGTTAACAGAGCTTAAGCTTGAATCAAGAAGGCAAGTTCTTAAAGAAACTTACCCGAATTTAAACGACGAAGAGATCGAAAAAAGGGTACAAGGTAACAAAACCGCTCTGCAAACCGCAAGCTATTTAATCGCCGTTTGTTATAAAGACATGGATAACCCAGCTGAGACGGACAACATGAAACTTTCCTTTTCAAGTATAGCCGCTTGGACATGTATATCTTATATGTGGCTTGCTGCAACAGCAGAGGGTCTTGGGATGAGCCCCACATTTTACTCTTATCATGTTTACAACAAAGTGAAAAAGCTTCTTGGATTGCCTGAAAACTACCATCTTGCTGCTGTGATCAGAATTGGATATCCAGCAAAAAAGCCACTGGGAAGAAAGAAAACGGTAAAACCTTTAAAAAGCAAGTTGCACCTTAACACATTCGGAAATCCTTACTCGCTTACTATGGAATAAATTTTAAATTTTCTCGTAAATTAAAAATCAAAATGCCAGATTTTAGTAGTATTAGAAATTCGCTTGATGATTCAAAGAACTTTTCTGACCTTACAGGTAGTCCATACTATAACGACGCAATATATGAACGCTTTTCAGACGAAGAGTATAAAAGAAGGCACAGTTTACTGCGGGAATACATGAAAAAACAAGGGTACGACTGCTTGATAGTATGTGGTGGACCAAACCACTGGAGCACTTGTTATGGGGTAGGATGGCTCACAGGTCACTACACAGAATGGCATAGCATGGCGGTGTATCTCGTTTTTCCATTAAACGCAGAACCTACACTCATTTACTCTATGGGAGGCACTCACATAGAAGCAGTAAGAAGATATTCTTTTGTGAAAGACGTCAGGCATTCAAAAAAAGGAAAGTTTGGTGAAGTCATAGCCCAAATACTAAAGGAAATAGGGCTTACCCAAGGAAGGATTGGAATAACTGAATGTGACTCCCGCTTTCACGAATTCATGCCAGTGAACCACTATCTTACGCTTGTTAAAGAGCTTCCAAATGTTCGTTTTGAACTAATCAAAGGACCGTTCCATGAACTTTGGTGTATTAAAAGCCAAGAAGAACTCGATGCGATCGAAAGAGCTGCGAAAATTTGCGATGCAGCATTACAAGCGCTGATTGAAAGCGCAAAACCAGGTGTAAAAGAGTACGAGCTGAAAGCTACCGTTGCGAAAACAATACTTGAGCGCGGAGCGAACTACAACTTTATTATAATTGGTTCGACGCCCATGTCGAATCCAAATCTTGTGTTTGGTAATCCTTATCCGTCAGGAAGGAAAATACAAGAAGGCGATATAATTATCAACGAAATCGCGGTGGAGTACAAAGGGTTTCAGGCGCAAATAGGAAGCCCAGTTTGTGTAGGAAAGCCACTACCTAGCGTGATAAAATTCTTTAACGAAATAGTGCTAGAAGGCTTTAACACAATACGCGAACAACTGAAGCCAGGAAACACTTTAGAAGATGTAAGAAGGGCTGCGCAGTTCTTTAGAAGAAAGGGATACCAGTCAAGGCCTCTTGTTTTACACGGTTTAGGGGTTTCTAGCGAAGGACCTGAGGTTAATATAGACAAAGTGGAAGCTGAAGAGTATGAGTTTGTTCTAAAGCCAAACATGACACTCATGCTTGAACCAAACCCAATCACGCCAGATGGGAGATTTGGCATATTTTTGGGCCACCCATTTGTAATAACAAAAGATGGGAACAGAAAGCTTACGGATTTCCCGCTTGAGCTTTCTATTGCACACTAACTTGAGCTTTCTATTGCACACTAAGAAGAGTTTTGGGATTTTCTTGTGCGATCGCTTTAAAACCAGCTTTTACGGTGTTTTTTACAAAGTCCAAAGCATTGGGTAGTTGCATGTCGAATGGATAGTCTGTGCCAAAAACTACTCGCTCAATTCCAACCATTTGGATGAGCGCCGAAAGGATCTCTTCTTTGTACACAACTGTGTCATAGTAAAACCTTTTTAAATACGAACTTGGCTTTTGCGCACAACTTTTCGCTTCACTTCTTACTGTATAACCGTGATCCAAACGTCCTACTACCCAAGGAAGGAAACCACCTCCATGAACCAAAACCACACGAAGATTGGGATGCCTGTCCAAAACGCCCCCAAAAATGAGCGACGTAGCTGCGATTGTGGTGTCAAAAGGGTTGCCAAGAAGGTTTTGAAGGTAATATTTTTCAAGCCTGTCTTTGAACACGTTGACAGGGTGAAGCACTATTGGGACGTTTAGACGCTCGGCCGCATCCCATATTGGCTCAAGAAAATTTGCGTCCAAATTAACGCCGTTGACATTTGTACCTATAAACACACCTTTGGCGCCTTTTTGCATGTATTCCTCGAGTAATGAAGTTGCGAGTTTCGTGTGCTGAAGTGGAGGCATTACCAAAAAAAGGAACTTTTTTGGATTTCTTTTGAAAACTTTGAAAAGCCCTTCATTCACGAGTTTGAACAGTTTGGCCGCCTGATCTTCGGTAAAACCACCACGTGATAGCTCAATCCAAGGAGATAAAACTGATATCTCAATTCCCGGCCTTTTTTCGTAATCATCAATTTTTGTTAACGCGTATGGCATAATTCTTTTTTCTCCGTTTGGGAATACGAACGAATATCCGTCTCTTTCTTCGCTCACTCTAACACCATAAGTCATCGGCTCGGATTCCAGCGCTTCAATGACACTAATGTCAACATAGTGAACGTGTAAGTCTATTGCCATATTAGTAGCTCACCTTTCTAATACCAAGGTTTGCGAGAATGTCTTGGTGATTTCTTGCGAACTCCTTGTCGTTTAGTGCGTTCACGTCAACAAAGCCAAGTTCTTTCCACGCCGGATTTTGTGGCGGTAGCTTTTCAAGCTCACCGGTATACACAAACTCCAAATCCCAATGGTTTTTTATGTTAGCGCGCTCTATGTCATACACTTCAGAGTAAACAAAAGGTCCCTTTAACTCGAGATTTTGTAGACCTAGCTGTTCTTTCAAAACTCTTTTTGCCGCCTCATTAGGAGACTCGTACACGATAAAGTGGCTTGCTGGAAGCATCCACTTATCCGCTATTCTTAAAAGCCTTTCGCGATTGATCGCGCCAATATGCTCCCATTCGGCGAATTCTGGGTTCACCTTTCCCATAAGAACGAGTCCAGTTGTTTTTTGGGTTATAACAAGAAACACAGAAAGGCACATTCCGCCATCAGGAATTGTGTCCATGCAGTAGTATGGCAGGTTCTTTCCGAAATCGGCAAATTTTCTAGTGGTTGGCATAAACTCATTAATTCGGGATACTATTTTTAAACGTATCAGCCAACCAATCGAAAACTAGCGACGAAACTTCGTCAGCGTTATCGTGCTGGCTGTGTAAAGAACCTAGCTCATCTTTTTTGTACATTACAAGCTTTTTTTCACATTTTGCCTGAGAAAACACTTTTTGAGCCGCGGTAGGAGAGCAAATATAATCGTCTTCGCCGTGAATTATAAGAAGCGGACATCTTATTTTTTCGACTAATCCACTTAGGTTAAACTCGCGTAACTTTTCTTTTGCCTCATCATCGTTTTTCACACCGAGAATGGCTCTTATCCTTTCTCTGATTGGTGGAAAATAATTGTAAATGTCTGACAGAACGTCATAACACGCGCCCCACATAACCACTGCCGCAAGTCTTTCTTCAAAAGCCGCGGCTCTACCTGCAAAGTAGCCTCCAAGGCTTGTGCCCACATACGCTATCTTTTTTGAATCCACGTCTTCGCGCTTTTCTAACTCGTCGACCACAGCGGAGACAAATTTTTCGTAATCGTGTATAAGATAACGCTTTAAATGGCGTAGCGGAAAACCTTGACCAGGTCCGTCAACAAGTAAACAGTTCATTTTCCTTTTAATACACGAAAGCGCCCCACCGAAGTATTTTTCTTCTTTTACAGAGTCTGCTCCCCCCATAAGAATCACAGTGGGTGCTCTTTTCGTTTCTTTACCAGATTTAAGAAAGTACGCTGGAAAGCTTTCACCTTGAAATTTTATGTTGATTTCTTGAATGGGATGATCAAAACCCACCCATGCGTTTTTAAAACAATTCACAATTTTATCATAGGTGGGTAGTTCTCTTGGATCATCCAGTGAAAGATAAAAATCGGCCATTCTATAGTAGTTGCTCGCTTTAAGAAAAAGCGAGCTTGCGGTGTAAACATGCGCTTGTTCCAGTTCGCTTTTTGCCTGCTCTCTTTTTCTATGAGCCAAATCGTTCCAAGACTTGTACCACTCTTCTTTATCAGCTGGTTTAATCTGTGACACGGTTTTTAGTATTTCAAAAAAGTCTCCTCCACCATATTTCACTTGTCCTATAATTCTTACGATTTGATGCCGCCATGACGGATTTTCCACAAGATGCGCAATCAGCGAGTCCGCTGGCATTTGTCCCTCCCTTTTTCAAGGCGAACCTTCTTTTTGACGTGTTTGGGTTGCTGTGTTAGCGCTTTGAGCTTGTGCGCTTTGTTGGGCGCTTGTTTGAAGTAGTTGCGCGCCGAATGGTAACACGTTTATCGGATAAAACGGAATGCCAAGAAACATGTTTGTGGCAGCAGGGTCAGACCTCAAGGCCATGATTTCCGCAAGCCTTGCTCTTAGCGCTGTCTGTAAATCCAGCCCAATTCCGTTAAGCTGAATCACTCTCCTCATCGTTTCGTCTTCGGGTTCTATTCTGATCACCCTGCTCAAAAGTAGGTTTATCCCAAGCTCTCCGAGAGTTTGCCTGAGCGCCGCTGTCACAGCCTCGCTTATTTTGTGCAGATTTGCGTACAAATCTTTTATCGAAACGGTGTTGATCACCTGAGACACCGCTTGGTCTATTATGGGCGACATGTAAAGCGCAAGGTCGTTCACAGTGTAAAACGCGCCGTTGAGTTGCACCGCCTGTACAAGCTTTACCGGATCTACCACTTGAAAATAGTAAGCAACCTGAAACTGTAACGGAATAAGCTCCGCAGACTGCGAAACACCCGCGCTTCTTGCTTCAAAACGAGCTAGGCTTACGAAAAGCACTTCGACAGTCCACGGAACATTTCCACCATACGCAAGGCGCGCAAAGAAGTTTGAAACTGGATTGTTGGGTGTGTTAAGGTTGTGAGAGCCTGCATCAAGAACCGTTTGAATTTGGCCTTGTATGCGAACAACCGCTTTTTGGTTGGACTCGACAATCACAATCGAACGATTCCTTATGTCTACGTTGTGATCCCTCCAAATGATCACACCTGGTGCCATCATGTCTTGACCATTTTCTTGTAAAGTTCTTACCACAGCCCTAAAGACCGACATTTCGCATCACCTGAGCTTTTCAGGCATAAAAAGCTTTTGCCTTTGAGAGAACGTGTTTCTTAGCTCCTTTACTTTGTTCTTTAGAACTTGTGGTTCCACTCCGCTACGCGCATCTTCCAAAAGAGAGTTTGCCAATGTTACGAGCTTAAAGTCAAACTCAACAATCTTTTCTAAGTCGCTTTCAAACATTTTGTACCTGTCATAAAAGAGGTACATGCCTGTGGGCGCCCCCCAAACCTCTTCCGTGAGCGTTCTAAGCTGAGACAACAAATCTTCATAATCGTGAATTTTTGGATCAAAAGGATTGCTCGATGCGATTTCGCCCTCTTTTGCGGTAATTTCCTCTTGCACCTTGAGAAGAGTGTTTCTGATTGCGCTTCTAACAAGCACATCGTCTTGGCGTATTAGATCTTTTCTCTTATAACCTTTAAATCCAGGAAGCAAGAGTTCAAGCTTTTCCAAAGGCGCAAGTGGTGAGTCAGAAATTTCGCTCATGTTTTGTTTCTATGATACGCATTTTAATAAACTTTGGCAACGATGTGTCTGACTAACGAGTTTGTTAACAGTCCTAGCGTGGAAGCGTCTTATCGGCACATGTTGGCATTAGATCTATCCAGATGAGATTTAAAGTGGTGGATTCCACGGAGTTAATTGCAGAGAACCGTAAAACACACCGTAGACATCTTGAGCACTTTAGGACTTTAAACCTTTGAAAAGGAGTTTCGAGCTCAAGATGATGGCCGTGCCACTCGTTTGGATTGAGCCTCCCCAGACGAGTGAAGAGCTCGAAGTACTTCGAGAAACTCAGTCTTGAAGTTGAGTGTACACGAGTTAGAGGGTCGACTCCGACCCACAACCACACAAGTACTCGATAATCGCCGTAGATGAGGCGTGGGTCTTATCCGGACAGCTCCTTGTGTTGCACTGAGTTTATAACCATTCACATCCAGACACGCGTTTGAGGTTAGCGAGAAATTTGATTTTCCCTAAACTGTTTCCATAATCTTGGTAGCATCCTTCCTTGTAGAGTTTCCAAAACCCCGCCTTTGAAGAGCGGGGATTCCAAAAGAATAAATATGAGCCGAGAAAATGTTTGACAATGCGTGTGAGAGCGTACAGGTTCAGAGCGTACTCCTCAAAAACAACCGCGAGTTGGAAACCCAGCTCGAAGCAGCGTGTAAACAAGCGAAGAGGAAGCGTGCGGACCCAGAAAAGAGGAGAAGGGGGACAGCGTGGTAGCCGGTAGGGGAAGCGGGTGGTAGCGGTGGACGTAGCTACATTCCTAGAGGAGGAGGGATTCAGGGAGGTCGAATGCAACGAGGAAGAATACTACGACGAATTCGGTAGATTCCACGAGCTACCTCGCTACAAGTCCGCGGTGTGCTACCAGAAGGAGTATGAGTGGGGGACCGCGACCATTTCAAAACTCGGCGAATACCTGGACGACATAACGGTGTACCTCAACGTGGACCTCCCCACGACCGTGATGAGGATAATTGATGGGTCTACGGATTACCAAGAACTCGACGACGCATACGCAGAGCTTGTGGACGCATCCTTCAAGCAGGGCTTCTCCCTTTCTTCGGGTACAACCCCCGACGACTACAACGTGGAGCTTGACTGTAAAAGAGACGAGTTTGAAAGTTATATCAAAAACCTCACGCAATATGTGAAGGACTACGTGGAGTATCTGGGGAGGGTAGCCGAGGAGCTCTTGGGGAAACACAAGCCCGACGAACTCGAAGACGTGGCGTGCGAAAAGTGCGGCGCCACACTAAAGAGATACGGGTATGGCTACCACCTCGAGGAGCACGAAGTCGAGGAAGCCGAAGAGGAGCTTGCGGCTGTTGAGAAAGCGATCGAGGAGTTCAAGCTACCAGAAAGATCCCGCTACCCGCTCGCCTACAAGCACTTTGAGGCAACAATCAAGGAAACGATCAGAGCGAAAATCCTACCCCTATACAAACACCTAGGCGGGGAGGTCAACCGCAAAATAGGGGAGAAAAGAGGAATGAAGGGAGAGTACACGCTGAACCTGAAACAGTTCCTCTACTACTTCAGGGACGTCGTTGAGCTGATAGCGGCGAACGTCCCGAGGGAGCTGAGAAGGGACTTTGTGGAGAAATACACAGATATAAGGGGCGTGCTCTCCCAATCAGCGTACGAGAAGCTGCTGAATCTTCTCGCCGAAGAAAGCACCGAAAAAATAGAGGAGGCCCAGGGTGGGGAGCACAGCTTCAGCGTCGAGCTGAAGAGGAAGAGGGGTAACTACTACGTCCGCGTCTACGCCAACGGGGGGCAAATAGCATACCTCAAAGTGGACGCGAGACTTAAGGCGAAGATAAGAAGAGTGGTGGGCGACCGCTTGGTGGAGCCCGAAAGAATAGAGGAAACAGCGGAGAAGTTATACGACCAAGTCGTGCGGCTCCTCGAGGCCAGGAATCTCGAGCTCGGAAGCGGAAAAACCTAGGGTACGCAGGTGTGCGGACGGTTTGCGGATTCGGTTGGTTGCCTAATGCTAAGCGTTGTGCTCAAGAGGCTGTAAAAGCGGCTCTCAGAGCTTAAGAAGTCTACATCTGACTTCGAAGCTAGGCTCAAGGCTCTCTTTCAGGTCGCCGAGGAAAGAGGCTTGGTGGATGCTGAGTTCACCGACCTGGCGAGGGGGTTTCTCGGTGAGAGGATGGAGACTAGTACGAGGCTGTACTTATTCAAGTTTGTTTACGCGTATACCAGAGATGTTGGCATCCTGCACGAAGCCATGAAGTGGAAGTCCTCGAAGATACATGAGTGGGCTCAGGCCCAGCTTGGGGGAAAGGCTTAGGAGGGGTGGATACCACTCAGTGTGGACTCCACATCGATGTAGCTTTGTAGGGTCTGTTCCCTACGGGTTCGGGGTGGTGGTTAGGTCTTAGGCTAGCTCCACTTCTTTTGCGCCCACCTTTAGGGATGCGAGGAAGAGGGGTATGGGTATCACGCCCTCATCTATGGTTGTTTTGCTGAGTGTGTACACCTTTTTGAGTTTCCCAATCACCCTCCTTGTTAGTGTTGCCTTGGCTCCGTACTTCACCTCGAAGGCTAGGCCGAGCCCGGCGAGGGCGATGTCCACCTCGCCGTCCAACTTGATGTAGCCGGGGTTCCCGACTTGGCATAGGTGGTTTACGACCGCTGCCTCCGCGAGTTTAGCTGTGTCCGGTGGGGTGGTCATCACCCACTTTGAGAATGAGTGGTATGTAAACTACCCCGCCCTCACGGACGGGGCTTTGGGGTTTCCAGTGGTCTTCACGACACACCTTCATTTCCCCTTCAGGGTGTTTACTCACCCCCGACCCGTGTCTCTCGTTAAGGCACGGGCTATGTTCACTGATTCAAGTCACGGTTGTACTTGAGGCCGCACTTAGGACACCTCAGCTCCCTTCCTTCAACGTGGGTAACATACCCACACTTGTGACTGGTGCTTTCAGGGAACATCCCCAATCTTTTTAATCTTATTCGTATTTATAGT
>Ga0081474_113086_pt1 | contig 75472 bp, 72 predicted proteins | sample OneHunmetagenome_2_FD_70978 | JGI IMG/M metagenome (GOLD analysis project Ga0081474, IMG submission 70978) | Ferrous microbial mat communities from One Hundred Spring Plain, Yellowstone National Park, USA v2 (version 2) | ecosystem: Environmental > Aquatic > Non-marine Saline and Alkaline >... | reverse complement strand
TAATATTACAGCGGTTCTGTTTATGACGTATGCGATGGCTTGCCTAACCTGAGGAATATTCCACGGGTAGTAGAGTGGGAGAGAGGGGCCAATGGCTGATATGTCAGGCATTATAACGAAGCCGTATAGGCCGGTCTTATTCACGGTCTGGAGTATTGAGTATGGTGCAGCCCAACCGAACACGTAGAAGTCCTTATGTGCTATCATTAGGCCTGCTAATTGCGAGTAGCTTGAGAAGGTTATGAAATTCTCCAGTTCAGGGTAGTACTGCCAGGTGTGGTACGGATACACATCATTCCACGAGGCCAGGAGTGGCTTACCATCAAAGTACTCCGGCTCAAGTTTAACAGTTATGTAGTTTGAGGTAACGCTCGTAACGTAGTATGGGGCAAGGCCCCAGTATGGTGCGACGAACTCTGTGATGTTTTTGCTGTACGCCAAGGCCTCACTGGCGTTCATGGTCTGAAGCTTCTCAACAATGGGCCTCCAAACTGGCCATGGGGTCTCAATCCAGGTTATCAACATCCATATCCACTCTGTAGGTGACCAGTAGTCAAGGTGGAACTCTATGGTGTAGTTGTTGAGGACTATGATGTCCTTGTCGGCGTTCTGGGGGCTGATCCAGGGAGCCCAGCCGCTGAAGGCCTTGGCGCTTATGTAGAACTGGGCATACACATCCCATGCGGTGAACGGTATCACCGCTGAGCCATTGAACCAGTAGAGGTTATGCCTAAGGTAAACTATAATCGTCCTATTCTGCGGAATCACCTCCCAGGACTTGGCCAGTATAGGCAGGAACTCGTTGGTGGTTGGGTTAAAGGCTGCTAATGGGGACCATGTACCGGCTGGGTACAGTAGGTTACCTGGAGCCCACGGATTCCACCATGGAGCCGGCCAGGGAGTGACTAGGTAGTAGTACCAGGGTGCAGTGACCTCAAGGGTGTATGTTGGGTATGATTGTTGGGCATTGGCAACGTTAACGCTTAACATAGCCACTGAGACTACTACCATGGCCGTGGTGAGTAGCAGGTAGAGTATTTTACTACCAGACATAGTACCATTAATCGCTTAGGGTTTTTAAGTTTTATTCAAAGAATAGTAATATTTAAAAAGTAATAACTCAGTTATCTACATAATACTTGTCCATGTGCTATAAGTTAAATATTTGATCATCATTTAGGGAGTCGGCTTTCTTGGGTACCTTGGTATTAGTGATGCAACTTTATGCCGTGTGTAGTTGAGCGTCCTGAAAAGTAAAGGTATGGGAGAGGATTTATAGTGTAGACTAGGTTGAAGGCTTGGTTATTAACCTGGTGGACTAGCTTATTATGATTAATTACCGTGCCTAGACGGTTAAAGGAAGTACCACCCTTCCTTTGTTCTCTCATTCCACTTGACGCTCAGCGGTAATGCGTAACCGTACACTATCGCACCCTTCCAGACGCTGAACTGTGGGTCGTTAACCAACTTGACGTTAACCCTCTCGGCTAGTTCTGGTGATATTTTACTAATCATTATTTTAACCTTCTCGGGACTTGTAACTGCAACATCCCTAAGCCCCTCAGGTGGTGTCTTCCAGTTGAATGAACCACCGCTGAGTATCACATTCTCAAGGACCTTATCCTGAATCTCAACCGGTGTCCTCCTGACGCTGTTTATTATGGCGTCTGATAGGCTCATCTCCCCGTGGAACACCATGTCACCAACCGTAACGTCCTCTATACTTAACCTACCCTGCTGAGTGTAGCTCCTGAATATTTCGTGGGTTGGGTTGAAGAGTATTTCACCTATCAGGAACCTCATCCACGAGTACTCCTTAAGCTCAATGGTGACGAGTGGGTTGACCTTAACCGAGGCCGCGAATTTGCTGGGCTCCTCCTTAGCCTTCTTAATGGCCTCATCAAGGTCCCTGGGTATTAGGCCAATCTCCCTTTTAACAACCTCAACCACGTAATCATCCTTAGCTAGGTCACTGTAGCCGGCGTCCTTAAGAATCTCCCTTGTTATGGCGTTGGCCTCAGCCCCACCCCTATTCAGGGCCACTATTCCATCCCTAATTGGGCCGTAGCTTATGGGGACCACCTGGGTATTGCCGTGGCCAGCTTCGATGACTATGCACGTGACGGCCTTCTCGGCTATGGCCACTGCGAAGGGTTGGTCAATTATCGTGACGGCCCTCACGGCCCCACCTCCAAGTTCCCTATTAACCTCACTGTGCACCTCGATGAACCTCTCCTTCATGTAGTCTGGCGCCAGGGCTGATAGGGCCGCCACCACTAGGAACCCCTTATAGTCACCCTGCCTTGAGGCCTCCGTGTGGAATTGGGATAACGTGAACCTGGTCATCTCCTTGACAACCCTCCAGGCATCCTCATCCTCCCTCCTAACTATGCCGTCGTGCAGTGGGTACTTCAGGTTCCTTATTGCGTCCCTAAGTGAGCTGAGGTACTTCGAAACCTCGTCACCCACCACAACACCTCTACTTAACACGTCCCTAGGCACCAGCAGCTTCATGCTCTCGGGCAGATCCCTCAGTAGGAGACCCCTGCTTGGCATTATCCTAGGTACCTCACCCAGGGTTATTGGGCCATATTTGAAGTAACCCGTGCCGTAGTCCTCAGCATACACGAACCTAGCCTTATACTTAACATCCTCCACAGAAGTGATAGGGGCCCCTCCTTAAAAACGATTATGCCTCATTCAGATCCTTTTACCTAAGGTAACCTATCGATGACCCCCTTCCCGTCCTGGTGGGACGGGTTTCATTGTGGGGGTCTCGTCCGTTACTCCCTCTGCGGGGTTAATGGTTTCGTTCTCGGGGTGGTGATAAGGGTGGGGTATCGCCCCACCGGCTCATCTGACGGAGGGGAAACCCCTTTTGGGGGCACCACCCCGAGCACTAACCATCCTAACAAAGCTAGGATTAATAAATCCATCGCTATGAAACCCACGAAGTGGGACAACCCCACCCTAAAGGGCGAGGCTTGACCATTTTGTCAGTAGCCAAGCCGCTTAATGCTGGGTTTGAGTCTAAGTCCCCTTAGGGGAGGTGGATTGAGCTGGAAAACTTATAAAAGTCCGGTATTGATGCTGAGTTGATTATGGCTACGGTTAAGGTTTACGCGGTCTCAGGACGATTTAAGGATAGCACCAACACCTGGAGGAAATTTAGAATTGAGGTTACTGCTATCAGTGAGGCTGAGGCTAGGGAGAAGGTTTACAGTAGGATTGGTGGGAATCATAAGGTGCCGAGGGGTTTGATTAAGATTGAGTCCGTTGCCGAGGTTAAGCCTGATGAAGTTAAGGATAGGTACATTAGGCAACTGCTGAGTATGGATAGGCTAGTGGTGTGGTGATCATGAGCCAGGGAGGCAGGTTAGTGATAACCCAGGATCAACTTGAGGAGTTGGCTGAGAGGTATAATGAATTGGTGAGTCTGGTTAACACATTGTCGCAGAACTTAACCGTGGTTAACATGACTATTAATGAGCTTAACAATGCCAAGGCAGTTCTTGAGCAATTGGGCAAGGGGGCTGTGAGTGACTCCTACGTCACGATAGGCAGCGGCGTGTATATTAAGGCTGACGCTAAGGACAACACCAGGGTACTTGTGGATATTGGGGAGGATTACGTAGCGGAGATGCCCATACAGCAGGCCATTGAGTTGATAAATAATAGGCTTAATGAACTTAACGCAACCAGGGAGAGACTTGAGGAGCAGCTTGCTCAGGCCATTAGGAGCAGTAATGAGTTAAGGGACCTGTTAACGGCCATATACGCTTCACTTGCCCGCCGGCAGGGTACAGTAGGGCCTAAGGCTGGTCCATAGCCATGTTCAATAAGCTTAAGTCAGCCTTCTCAAGCTTAGCCAAGGCAATTGAGGATGCCGTAACCCAGAGGGAACTTAATGAGTCTGACGTGGAGGAAATACTCAGTGAATTCGAGAACCAGTTAATTGAGTACGATGTAGCCCTTGACACCACTGAGGCCCTTATCAACGAGTTGAGGGGTAGGTTAATTGGGGTTAAGGTGCCTAGGTTCGGGGACGTGGGAAGCCACGTTAAGGTTCTCATAAGGGATTCGTTGATGAACCTACTATCCAACATACCTGACGTTGACTTCATGGACTTCATAGGTAAGGTTAGTAAGAGGCCCATAGTGCTCCTCTTCCTGGGTCCCAATGGGTACGGTAAGACAACTACCATAGCAAAGTTAACGAACCTACTCCTCAAGAGGGGTATGAGGGTTGTTTGGGCTGCTGCGGATACCTATAGGGCTGGGGCTGTGGAGCAGTTGGAGGGGCATGCGGCTAGGCTTGGGGTTAGGGTCATTAAGCATCCCTACGGGTCTGACCCAGCCTCAGTGGCCTATGATGCAATTGAGCATGCTAAGGCTAGGGGTATAGACGTTGTCATGGTTGATACGGCAGGTAGGATGCACACGGATAGGAACCTAATGGAGGAGTTGAGGAAGGTTCACAGGGTTTCGTCGCCCGATGCGTCAATACTAATAGTGGATGCCTTGATGGGTAACGACGCCGTTGAGGTGGCCAGGACATACAGCAGGTACATCCCGATTGACTTCATCATAGTCACTAAGGTTGATGCATACGCCAAGGGCGGCGTCATATTGACCTTGCTTTACGAGCTTAAGAAGCCTATAATATTCCTGGGCACTGGGCAGGGTTACGACGACCTAAGCAGGTTCAGCAAGGTTAACTTCATAAATGCCCTGCTCGAGGCGGATTAACAGCCCTAATTACAATCAGCCAATTCACGATGCGCCTAGACTTCATGTTTAAAAAGGGTCACTTGCATGACCATTGATGCTTAAACCAGGTGTACTACTAGCCGTGGTTAGGGTGATTGAGACAATAATGGTCATCGCCATTATGTACCTCTACGGCATCAACGCCTTAGCCTTCCCATACATTATAATACCAATGCTGACGTTACTACTAGCCATAATATTTCTCCTGGTTAAGCTTGTTCAAGTTATGATAGGCATGGAGCCTACGACGGCCCAGAGGCTAATGCTTGTTGTGTTGGTTATCGACCTGTTGGTTAACCTTTACTTGGTTTACCTAAGCATGGTTACGCTTAGCCTAGTCTACATAATGACGCTGTACATGGTGTTCTTCATAAATGTATCAATAACCCTAGTCCTAATAGCCCTCTACGCCAAGTTACAGTGAAGCCACTGTTAAGTGTTGGTTAAGGTAATGTTACTTAACGCTCCTCCACCTTGACTTACGAAATGCGATCATCGTAAACACCAGCGCCTCGGCCAGTAGAATTAGTACACCTAGTCTAATTAATGTAGATGGGTAATTAACCTTCAGCATTAGGTACTGTAGTACTGTGGATGCTATGCTGACTGGTGATACTAGGGCTATGTATGGTGTGGGTAGTAGGTAAGCTGGGTAGAATACCGGAGGCAAGGTACCCAGCAGGAAGCCCAGTATCCCAGACAGGGACCAGCCATACCTGACATCATTCAGAAGTGTTGATAGTGTGAAGCCAAGCATGCTTGCGGCAATCCACTCAAGGGCTAGTACCGATACAGCGAGTAGGTAAATTGATGCGGGTTCACGTAGCATAGCCTGTATAAGCAGTATGAACACCGCTAAACCCGGCAGGGCATACGTCAGTTCGGATAGGGCCAGGCCGAGCGTGTATGATACTGGGTTAAGCCTGGTGTTCAGCAGCATTGACTGGAACTTCAACTCAAGCCTCAGGTAAGTTGCATCGCCAATTATCGTGAAGCCGCCACTTGAGCTAACCGCCATTGCCAAGCCGCCGAGTAGGCCAAAGTACATGTAATGTAATCCACCGAATACCGTCATAATCACCACTATGGATATTGGGGTTAGGAGGGAGGAGACAAGCCAAAACGGCTCCCTAACCACAGCCAGCCATCCATATAGCCAGGCAAAGACAACTACCAGCTTAATCTGAGTCCAAATCGCCTGAAGCCTCATCATTGGACCACCCACCCACAAGCCTAATAACCACATCCTCAAGGGTCTTCCTCCTCACAAGCGCCTTACCACCCATTTTAGCGTACTCCCTAGCCACCAGCGAGGACTCCTCACTTGAATTAACGTAGACGAGGTACCTGTTGTTCAACTTGACGTAACTGTAGCCCTCAAAGACCGGTTTATCCAGGCCATAGGCCTCAACGACGTACTCACCCTCAACCTTACTGAGAAGTTCATCAACGGTCCCCCTGGTTACCACGGATCCATTATCCATCACCACGACTTCATCGCTTAGGAACTCGGCCTCCTCAATGTAATGCGTGGTCAGCACCACCGTTGACTCGCTCTTAAGCCTAGCCAACGCATCCCACACACTCCTCCTACTGAAGACGTCGAGGCCAGTCGTTGGTTCATCTAGGAATATCAACTCGGCACCACTAGCCAGGACCATGGCGACCAGTGCCCTTCGCTTGTACCCACCAGACAAGTTATTCATTACCCTATTCCTAACTTCCCATAATCCAAGCTCCTCAAGCGCCCTCCTAGCCTCAAACCTGGCGTCACCTATTGAGAACCCCCTGAAGACTAGGTATGAGAAGACGAGTTCGTAGGGCGTCACGAAGTATATGGGCTTAGCCTCCTGGGGTATTGAAGCTATCCTGTGCCTAACCCTCTCAGGGTTCCTTAGGGCATCCTCACCAAGTATAGTTAACCTACCCCTACTTGGCTTAAGCTCAGTGGTCAATATCCTAACCAGGGTGGTCTTACCGGCACCGTTAGGCCCCAATAACGTAACTAACCTACCTCGATCAACATCTAAGTCCACATCCTTCAATGCCCACTTAACGCCATCGTATGTCTTGCCTAGGCCCTCCGCTTCAACTACTATTCCATTAGAATCAACAAAAACAATTAAGCCAGCGTTAATAAGGGTTTCGCGGCATTATAGTGTTAAAGAGTGTTCACGGCTATGTGAAGTGCCTTGAGAAACCCTTAATACCCTCTTAGGCCTCTTCTAGACCATGAAAGCCTACGTAATCACGGTTGGTAACGAGATACTTAAGGGTAGGACGATTAACACCAACGCCGCCCACATTGGTAGGGTGTTGACCTACGCTGGCTACGACGTTATTAGGATGGTTGTTGTTCCCGATGATATAGATGAGATTGTGTGGGCCTTCAGGGATGGCATAAGCAGAGCTGACCTTGTGGTATCCACAGGCGGCCTCGGCCCAACCTTTGATGATAAGACCGTTGAGGGGTTGGCTAAGGCCCTTAATCTTGAGCTTGAACTTAACCAGGAGGCGTACAGCATGGTTAAGGGTAAGTATGATAGGCTTGGCGTTGAGTTAACTAGAGAGAGGGTTAAAATGGCCTACATGCCCAGGGGCGCAAGGCCACTACCAAACCCCGTGGGTACAGCGCCGGGGGTTTACCTTGAATACAGTGGTAAGAGGATTATAGCCCTCCCAGGTGTCCCAGCTGAAATGGAGGCCATCCTAGACGAGGTGCTCCCGCAGATAAGGGTGCCAGGTAGGTACTACTACGAGGAGTCGGTGACCATAAGGGGCATCATGGAGAGCACGTTTGCGCCCATAGTCAGCGAATTAATGAGGGCTAATGCTGGTTCAGTCTACATTAAGAGCCACCCAAGGGGCATAGAAATAAGTAAACCAACCCTTGAGATCGAGGTTTCTGCATCAGGCAGTAGTGAGGATGAGGTTAAGGCTAGGGTTAAGGAGGTTATTAGGAGGATTATGGAGGAGGCTAGGAGGATTAACAATGAATGCTGCTAGAGGGCGCCAATAATGGCGTATGCCCCAAGGCCCAGTATTAGGGCCGTTAAAATGTAAAGCACAACGGCCCTCAAACCACCTATCGCATACCTACCCGCAACATCCCTACGTCTCGTTAAGTCTATAAGCAGCACCAGCGGCATGGCTAGGGCTATGGAGTTGAACACCATTACGTCGAGTATTACCTGGGCTAGGTTTGGGGTTACGAGCACTGTTAGGGCTGCTGGAATAACCTCAACTGCGAAGAAAGCGTAAAATAACTTAGCATCCCTAAGCCTATACCTAAAGCCGGCCTTTGAACCCAGGTACTCGCTCAACCCATAGGAGAACCCCATGCTTATCACGAATATTGCCAATAGGGCTGCGGCTACCATACCCACTGAGGCTACGTATAGCCAGGCAGCTCCCATAATCATTTTTATTGACATTAATGCCGATTGAAAGCCGTACAAGTCACCGTTATTGATCCTGAGTGCAAAGCCCACCACGACCCCTGCAACCATTAAAGCTTCACTAACCACAGAGCCAACGGCGGTTTCAAATCTCTCATGGGTGTAGTGCTGTGGTTTCAAGCCCTTGTCCACTATGGCTGAGCCCTGGTAGTAAAGCATCCATGGCATTATTACGGCACCTACGTTGGCTGATAGAAGTAGTACATAGTCCTCATCACCATACAACCTGGGGTTAATAATCTGGGTTAGCGATTGATATAGGGCATGGGGATTAATACCTATTATGATGAATGCAGCCAGGTAAACCAGTATGAAGGCTGATGTGGCCAGAAGGATATTCTCAACCCTCTTATATGACCCACCAAGCATTATGACTACTGTGTGGAAGACTAGGACGGCTAATATTGATACGGCAACTGGTATGCCGAATAACCTGCCCACTGCTGCTATTGATGCGTATTCACCAATGTACGCAGCCCCATCTATTGCCATCATCAGCACCAGTGATGCTAACGCAATCCACTTACCGTAAACATCCTTAATAACCTCACCTAACCCCTTACCACTACCGATGGCTAACCTTATTGTTAATTCTTGGACTAGGTAAAGCGGTATGGTTAGTAGAATTAGCCATGGTACCATTAGGTAGCCTAGGGAGTAACCGCTCTGCATTGCCGTTAGTATGCTTGGTGCATCAACATCAGCCAGCATAACAAGCCAGCCTGGCCCAAGAATACTCCAAAGTAATTTCCTAGATTTATCAATTATTGCAGCTATTTTATTAGATGCGGCTAACATAATTTAGACTGAGGATTTAGTCCTAAATAAACCTAACCCCATAAAACCAGAATCGGTGAATCAACGTGCGAGGTAACTTACCTAATCGGGGTGTAGATTGATAAGTCCATGCTTGGGCAGTTTAAGGCACAGTCCACTGGGTCTGAGCACTCGCAGTTAACCTTGCCACCACGGCAAAACACAGCATTAACAGCAATAAACCTTGATACAAGCTCAACGTTACTGAATATCACGTTCCTCACGTTGTCCATGGGTATGTTGTATATTAGGTATTCGTCTAGATTGCCGTGCTCGGGTATGTATAGATTTATCGACTTAATGCCCCTTAAAACCACGTGAACCGTCGACGAGGCTTCATCCCTGGTGGGCTCCAGGTAGAGGTCACCGTTAATGTAGTCGTGTGCAATTAAATATGTGCTGGGTCTAACTACATACGACACATTGGCGGGTCTCAGGGAGTTGCTTAAAGCCTTAAGGAGACTTGGTGACTGATCCATGGACTTGATTAGGACCCATTCAGCATTATGAATAACATTATTTATTAACCTCCACTGATTCACTATGAACCTACCACTGGCCCTTAGCATTATTCTCCCACCCTTAATTACAGGGTAAGCCTCCTCTAACTCGGAGTCCTCCACTTCATAGATTAAGTTATGGCTAAATAGGCTACCGAGCGCCTTCCTCCAATTTAATGCAACGTACACATTACCCCTTATGCACGTCATCTACGCCTCCTCATACTGCTGCTCCTCCTCAACAACATACAGTGCCTCCACCTCCTTTAATTTGTCGTATAGTTTATGCACAGCCACCGACACATCAGCCTCTTTCTTAGCCCCAGTGCACACTATCTTGCCTGAACTGAACACGAGGATAACCACCTTAGGGTCACTCATCCTGTATATTAAGCCTGGGAACTGCTCAGGCTCGTACATGGAGTTCTCCAGCAGTAACGCCGCCTTCTCAATATTTACATCGGCGTGTAGGTTACCTGAGGCAACTATATTTTGGACCTGTATCTCAGGGTCATTCTGAATCTGGGCCCCACGCTGGTTAAGGGTCTTAACGAGGTATTTAACCGCCCTCTTCAACTCCTCCTCGCTCTTAGCACCCGTACAAACCATCTTACCAGTCCTAAATATTAATGCTGAAATCTTAGGTCTCTGGAACCTTAATATTAAGCCTGGGAATTGATCAGGGTTATACTCGGCAGCGGGTAAAACTTCGGCAAGCTTCTCAAGGTCTAGGTCAACCCCTAGGTTTACGGTCGCCACTATGTTCTCTATCCTGTACACTGGCTCCTTCGGCATTTTAATCTTATAAATGTTTTTTAAACCTCTTAAAAACCTTTCCCCCAAAACAACCATACTCCTGGCGCGCTGTGTATCAACTGCCCTGTCCTAGAGGGGTGGTTTTTTCGCTTTTGCTCCTCCTCGCCTCCATGCTGGGTGTGGCTCCACGGGCACACCGGTGACCCCCACCCTTAGGGGTGGGGAGAGGTCATAGCCCTCGAATTAGCGCCTGAAATATACCTAATTAACGTAACTAATAATGACCTCAAGTTGCTGGAGCAGATCAAAGCCACTGCTAGGTACGTTACTGATGTTAACACTGCCCCGGCGGTAACTCTAGTTAACTCGGCAATAGCTCCTCTGACGGGTGGGTATGCTGATAACATTAGTGCAGATTCAACGTAGGTTAACACGGATGCAGCTATGGCCGGCGCCGCCACGTCAGTAATAATTAACCTGGCCCTAATGTTTAATGGGTGCCTAGTCCTCAAGTGCGTAAACCTGTATATTAGGCTGACCACTGTGGATAATATTGAGGCTAGTAATACACCGGTGATTATTGGGGATGGTAACTTGATGGTGCTGGATAACTCTATCAGTGGGTATATTGATGCCACATACACTACCGTTAGTATGAACTCGGCGAAGTGGGCATGGAAGACCAGGCTACCCACGTACGTCCTAAACGTCACCTCACCGTTGAAGTCAACCCTATCCACACCCTGCATAACCCATGAATAATACTGGTTAATAATTGAGATCAGCGTTGACACCGCCAGTAGGATCACTGGTACCCTCAGGTACTGTATGAATGAGTAATCCTGTGGCCTAAGGAAGTAGACGATGTACGGTTCGTAGAGTATTATGAATAGGGAGAGCATTATGGTTACGTTCGTTAGAATCAGGAAGTCTACGTAAAACCTCCTCTCAAGCTCCTTACCGCTTAACAATTCACCATAGGTTACGTTGATAATACCTGAGGCTAAACCCAACGCCTTACCTTGAACTGTTAGAACCTGCCACATGGCGTTATCAAATACTCCACCAACGTAACCTATTATCATGGAGTCCATACTCCTTAGGTTACCCGCACCATACCCAATCAACGGCACCCATGAAGCCGCTAAGGTCTCCCTAAGGTACTTACCCAGCGTGCCTATGTTGCTTAGTTTACCTATGATGAACGTGAGGCCGTAGGCGGCTGCGGAGAGGGTTATAGCCACTGATGAGACTAGGACTGAGAACAAGCTCCACCCACTGTACATTATGTAAACTATGGATACTAACTTAACAACCGCTGTCACAAGACCCATCCACTGAAGCTTAACCCTATCAATAACCGTGAGGATGCTGCTTACGTAACCCTGCAGGTAACTGGCGAAGGTTGAGGCCACTGTTAGGTAAGCCACCTCAAGGTAAATTTGCCTAAACCTCCACGAAACCCCAGTAACGTAGAGTAACGCTATAAGGGACCCCAATAGGCCTGATAATAGGTATAGGGTTAGCATGTGGATGCTTGGCTTACCATCCCTAGCAGTAACCCTGGAGGCCATGAAGGACACTATGGTTTGTATTATCAAGCCTGTTATCACGGCGCCATTGACTATATTAAGGACCCCCAGCGAGGAGGTCTCAAGCTTCCTGGTTACGAGTAGGGAGAATGTTAAATTGGCCAGTAGCGACACCGCCGTTGTCAATAATGCAAGTACCCTAACCTTAACACCCTCCCTGCTCATTCAAGTTCTAATAACCTAACCACCCCTCAGTTAATTAAGTTATTTCAGCAGTATGCATTTTGCGTGATCTTGATTCCCTTAGGCGAAACCCTCTACATGATTAGTGGTTCACTGGTTTAGTTCGGGAGATGCCTCATGTATTCTTAGTGTCCTCTAAGTAGGACAGTAAAGTATTAATACTCTAGCTCTATACATTAGCGTAATATGTCTAGCGTTAGCCTTGGTTTCGAGAGGATAATTGACGTTAAGGGACAGTATAGGTTGATTGAGAGGTACCCGTTGAATGAACCCTATGCATACGCTAACATAATGGAGAACACGGAGACGGGTTCAATAATGTACTACGTCGATGAGGTCTCCCTAATACCCAGCGAAAGGAGGATTTACGGTGAATTGCTGAGATTCGTAATGGATGAATTGCCCCCACCTGAAAACATAACGAACACAGGCATGGTTAGGCAGTTCTTAGCCAATAAGGTTAGGGAGGTGGTGCGTAGGTACAGGAGGTACCTTAGGTTATCACCCAGCGAGCAGTCCACACTGGCCTATTACCTTGAGCGTGACCTACTGGGCTTTGGCCCAATTGACCCATTAATGAGGGATGAGAACATTGAAGATATTTCGGCTGATGGCGTTGGGAAACCTATCTACGTTTACCACAAGGAGTATGAGAGCATACCCACGAACATCATACCGCTTAGCGATGAGGCTATAGATGACTTGGTCGTTAAAATGATACACATGGCAGATAGGCATGTATCCGTGGCAACACCCATCGTGGACGCCCAATTGCCGGATGGGTCAAGGATAGCGGTAACCTATAGGCGTGAAGTTTCGCCAGGTGGATCAACCTTCACCATAAGGAAATTTAGGTCAAATCCATTCACCTTCACCGAACTGATCATCAATGGTATGATCAGCCCTGAGATAGCGGGCTACTTCTGGACGATGATGGACTACCACAAGTCGTTCATGGTTCTAGGGGTTACTGGTGCGGGGAAGACGACCTTCCTAAACGCCATGGCTACGTTCATCAGGCCGAACATGAAGATCATAACCGTTGAGGAGGTTCCGGAGGTTAAGCTACCGCATCAAAACTGGATTAGGCTGGTGCCCAGGTTATCCTTTGGGCCGCAGAAAACAGCTGAGATAACAATGTTTGACCTGGTTAAGGCGACGCTAAGGATGAGGCCAGATTACCTAATAGTCGGTGAGGTTAGGGGTGAGGAGGCTTATGTCCTCTTCCAAGCAGTTGCAACAGGCCATGGGGGTATATCTACCATGCATGCCGAGAGCTTTGAGGCAGCTAAGAATAGGCTGCTAAGCCCACCCATGAACATACCCTTAGCCTACATACCATCAATGAACATCTTCATCATGATTAGGAGGGTTAGGATTATGAAGGATGGCCGTGAGAGGGTTGCGAGGAGGGTCATTGAGGTTAGTGAACCTGTGCTTAACAATGGTGATGTTGAATTTGTAACCGTGTTTAAATGGAACCCCACAGTGGATAAGCATGAGGCTTACCTGGAGAGGAGCGTCTTGGTTAAGGATATTGCAGAGGAGAGTGGGGTCAAGCCGAGCGACGTCATTGATGACATTAAGACTAGGGCTGCCATAGTCAGGTGGATGGTTGATAACAATATTAAGGAGTTGGATAGGGTAGCTAAGATAGTTGAACTATTCTACAATAAGCCGGACCAGGTACTATCAATGGTTACGGGGCGCCCAACTCAGCAGTTAACCGCCCTGGTGCGTTAAGCTTAAATAATAAATCGTCTAATCACACATGGTATATGGCGATTATAGGTGTAGTCAACTTCGGTGGACAGTATAATCATCTGATTAAACGTAGACTCGAGGACATGGGCTTCACGGCTAGGCTAATTAACAGCATTGAGCCGCTAAACGTTATTACAAGGGAACTAGACTGTCTAATAATAAGCGGTGGTTCATGGAATATACCTGGTGATTTACCAAGGCTAGGTAACGCACCTAGGTATATGCTTGAGTTCCCAGGGCCGGTATTAGGCATATGCCTTGGCCATCAATTGATGGCGTATGAGTATGGAGGAGTGTTGACTAATAACAGGCCAGAATTTGGTGGTGTTAGGGTAACCATTGATGATGAGGATACTATACTTAGGGGTGTTGATAAAGAGTTCACAGCATGGGAAAGCCACAATGTGAGTGTGGAGAGAGAGCCAGTGGGATTCACTGTACTAGCCCACAGTGGTACCGTTAGGGTTCAGGCGATGGCTAATGAGAGGATTAGGAGGTATGGCGTTCAGTTTCACCCTGAGGTTAAGCATACTCAATTCGGTGACGTCATATTGAGGAACTTCGCTGAACTGTGTCGTTAATTCCAGCATTATTCATGAGATTATTTAATGCAAAAAATTAAAATATCCACCTCTAAGTCAACGTAAAGTTTAAATAAAAACCTGCAAGATAGACTCATGTTCACTCCCGAGGAATTCACCAAGGCAATCATTAACGAGATTAGGGGGCTGGAGATAAGGTGCGCTGTGGCTGCCGTTAGTGGTGGCGTGGACAGCACCACCAGCGCTGTGATAACCAGGCTTGCGATTAATGATAAGCTAATACCTGTTTTATTTGACACAGGCTTCATGAGGATTAATGAACCCGTTGAGGTTATTGAAAGTTTAAGGGGATTACTGCCCATAAGGCTAATTGACGTTAGGGAGGAGTTCTACAGAGCAATGATGGGTTTATCAGATGCTGAGGAGAAGAGGGTGAGGTTTAGGGATACTTTCTACAGCGCCTTATCTAAGTTAGTTAAGGATAATGGCTGCGATTGGCTTGTTCAAGGAACCATAGCCCCAGATTGGATAGAGACTGTTGGTGGAATAAAAACCCAGCACAACGTGTTAGCGCAGATAGGTATTGAAACGGATAGGGTTTACGGCTTTAAGCTACTTGAACCCCTCAGGGAGCTTTATAAGGACCAGGTTAGGGCCTTAGCCAGGTTCCTCGGTGTGCCGGTTAGCATAGTTGATAGGCAGCCATTTCCAGGCCCAGGTTTAAGCATAAGGGCAGTGGGCTTGTTAACAATGGAGAAGCTTAATGTTGTTAAATGGTCAACTAAAATTGTTGAGGATGGTCTTGCTAACCTTGGTTTAAGCCAATGGTTCGCCGCGGCCTGGGAGGATGAGAGGGTTTACGATGAGGAGTTGAGTAGGAGGGTTAAGGACCTTGGACGCGGCTTAACCGTGGAGACCTTTAAGGTTAAGGGTACTGGGGTTAAGGGTGATTCAAGGGAATATGGCTGCATCGCCGTTGTTAGTGGTGAGTTGGATAGGTGGGGTGTCGTCTTCGACCTGTACCCCAGGTTAACCTACGGTACGGATATAACACACGTCATATATGAGGTAAGCAATGGAGGGGTTAAGGGAGGCAAATTCTTTGTTACCATTAGGGCCGTCACGACATCAGACTACATGACCGCTGATGTACCTAAGCTCGGTAGGGATATTTTAATTAAGGTGGCTGAGGAGTTAGCTAAAAACGACTCAGTGAGTTCAATTGGGTTTGACGTGACGCCTAAGCCACCGGCAACTATAGAGTTCGAGTAAGGTTAGTTTAATTAAGCTGAGCTGAACTGATAAAACCATGGGTAAGGTTAAGGTAGTAGCCTTTGCCTCACCGCTACATAGAGGTAGGGTTAGTGTACCTAGTGGTGTGGATGCAGTGGTTTACAGTGAGGATGAAGCCAGCGGTATTAATGTAGGTGACTCGACACCAGTCCTACTGATCCTTTCTGGAGGTGTTAGCAGAATGATTGAACGCTTTGCTGCTGCTAATAAAATCAAAAATGCGGTGTTGCTATCTTACCCATCTAACAATAGCCTAGCCTCAGCCTTATCAGCCAGGTCAATGCTTGAAGGCGAGGGGGTTAATGCATTGGTGTATCACTTAAGTAGTTTAAGTGAATTGCAGAAAATTGTTAATGCCATTGAGGCGGTGTTGAGGATTAATGGCTCAAGGGTAGCGTTAGTGGGCGTAGGTGACAAGGGTCCTATTGGGAAATCCTTTGAGGATAGGTTTAACGCAAGGGTTGACGCCATACCAATGAATACCTTTGAGGACCTTGTGAATAAAGTTAAGGTTGATGAGGCTAAGGTATTCATAGACGACATACTTGATAGACTCGTCTTCGAGGTCCCCTTAGATAAGTTGATTAACGTGGGTAAGGTTTACGTTGCATTGCTCAACATGTTTAAGGTCTATGATGCCTTAGCGTTAAACTGCTTCCCATACCTAATAAAGCATGGGGTGACCCCATGCCTAGCGTTGGCTAAGCTTAACGAGGAGGGTAAGCTCACGGCGTGTGAATACGACTTAAGGTCACTGTTCCTAATGATGCTGCTTCACCCATTAACCGGGTATAGTGGGTGGATAGCCAACATTAATGATATTGAGGGGAATTTAGTGCGCATGTCGCACTGCACAATAGCGTTAAACATGGTTAAGTCGGCTAGGGTGGTTACGCACTTCGAATCCGGTAACCCATACTCAGTATCAGCCGAAATAGACGCAAACATGGTAACAGCGGTTTCTGTTTCGCAGGACTTCAGCAGGGTATTCGTGTTTACAGGTGAATTAGTGAGGTCGGGTAGCCTTGGTATGAATGCTTGCAGGACGCAAGCCGAGGTTAAGGTTAACTTCGACACCTCAACCATACTTAACCATGCGCCAGCTAACCACCACGTCATCGTCCCCGGTAACCACGCTAATGAGGTGTCGGTGTTCTCAAGGCTACTGGGGGTTGACGTGATTAGGTACGAGAAGCTTTAACAAGCTCAACATGACGCCGAGGAACATGGCCTAAATCTATATAGTATATATTCATTATTGGAGTGTATTTATAGGATCCACCCAATAAACCAATAAGCTATATAAACCCTAACCTGGATGATGCACCCGAGGTGAGAAGAATGAGCATAAGGGGGTCAATAAAAACCATAAGTGGTAAACTAGGGGCCATGAGAACCCAGTTAAATGGCGGAAGCAGCATCAGCACTAAGGTAGATGAAGCATCGGCACTAAGCGAAACGAGGGAAACCATAGTAATACCGCTGTTTAACCCATCTCCAATAGTGCTACTTTACGATGAGAAGGATAGGATGTATAAGGTTGCGTGATTTAAAACTAATAAGTTGGTTTAACCAGGTCAACAGGTAGGTTAAGCCTTTTAGCAACCCTAGCTAGGTGCCTTAGGTATGGCTTTAGGCCCCCATCCCTCTTAATGCTATCCACCAGCCTACTTAATATATCTATGACAGCGTCGTAAACTTCCCTGTTAATCGGGTATGGTGACCCATCCTTACCACCCAAGGCGAAGGTGAACCTCCTCGGATCAAGGTTAGCTGGATCGTTCCAGTCAACTGGGGCTTCATAGATTAACTGTGCTATTAGGGCTAGGGCCAGCATTGTACTTGGGCCTAGGCCATTGGTGAGCAGTAGGTCCCTGAAGTTGTAGGTTCCCCTAGCCCTCCTTAGGGCATCTTCATTAATGTTTAACTCTCTGTTAATGATTACGTTTAGCCTTGGATTATAGTAAGCCTGTTCCCAGTCTTTACCCTCGTCATTTATGTAGCTTAGTATCGATCTATTACCACGATTCCTGATGATGGCTTTAACCGTAGCTAGATCCCTACTCACCTTGTTTAAATCTTGGCTAACGATGTCGATGATTGTTGAACGCGCCTTTTCACTAACGCTACTCACCATATTAAGGGCGCCGTCGCCCTTCACCCCCACAATACCCTCATGTGGGTTATTGATGAAGTTCGTCTCCATCCACCAATGATACCTCCTAGCATACTTGGTTTCTGGGTTTAACCCCTGCTGAACAATCGCCCATGTACCATCCTCACCAATGATCATGGCATGGTGGTACAGCCTATGCCCATCCTGTAGGGCGACGTTATCAACCTTAGCCACAAGCCTTGACGCCGTTATTAATTCACCCGGGTTTATATTGAACTTACCCTCAAGGCTCCTTATCTCATCAGGAACCTTTAACGCATGCTCCCCCTTACCCCCAACAACCTTGATCCCAACGTCAACTGATTTTAAGGCCACCTTAAGGGCTGCGGTGGTTATGGTCGTGCTCCCTGATGAATCCCAATCCATGCCTATTATATTGTTAAATGACTGGAAGAATATGGGATTGCTAAACATTTTAATTGTCCTCCTAACCCCATATTCATCAACCATTAGGTTAATTATTAATGAAGATAACTTAGTCATTCTGCTGAATAGCCAGGGTGGTACATGCCCCTCGTGTAGTGGTAAGTCAGCTACCCCGGTTAACCCCATACTGTTGTTAAGGGTTTCTTACCTTAATAAACCATTTCTTTAATTACCTCAAATCTGCGTGGCCTATAGCCTAAAACGTGAAGATCGTGCTGGGAAAGGTTTATAAACCCATTAATTATGGTGGTGATGGTGTCTTAGGTGGACGCGCTGGAATAACCGATGGAGAAGAGTTAAAGGTGATAATCCAGTTACTAAAGAGGTATAGGGGATACGCAACAACGTTAATCTCACTTTACATTAATGGCGATAGGCCAATACCCGATGTACTCAACATGCTTAGGAGTGAGTGGTCTGTCGCAAGTAACATTAAGGATAAGACCACGAGGACTCATGTTCAAGACGCGTTGGAGAGGATAATAAATGCACTGAAGGGCACCGCTAAGGCCCCTCCCAACGGCCTTGCGGTGTTTGGGGGCTTCCACATGGAGAAGCCTGGCAGCTACAAGTGGGTTATGTATGCTGTAATTCCCCCATATAAAATCAACACCTACAAGTACGTGTGCGACACCCACTTCCACACTGAGCTACTGGAGGACATGATATCTGCATCATCCTCAACCTTCGGCATAATAGTTATTGAGAGGGGTGAGGCTGTTATCGCCCTGCTTAAGGGTAGTTACTGGGAGATTGTCGATAAGGTTGAGTTCTTCGTACCTAACAAGCATCATGCAGGTGGCCAATCAGCACTGAGGTTTAAGAGGCAAACCGAGCACTTGGCTGAGACATTCTATAAGCTCGTGGCCGAGGATGCCAACAAGATACTCCTACAGATACCGAACCTCAAGGGGATAGTTGTAGCTGGTCCAGGTCCGACAAAGGAGGATTTCCTTAAGGAGGGTGGGTTAGACAGTAGGCTCATGGATAAGGTAATAGCCATAGTACCTGCATGCTGCGCCGACATCAGTGGTGTCCTTGAGGCCATTAGGGGTGCTGAGGATAAGCTCAAGGAGACGGAGTACGTTAGGGCTAAGAAGCTTATGGAGGAGGTGATGTATATAGCCGTTAAGAAACCTGACTATATAGTTTACGGTAGAGATAACGTGATGAGTGCCATCGAGAAGGGTATAGCTAAGGTGGTGCTGATAAGCGAGGATGTGGGGGAGGATGAGATATTTAAATTAACCACAATGTTGAGGGGCAGGAAGATAGAGCTAGTTGTGATACCGAGTAGTGTTGAGGAAAGCCTAACGTTAAGTAAGACCTTCGGTGGCTACGTAGCCATCTTGGCCACACCATCATGGATAATTAATGAGTGGGAGGAGGCTAATTCCGAGTTCAATAATCAATAACCCAATGATTGACTTTCATAATTTTAAACACAGCGTCACGCAACGTTAAGCATCCTATCTAAGGTGGCCTTATACCTATTCCACCACTCAACGTAATCATTCCACCCCTTAAACTCCCACTCCTTGGATCCAATCTCCCTTGCTAATGCAGACACCACGTCGGCAGCCCTCCTGCTCTCCCAAAGCACCGGTTGGGCATTCGCCTTAATGGAGTACTCGGCTATCTGCCTGTAAATATCCCTATTAGGCTTCATGCCCGTGAATTCGCCGTACATCTTATCCAGTATTGGTTCAGCCCACCCCCTGTGGAATCTGCATATACCTGCGTCGTCGATTAAGGCCTCATTGATGGCTCTCTCCAGGGCTGACTTGGCATAGTCCTCGGGCTTCATGAATGTGTTGGCGTAGTTAGTCCAATACCTACCAAGAACATACATTGGCGCAACCATGCCGGGCGTCCAGTAGAAGTTCGGGGTTATGTAGCCTGATTCACCGTATGCGACGTAAACCACTAGGTCGTTGAACGACTTACCGGTTGAGTTGACCCTATCCCTGAACATCTCGTTGAGTCTCTTAGCAGCAACCCTAATGCCGTTATCAGCTATTATCGATAGGACTTGCGTTGACTTGTTAATCAGGTTATTGATTAATTCACTGGCCAGCTTAGCGTTCTTAGGCGAGTCCTTTTCAGGGTTGAATTCGAGTGGGTCAAAGACCGGTTCGTCGCTTAACCCAACCTCCTCAGGCTTGAGTAGTCTATTCTCAATTGAGTCGAAGACCCATGCCACCACGTGCCCCATCTCAATGGCATCGAAGCCGTATTGGTCTATTAGGTCGACTAGCTTAACGGCTTCCTCAAATATGTAGTTGCCTATGAATGGACCTGCGGCGTGGAATGGCTCATAGTCAACCTTCTTGCCCCTCCAAACCTTCTTACAAACTACCGAACACCCGAAGTCGCCGCAGTTGTACCAGGACTTACTCTTGACGAACACCTCATCGTTGAAGGGCTTCCAGAATAGCCTAATTATCTCCTCAACGTGCCTGGCCCTAAGCTCCCTAGGCATGTATATTGACTTATAGCCGAAGAGTGGCAAAAGCTCCCTGTAGTGGGGGTAATTCACGCCGAAGGTGCCGCCCGTCCCCATGGTTGGGTCGAACCTGTACTTAACGGTCTTCTCATTCATAACCTGGATAAACGGCTTCTTGAAGGCATCCATACTTAGCTTGTTTATTAGGTTCATGTCTGCAACCTTAACGTACCTAGCCTTGGCTGATCCACCAGCCACTATGGCGACCAGGTTATGCCCCTTAGCCATTACGGTACCTGGGCCACCCCTAGCTGCCGTATCCTCGGCACCGGGTTTGAAGGTGGACTTCCTTGGGTCAACATCTATTGAGAACAACGCGCCATTGTATGTCCTTAAGGCAGCCTCACCGACAACTATAGCTCTCGCGTTGTACTTAACGAAGAAATCGTTGTACTTGTCCATGAGGTACTTGGTGAAGGCGTAGACTCCACTATAACCACCGTAGGAGTACACTGGGTTAACATTCTCCAGCTTAACGCCATCACTTGATATGAATAGTGCCGTTGGCTCCCTGGCACGGCCAGTCACCACCACGGCATCTATGCCTGACCCCATGAACTTATAGGCAACACCACCAATTGCAGCAACATGAATAGTCCTAGTCATTGGGCTCTTAAAGACTGCTATAACCCTATGGACACCCGGTAATTTACCACCAACAAAGGGCCCTATGCCCACTATGAATGGTACACTTGGGTCAAGTGGATCCTTATCCCAGGTTCTCTGATCACTAAGCACCCTAACACCTAGTGTTATTGGGCCCTGTGCCTCAACAGTATCAACCTTCACATCCCCAGTATTCAGGTTAACGCTAAGTACCTTCATGAATCTAATTAACTATCACATACCCTATAAATCTTTATATTATTACCTGTACACTCAATTTCACTTAATACATTTATCTATATAAATTATTTACCACAAAATACTCAATGTAGTATAGCCCTGGTAAAACTGGAGTAAAACTTATTAACCATATAGAGTTTAATCAATCCCAGCCATGGACGTTGAGGTGTTTGTGCATCCAACATGCTCAACATGCCACACGTTGATTAGGCTACTGAAGCAGTGGGGTTACTTACAGCACGTTAAGGTTTACGACACGTCAATTGACCCTCACTTAGCCCTTGAAAGGGGTGTTAGGTCTGTACCAAGCATATTCATTAATGGCGAGTTAGTATTTGCAGGTATTGTGGATTACGGTAAGCTTAGGGAAATGTTAAGTGCTGGGTTAGTAAATGTGGGGGATGGGGAATTAAGCGATGAGGAGTTAGTTGAAAGATTCCTGAGGGGGGTTCTTGATTCAATAGCCACGGCACTGTGGCTGTACATTAATGAGAGGTGTGAGGCTTTTGCATCGGATGAGAGGTACCTAGGTGCAATAACAAACCTAACACTGTTCAGCAGAGTTAACTTAGCTAGGCTGGTGAATATACTTAACAATAGGGATAGATGTATGAGTATTATTCGGGGTAATGAGGAGAGGTTCCTAAGGGTTATAGCTACTAACTTCGCCAGGGAAGTTTACTGGCTTAGTGGGAAGGTCACGTGGAGTGACGTTAAGGATGGCTATAGTATTCAGTCATTGGCTCACTGGGCTATGGTTAGGGGGAGTGTTAGTAGGGTTGGCTTAATACCACATAGCCTAAGTGACCCAGTTTTCAGGGGTAAGATTGAGAAGCTGTGGAGGTATCTAAGTGAGCATTTTGATGAGTTAATAGTGAAGGTGTCTACTGAGCAGGAGGAGCTTAAGGGTGATGTAGATTGGGTACTGAGGAGTTAATAGTCTCCTCACCAGCATCAATAGCAAACCTCGGGCCAGGTTTTGACTCACTGGCCCTAGCCATAAAACCACCACAGGATGTGGTCAGGGTTAGGGTTAGTGGTGGTGAGGGGGTCGTAATTAGGAATGATGGTGAGTATGCCTCAGAGCTACCTAACGAGCCCAGCGATAACTCAGCCTACCTGGTCGCTAATAGGGCACTTGAGTTAGCCGGCGTTAAGGCTAGGATTGAGGTGACGGTGATCAAGGGCATTAAGCCAGCTAGCGGGCTAGGTAGTAGTGGCGCCACGTCTGCAGCTGTGGCTTATGCGATGAACAAGTTACTTAACCTTAACCTTGACCAATGGGGGTTAGTGGAGCTTGCCTCCTATGGTGAGTTGGCTTCAGCTGGGGTTAGGCACATGGATAACGTGGCGGCTTCACTATTTGGGGGATTGGTGATAGTTAACTCAACTGTGAGGCAGGTGACTAGGCTCGACTTCCCAGGCATATACGTGCTAATAGTCATTGAGGGTTCTAAGCCTAACACGGGCTACATGAGGAGTATACTCCCCAAGAGTTATACGCTGGATGACGTAGTTACCAATATAGCTAGCGTGGCCCAGCTGGTTGCCTCAGTGTTTAAAGGTGATTTATCACTGTTCTCAAGGGTTATTCAGAATGATAGAGTTGCCATGCCGTACAGGATTAAGGCGTATGGCCATTGGGGGATCGTTAAGGATACGCTCATTAGGCATGGTGCCCTTGGCGTGATACTAAGTGGGGCTGGGCCTTCAATTGTCGGTTTCTTTAAGGATGAACCCAATGTGGTGGAGATTGAGGGGGAGCTTCGTAAATTAGGTTTAAGGCCTAGGGTAATGTTAACTAGGCCCTCTAATGAGGGTGTCCGTGAGGTTAATTACTATTGATTATGCCTAGCTTAACCAGTGTCTCCTGCTTAGGCACACCATTTTCATCATAACCCCTCAACTGGTAGTACCTCTTAACCATGCCCTGCCACTCCTCCTCAGTAACCACATATCTCTTACCCTCATACTCCACGGGCTCCCTAAGCCACCTTGGTGGTAGCCTATCCTGCTCAATGGTTGTGCCATTAAGGAACCTATGCATGACTATAATCCTCTGGGCAGTCTCCTTGAGCTCACTAACGGTGTAGTTAAAGCCGGTCACTGCATTAAGGGCGTTCTTCATGGTCTCCCAGTCGTAGATGTACCTACCGAATTTGCAGAGGAGCATTGAATCATAGAGGGTGCCCCTCTCCTCATAATCCATAACGGCCATGACCTTCTCATCACCGGTGGCGAACCTACCACCACCCTGCCCAGCAATATCAAGCGCGTATGCCATCGTCCACAGGTGGTCAGCCCCCCTCTCCGATACGGAGTAGTTTAGTGCCATGCCCTTAAGGGTCCTTGGATCGTAGCCAGCTGGTTCAAGCCCCTTAACGTGAATAGCCAAGTCCTCAGCGTTAAGTCTCTTGGCTAATCCCCTAACGCCAAGTGCGGTCAATTCACCTAACCCCCTCCTGTAGGCTGTGTCGTATATCAGCTTCTTGATGCCCTCATAGTCACCCCACTTAGGTGCATTACTGATAAGCCCCTTCTCACCTAGGTAAATTAGGAATGCTATGGTGTTACCTAGGCTTATTGAGTCAAAGCCAAGCCTATCGGCTAATTCACTTAGTTCAATTAGCTTCTCTGGATCGTTAACGCCTGTTAACCCACCTAACGCCATGGATGTCTCATACTCCAAATCGTACTCACCTCTACTCGACTTAACAACCTTATGGCATGCAACAGGGCAGTATAGGCATGCACCATTCTTAATGAAGTAATCAACCTTAAGTACCTTCTCCCAGGATATCCTCTCCCAACCAGGCATAACTACCTTGGTCCAGTATATGCTTGGGAAGAAGCCCATGTTGTTACCAACATCAATGAGCCTAACGGTACCACCGGCCCTTAAAGCCGCCTCGCCTGGGTTAGTCACAGACAATTTTCCAAGGTTCTTAACCAAGTCATTGTATGTCTTTGCGTTGGCCACATCAACATCCCTTGAGGTTGGTATGAAAACAATCGCCTTAATCATCTTAGAGCCCATGACAGCCCCACCACCTGTTCTACCAAACTGCCTCCACTCCTCATGGTTAATCGCGGCGAACGGCACCTTATTCTCGCCGGCTGGACCTATGGTTAATACTGCTGAGTTTTTGAACTCACGTTTAAGGGCCCTCTCTGTCTCAACGGTATCAAGCCCCCATAAGTCCCTGGCATCCCTAACCTCCACTTTGCCGTCAGAAACCACTAGGTATACAGGCTTTTGCGAACTGCCCGTGATAACCATGGCATCGAGGCCTGCGTACTTCAAGTAAGCCCCAAGCGTCCCCCCAACTGTTGAGTAGTTCCACCTATCGTTAAGTGGAGACTTGAATAGCGCAATGGCCCTAGTGGCTAGGGGGATCCGGGTACCACCCAATGGCCCCGTGGCTATTATGAGGGGGTTCTCTGGACCGTATGGGTTTACATCCTGAAGTTTAAGGTTCATATCCATTATTAGCCTTAATCCAAGGCCCCTACCACCTATGAACATCCTAGCCCACTGCTCCTTAACCCCATTAACCCTAAGCGTACCCTTACTTAAATCGAAGAATATTATCCTATTGGCGTAGCCATGCATAAATGGCCCCCTCCTTAATGCTTAAATATTTTTCCTAAGTAAAATCAATAACTCTTGCCCTTAACTCATCGTTATGATTGATAATACTTATAAAGTGGAATTACGTGGTTACATTCATGAGAATTTTCAGGTTAACTAACGGTATCAGCAACTTCACGTATGTCATGATCAACGGTAAGGTCTTTGAACTAGGTATGGACCCGGTCCTAGCCCTGATGAACCATGCAAAGGGTTTAAGTGTAAGTCTAGGTAGCGAGGTGTTGATTAACATTGACGAGGTTTTTAAGAGGGATTATAGGGTTGGTGGTTTAAGGTTCACTAAACCCTACGACCCACCTGAGGTCTGGGGGAGTGGGATAAGTTATGAGGTTTCTAGGAGGAGGTACTCTGAGGAGGGTGATGTGGCTAAGATAGGTGGTAAAACCATATATGAGAGGGTTTATGACGCGGAGAGACCTGAAATATTCTTCAAGGCCACGGCAAATAGGTGTGTTGGGCATGGGGAGCCAATAGCCATTAGAAGCGACTCAAATTGGACCTTACCGGAGCCTGAATTGGGTGTTGTAATATCTAGGGATGGTCGGGTGCTCGGTTACACAATAATAGACGACGTCTCGGCTAGGGATATTGAGGCTGAGAATCCACTGTACTTGCCCCAATCCAAGATATACGATGGCTGCTGCGCCTTCGGGCCATTCATAGTGACCCCGGATGAGATTAAGGACCCCTATTCACTTCAAATAAGGCTTAGGATAATTAGGGGTGGTGAGGTTATTTATGAGGGTGAGGTGAGTACTAGGCAAATGAGGAGGAGGATTGATGAGCAGGTAAAGTACCTGATAAGGAATAATACCGTACTTGACGGTACAATACTGATGACTGGGACAGGTATACTGCCAGGTAGGGATTCAGCCCTCAGGGAGGGTGATGTAGTCGAGATAAGCATAAGCGAAATAGGGACATTAATTACCCCGGTTATTAAGCTTAAGTGAATGTTAAATCATCTAATAAAGGGCGCCCCTTAAAGGAGTTGAAGGTTAAAACAAGCTAAGTGGTGAATCTCCTTAGGGCCCTCCTATAATATATGACAGTTACACCACTCTTCTCAGCCCTTCTCCTAAGTTCCGAGTCACAGGTCACTAGGAATCCACCTGTTTCCTTAGCCAATTTTAGCACATCATCATCAGCCTTACCATCCAATGACGCTATTGAGAAGTACACTGGTATTAACCTGTTGAGCACCAGCGCAGCTGCCTTACCCCTCCTTCCACCCTTCTTAGATAGGAGCCACAATTCCCTAACAACGCTAGCCGTCACGACAGGCAGTATTAAGCCCTCCACGGCCTCCTTAACATTACTAATCACATCAATCCTCTCATCAATGGCTAACAACAGTGCACTCGTGTCGAACACCACAACCTTAATATCCACACTTACCCCTCTGTCTCAGGGCTTATTAACAATGTGTAACGTGGTAAATTCAATGATTAGCCTAATTAACTCATCCATGATTACTATCGCCGTGAAAGAATATTTTAAAATCAACGCAACATGTAGGTAACTATGGGTGGACTACTACTTGCCGCCGACTACCACTGGACACTAGCGAATGAAAGGAATGGCGAGTTCACGGTTAATGCGGACGTTTTAAACGCCATAACTAACTTCATTAACCTGGGCAATTCATTTGCAGTGGTAACCAGTGGGGCAACCCGTCATGTTAAGGGGCTTAGTGCGTTAATGGGTAAGGTCTACCTGGCCCTTGAGAATGGATTAATAGTGGTTAAGCCTAGTGGTGAGAGGATTATTAATGCACCAGCCCAATGGTGGCGGCTTAGGGATGAGGTTAAGGCTCATTTATCGGTGTTAGGCGTTAGGTTCAGTGAGGGTGAGGTATCTTTGTTCACTGAGAATAGTAAGGCTGTTATTGATGCTTTGAGTTCATTTGACGTTAAGCTTGAGGTTAACAGAAACATGCTTTCAATAATGCCTAAGGGTGTGGATAAGGGGTATGCCATTAACGTTTTGAGGAGGCTAATTAAACCAAGCCTAGTTATATCAATCGGCGATGCCGAGAATGACATACCAATGCTTAGGGCAGCTGACATACCTGTGGCCGTGGGGAATGCGCTACCTGAGGTTAAGGGTATTGCAAGGTACGTAACCAGGGGTGAGGATGGCCAGGGGGTGGTGGAGCTAATAGGCATTATACTCAACTGCCGGGGTGACGTGGCTAGGTGCATAGATGAGGCCAGGGGTTCCTAGGTATGGGTAGGGTAGTGGCAGTTGGTTCACTCAACTCAACTAAGATTAACGCCGTAGCTAAGGCATACTCAATGTTCGGCATAACCGTGGATGTAAGGCCCGTTAAGGTTCAGACACCGACACAGCAGCCGCTGGGCCTTAGTGAAATCACCAATGGAGCAGTGGTGAGGGCTAGGCTGGCATTAGAAGCCGTTAATAAAGCCGAAGAGGCTATTGGTATTGAGACTGGGTTGGTAAAGGTAGGTGATTTAACTTACCTAAACATACCTGTGGCTGCAATCATGAGTAGGGACGGTTACCTGACCATAGGTATTGGGCCTGGTTTTGCAATACCCACCAGTTTAATTAGAAACGTGGAGTTGGGTATGGAGCTTGAGAAGGCAGTGGAAATGCGGTATGGCTATGCTAATGCCGGTGAGTCAATGGGGCTTGTGGGTATTTTAACCAGGGGCCTGGTTACCCGGCTTGATGCCAACACTTGGTCGGTTTTAATGGCATTAATACCCAGGTTACCCTGGAATAGAGGGCTTTACGGCGGCTAGCTTAACGCTGGCCCATTAATTCCCTACTTAACTCCTCGTAGGCCTTCCTAGCCTCATCAATACTAGTCTCATCTTCAAGTGCGGTGGTGTCGCCTAGTGGTTGACCTATTAAGACCTGCTTAAGCAATCTCCTCATTATCTTACCGCTCCTGGTCTTTGGTAGCTTGGTTACGAATAGTATCTCCGCTGGCTCAGCTATGGGGCCTATTACCTCCCTAACCCAATTCCTTAACTCAGCCTTTAACTCCTTGCTTGGTGAGAAACCAGCCCTAAGCACGACGAAGGCCACCGGGACCTCACCCTTAACCAGGTCTGGCATGCCCACCACTGCTGATTCGGCAACCGCCTTATGGGATACTAGGGCTGATTCTATCTCATAGGTGCCTAACCTATGGCCAGACACCTTTATGACCTCGTCAGCCCTCCCCAGGACCCAGATGTACCCATCCTCATCCTTAATAGCCCAATCACCTGCATAGAACATGTCAGGGAACCTGCTCCAGTAAACCTGAATATACCTATTAGGGTCACCCCAAATGGTAAGCATCATGCCTGGCCATGGCTTCTTAATCACCAGGTAACCCCTCTTACCCTGGACAGGCCTACCCTCATCATCAACCACGTCTGCATCCACTCCAAGTAGTGGGAGGCCATTGGTGCCTGGTTTCATTGGTATTAGGGCTAGCCCAGGTGCATGGCTTATTAATATGCCACCAGTCTCCGTCATCCACCACGTTGAACCGAAGGGCACACTCTCCCTACCTAGCCATCTCCAAGCCCATCTCCAAGCTTCAGGGTTTATCGGCTCGCCGACACTGTTAATTATCCTTATTGTGGAGAAGTCATGCCCCTTAACCCAATCATCGCCATACCTCATGAAGGTCCTTATGGCTGTTGGTGATGTGTAGAGTATTGTCACACCATACCTCTCCACAATCCTCCACCACCTATCCGGTGCTGGGTAGTCTGGAGCACCCTCATACATAACCTCGGTGACGCCCTCCATGAGTGGGCCAAACACTATGTAACTGTGCCCAGTCACCCAGCCTATGTCGGCTGTGCACCAGTACACGTCAGTGTCCTTAACATCAAAGACCCACTTCATGGTTGCGTGGAGGAGTGTCATGTAGCCCCCTGTATCGTGCACAATGCCCTTAGGCTTACCCGTAGTCCCAGAGGTGTATAGTATGTACAGTGGGTGTTCGCTCTCCACCTCCTCAGGTTTCACGTATGCGTTGGCTGGTACACCGCTTAATAGCTCATCCCACCAAATATCCCTACCAGGCTTCATTGGAGTGTCCTTGAGGTTCATCCTCCTGTACACCACAATCCTCTCAACGAATTGTGCATTCCTCAACGCCTCATCAACAACATCCTTAAGCCTAATAACCCTCCCCCTTCTCCAGAAGGCATCAGCCGTGAACACAACCCTAGACTTGGCGTCAATTACCCTATCAGCCAGGGCCTGGGCACTGAACCCTGAGAAGACCACTGAGAATATTACACCTAACCTAGCCAGGGCCAGCATTAGTATGGGTAATTCAGGGATCATTGGTAGGTATATGGTCACCGTGTCCCCCTTCCTTAAACCCAACTTATCCCTAATTGCGAAGGCTAGCCTATTAACCTCCCTATACAGGTCGTAGTAGGTTAGCTTCCTCACCTCAATTGGGTTGCCTGATTGGTCAACCGGCTCCCCCTCCCATATTATGGCTAGTTTATTCTTACGCCACGTGTTAATATGCCTATCAACAGCTAGGTATGAGGCATTCAGCCTACCACCCACAAACCACTTGTAGAATGGGGGCTGTGGGTCTGCGACCAGCACCTTGTCCCAGGGCTTAAACCATTCAAGCTCTTTAGCCACGTTAGCCCAGAAGTCCTCAATATTACTTATGCTCTTGCTATGCATGGCCTTGTAGGAATCTATACTAGTGGTGTTTGGCCAGGAATTCAACACTATTCTCTCTTTGTAGGGTAGATTCTCCTCACTAATTGACATGAAGCAGAGTATTTCACAATTTGCTTTTAAATATTTCCTCGATGCGATTAATTGTATATTAACCTATAGATTAATGATGTAATTTTTATAAAAGTAATATGGCCATACATTAATCATTAATCATCCGCTTTACTTACCATAAACCATGGTGCCGCCAACGTAGGTTGCCATCAGCCTTAACTTGTCATCAATGACTATGAAGTCGGCTAGGCAACCTGGCTTAAGACAACCCATGCTGTGTTCACCTATCGATAGGGCTGGGTTCATTGAGGTGAGCCTTAGGGCATCACTTAACCTTAACCCCAACTTAACCAAGTTCCTTAGGGCATTATCCATGGTTAACACGCTCCCAGCTAGTGTTCCGTCAGGTAATGTTGCCCTACCATTCTTAACAATGACCCTTAAACCACCCAGCTCATACTCACCCTCCCCAAGGCCAGCGGCTGGCATGGAGTCCGTTACCGCCAGCACCCTGTGTAACCCAGCTTGCCTTATGGTGAATAGTATAGTCTCAGGCCTTAGGTGAACTAGGTCTGTTATGAGCTCTAGGTATACGTCTTCAGAGTCAAGGAGGGCCATGGCGGCGCCCAGTTCCCTATGGTGAATCCCAGTCATGGCGTCGAAAAGGTGGGTTGCCCTTGAGGCACCCATGGCTATTGCCCTCATGACTGTCCCATAGTCGGCATCAGTATGCCCTATGCTTGGTATTACGCCTACACTGGACATGTGTTTAATGAGACTCATGGCCCCCTCAACCTCAGGTGCAATCGTCATTACCCTCACTAAACCACCAGACTCCTCGTAGTATTGATCAAACTCCTCAATCCTAGGCGGCCTTATGGCTGAGGGGTTTTGGGCACCCTTCCTCCTGATGTTTATATAGGGCCCCTCCAGGTTAAGTCCAAGCACCCTAGCCCCATTACCCACAGTCCCATCGCCCTGCTTAACGTATTGCCTAACAATGCTAGCCACCCTCATTAATGCTTCGTGCGGTGCGGATACGGTGGTTGGTAGGAATGCGGTCACGCCGAAGCTGGCGTAGCACCTAGCTAGGTTGCTGAGCTCACTAATCGACTTCATAGATGTAACCTCAATACTACCGCAACCATGGGTGTGCGTATCTATGAGACCCGGCGCCGCTGAGTAGCCCCTGTAATCCACGTCAAAGGGCCCACCCTCCTCAATATCTATTACCCTGCCGTTGTCGATGACCAGGGTGGCGTCGTGAATAGTGTGGATTGGCGTATACACTTCGTCAAACCTAAACCTACGCTGAACCATACGTGGGTTTTAGAAGGCTGCTTTAAAGTGTTGATATTAAGGATGCGTAGAAGACGGCCAGTATACCGGTGAAGAATATGCCATCGAAGGTACCGGCGCCTCCAATATCTGCGATAATCGGTGCCGCCTCTATGACCTTGCTTATGTTGAGTAAATCAGCCCCTATTAGGGTACCCAGCACACCCGTTACGTAGGCTACCACCGGGGTTACGAATATGTATGCGCTTGAGGTTAGGGCTATTGCCATGTATGACATGAGGGCTGCCAATATGGGTGGTACTATGGCTGGTGTCACAACCCCCACAGCCGGCACAACCCTAGAGATCCTATTAACTATGAGCGCGGTAACCAGCACCGACACCACTATTGGCACCGCTAGGCCTGGGTACCTTACGTAAAGCATGTATGTTAAAAACGCCGAGACGGCTACGGGTATTAATGCTCCCCCGGCGTTAATTGATATTGCTGTCCTCCTGGCTTGGGTCAGGAAAGTGGGTATTTTAAATGTCATGCCGAAGAGTGTTATTGATGTTACCGCCGGGGTATAGACCGTCGTGTTGACTTCGTAAATCACCACGTGAATTGAACTCATGACTAGGCTAATGATGGTTATCAGGAACCCCACCAGGGCTGAGTAGTATGAGGATAGGCCTATCAGCGATAGGGCAGTGGCTAGGTTTAGCATGTAGGCCGGCAGCACTATGATTGATAATAGCAGGTACACAATGCCCCTAGTCCTAGTGAAGGGCCAGTAAACCAGTATCCTCACACTACTCAACTAATCAACCTGTAATGGGGATTTAAGCTTTAATTAGTCGTTCAACATGTCCCACAGGTACTCGTTAAGCTCTCTGCTGATGACCAGTGCCCTCTCGATAAGCTCCTCCCTATTATGCGACCCATACACAACCTTACCATTAACCACGAGGTACTTAACCATGCCACCGTTAGATGAGTAAACTATGTTATTGGCTACGTTTAATTTATTCAGGGGGTTGATCCTTGGGTCCTTAACGTCAAGCACAGTTACGTCACCTAGGTAACCTGGCGCTATCAAACCACCCCTTAACCCAACCGACCTGTAACCATTAACCGTGGCCATTAGCAAAGCCTCCTTAGCCGTAAGTGCCTTGGCATCCCAATAGTTATTCCTCTGGAGCAGTACAGCCATCCTCATCTCCTTAAACATATCCAGCGAATCCCCAGTGCCCGGTCCATCAGTGCCGAGGGCGACGTTAGTACCCTTAAGCAGTTCCTTAATTGGGAAGAAGCCCGCCGTGGCCAGCTTCATGTTTGATGATGGACAATGCACCGCTGTGGCCTGGGCCCTCACTATAAGCTCCAGCTCCCAGTTAGTCACCCAACCAAGGTGGACTAGTATTGCTGATGAGTCCAGTAGCCCAAATTTGCTTAAAACCTCCACCGGGTATAGGCCATACCTACCCCTAACTGTGTAAACCTCCCGCCTGGTTTCGCTTACATGCGTATGTAGCCTTAGGTTAAGCTCCTCCTTAAGTTCACGAACCCTCATTAAGGTGTCCTCGCTGTTGGCGTAGACGCTGTGAAGGTTTAGGATGGGTTTAATGAGCTTAGAATCCCTGACCCTAGACACTAGGTTCCTTAACTCGTTCTCTGTTAACTTAGGGTCTCTTAAATTGTCGATGAAGGTCGGCCCCTCGAAGACCCTTATACCGTACCTCTCAACCAGGTCAACAACATCGGGGTTGAAGTACATGTCTAGCACCGCTGATGTGCCATTCATAATTGATTCTATCAACCCAAGCTCAAAGCCCTTAAGTATCACGTCACCCGTGAGCCTTTTCTCCATCCCCCATATGACGTTTAACCAATCCTCAAGTTCATGGTCACTAACAAGCCCCCTAAACATGGTCATTGCCAGATGGGTATGTGCATTAAATAGGCCCGGTATCGCTACACCGTCACATTTAACGACCTCAGCCCCATTAACGTCAACATCACCCACCTGCTGAATGACACCGTCATCATTGATCAGTATGCTAACCCCCTCAAGAACCTTAACGTCACCATCCTCAGTGGGCGTCACCACGTACCTGCAATCCCTAAGTAGCAGCATCTAAACCCACCTATGCGATCCCTTAACCAAGCTAAAGCTATTTCCCTCATCAACAGCAACCTTACCCTAAAGGCTAAGTTCAACTTCATTGTTACAGGGTTTATTAACCTCGCGCCTGTTAAGTCTTAAGGCTAAGAGGTGGCTGCAATGAGGCATACGGTTGCTGTGGTTAGGGTTTGTAATCCGTGGGATGGATCTAGGTGTTTTGAGGCTGAGCTGATTGTTGATACTGGGAGTACGTATACGTGGATAAGGAGGGAGAGGTTGGAGGCTATTGGCGTGAAGCCTAGTGGGGTTAGGAGGTTTAGGACTATTGAGGGTAAGACGGTGGAGAGGAAGGTAGGTGAAGCAGTAATCGAATGCCTAGGGGAAAGGGCAACCAGTATTGTTGTTTTTGCTGAAAAGGATGATGTGGAGGTAATGGGTGTTGTTGCACTTGAATCACTGGCACTGGAAGTGGACCCAATAACCAAACAACTGAAGAAGTCAGAATCACTACTAGCATTAACAGCCATGGGTTAGTGGTTGGCAACGGCGCATCTCAGGGTGGTTAAGCTTGAAATGTGTGGTGAATTATCACGTAGGTGTGGGCCATGCTTAGTGAAATGGCTGAAATGACCTACTAATTGAGCAATTCATGCTCACGTCACTAAAGGTCCATGGTTATGTTGTCGTTAACGACGCGGGCTACTTCGTCGATCCAATGCATGAGGACCTCTATTGATGAGTATGAGTTAACCTTAACACTGCCCTTAGCCATCTTAAGCACCAGCTCCCTAACGTGTGGGTTACTTAGTATGTCATGTAGGCTCGTTGCGAAGATTCTTCCATCCTCATTGAAATAGCCGTCTGGTTCATTAACTGGGTTTCCATTCCTCTCCACAATCACCATGCCAGGTTCATCACCAGTATACCTTACCCTACCCCTACGTATCTCATAGCCGGTGACCAACTTATCGTTCATTATGGCTCTACTATGTGCAACAATCTTATCACTATGGTATGTCACCTGAGCCTTCACGAGCCCCAGCCCTTTAATGTGGCCTGGATTGCCGAACTCGATTCCAGTTGGGTCACTCATCATATCCGTTATGAGTTGGAAGCCCCCACATATGGCTAGTATCGGTGTTGAGCCTGCCATCCTCCTCACCTTCTCATCTAGGCCACTCCTCCTGAGCCACTCCATGGCTAGTGCAGTGTTCTTGGCTCCAGGTAAAACCAGTAGGTCTGGTTCCCCAAGGGAGTCCGGCCATTTAACAAACCTAACATGGGCATCCTCCATGGTTAAAACACTGAATTCGTGGAAGTTCGATATACCTGGGTAGGAGACCACCGCCACGTCCACTGATCCATTACCGAAGTCCACCATGGCCTCGGAGTCCTCCGGCCATAGGTAACGTGCCTCATTAACCTCAGGTATGATTCCGTAAATCCCTTTGCCAGTCTTCTCCTCAAGCCACTTAACAGCGTCGCCAAGTATCCTTGGATCACCCCTAAACCTGTTTATTATGAAGCCCTTAATCAAATCCCTCCACCTACTTGGTATAGCGTTGTATAGGCCTAGGGCACTTGTGAAGGCTCCACCCCTACTTATATCCAGTACAATGTAGACATCCGCGTTAAGGTAATCGGCGGGCCTAAAGTTAGCTACGTCGCTTGTTATGTTTGGTTCGTAGGCGCTCCCAGCTCCCTCGCCGATTATTAGACCGAGGGATCTTAACCTAAGTAAGGAGTCCCTAACAATCCTCCACTTATCTATGGGGTTCCTACTATACTCACGGTACTCCATCAGCCCCATGGGCTTGCCTAGCACGATTACTTCGCTCGCTGCTTCATTAACTGGCTTTAGCAGTATTGGATTCATCTCCACAATTGGCTTAACACCTGCGGCGTAGGCCTGCATCGCCTGGGCTAGGGCTACCTCACCTCCGTTGAAGGCTGGGTAACTATTTAGACTCATGTTCTGGGTCTTGAAGGGTACAGCTACCCTATTTTTCCTATTTACTAGCCTAAGTAGGGCCGTGACTAATATGGTCTTCCCACTGTTGGACTGGGTGGCCAGCACATATATACTACGCTTCACTAGCAATGAGGGTGGCGGTAAGCTTTATTTGGGTTACCCATTAACCCCCGCGTGCGGTATATAGACTACGCGGAGTGCACCCTATGCGCCTTAACGTCAAGGCTTAGTGAGCTTAGGAAGTTTAATAGGGATAGTGAGGAATCAGTCAGAAGGATCCTTGTTAGGGTAACCAGTGACCTACCTAAGGGTAGGTCCACCATGTTCGTTAACTCCTTTGAGGAGCTTACAAACATAGTGGGTTCCGAGGACCCATACTCTGACGAGAAGGCTCGTTATGAGGAGATTGCAAGAGGCATGCTGGTTCCGAGGCTCATCGGCATGAATGAGGTTGAGTTGGTTAAGGTTGCGGCCGCCGCGAACTCCGTTGACGTGGCTATGTTTAACTACACCTTTAACGAGGAGATGCTGATACACGGCATTGATGAGGAGCCTGTGTGGCTGGGTATTGATGAACCTAAGTTAGCTGGTGTAATCAATAGCGCTAGTAACGTGACTTACATAGTTGATAATGCCGGTGAATTCGCCATAGACAGCGTGTTGATAGGTAAGCTAGCCACCCACTCAAGGGTTACCGTGGTGGCTAGGCTTAAGCCCTATGAAACCGATGTAACATACAGTTACGTCAAGAATGTATTAAGAAGTGATGGGGTTAGTGTAGTTACGACTAGTAACCGTTACCCAGCCTTCCTAAGCAATGAGGTTTACGACAAGTACATTAACAGCTCAGACCTAGTAATATCCAAGGGTGTGGGTAACTTCGAGGCTTACCTCGAAACAGGCAGAAGACACCCCAACGCCCTATTCCTATTTAGGGTTAAGTGTAACCCACTTAGGAGGATGCTTAACGTGGAGTTTAATAAACCTGTGATACTGCATTCAAGCTACTTAAACCAGTTGTAGGTCGCTTGGTTTTTAATTTGCCGCGTGGGTAACCACCATGGAAAATGCCGCATAACCACAACCCTTGACTGGTAATGCCTCTTTTATTAAACACTGTATCTAATTGCAGCCCTATCTATTGATTCAAATATCGTTGGGTGTGCGTGGGCTAGTAGCGCCAGGTCCTTGACCCTAGCGTTGACGGCTATGGCTAGGGCCACCTCGTTTATCATCATTGACGCCGCCTCGCCGTAAATAACCCCACCTATGATTCTCTGCGTACCCTTTTCAATAACTAGCTTAACCCAGCCATCCCTAACCCCGATTATTTGGGCATATGAATCATCCTCCAGTGGATATTGCACAACCTCGTAGCCTATGCCCTTAGCCTTAGCTGCATCCTCACTTAACCCAACCATGGCGGCCTCGGGCTCGGTGAATATGGTCATGGGTACTGCGTTGAAGTTAACCTCAAAGATGGGCCTATCCATCATTATGTTCCAGGAGGCTACAACGGACTCCTTCACCGCCGCGTGGTAAAGCATATACCTACCTATTACATCGCCAGCGGCGTAAACGTTGGGTACCCTTGTAGCCATGGCGTCATTAACGTCAACGTGGTTTTTATCTACAATGCCCAGTTGGCTGAGGCCCTCAACATTAGCCCTTCTACCCACTGCCATTATGACCTCCGAGCCGGCCACGTAGCCTTTACTCCCGTCCGGTTTAGCATACTCGACTATCTTCTGCCCACCCTCCTCCCTAATCCCGGTTACCCTAGAGTTCGTCAATATGGTAACTTCCCTATTCCTAAGCTTCTCCTCAATCATGGAGACTATTGATGAATCCCACCCACTCAGTATCCTAGGCAACATCTCAACTATGGTAACCTTAACCCCCAGCCCACTAAGCACGGAGGCCACCTCAACGCCTATGTAGCCTCCACCTATGATGACCACGTCACTGGGTATCTTCCTATACTTTGTCTTATAGCCAAACAGCTCTTGGCTGCCTATGGCAAGTTCAGAGCCTGGTACAGGGATTTTAATTGGCAGTGAGCCTGTTGCTACAATTAGGTACTTCCCCTCAACTTCCCTGCGCCATGATCCATCATCCGCCTCAACCACCACCCTATGGTTATCCACCACCCTTGCAATACCCTTAACAAAGTCCACATTACCATGCTCCTTAATCTCCCTTATGTGTTGAAGATACCTAATATATTGGACATTATCCTTATGGTCAATTAGATTTTCCCAGAGCAACCTAACCTTATCAACGTCATTATTACCCACGGACTTTAATATACCCCTCAACTTCTCAAGTAGGTAAAGAGCTATTGATACTGACTTTGATGGTATGCAGCCTTCATATAGGCAATTACCACCTAAATTACCCTTATCGTCTATTAACAGAACACTGTAGTTACCTTTACTTAACTCAAAGGCGCCGTGATAACCCCCACCCCCACCACCAATTACAATGACATCGTATTTGTCCATCCTTGGTGGATCCTCAAATGATGCATCTGTCGGTGGGTAAACGTCGTATTTGCCAATCGACATATGGAAACCCGCATTTCGCATTAAATTATAAAGCCTGGTGAGTCAAAAAATTGATGCCTAAACTCATGAATTTTCTCATCTTTGACTTGAAGCAATGATTAGACGTTCATTGCGAAGACGCTTTTTAAACCCATTGAACTCGGGTTTGCCCAATAATGCATGCAGACAGTTGTTACTTCTTTATACCCTGTGGAATTAGGGGTTTACTTGGCGTGAATTCGTTTTTAGGCTAGGCATTAATGTTCATGATCTAGCATTTAAATCCAGGTGCTTAAATGGTTAGTGTTATTTATAAGTGTAAGTGTGAAAGGTTTTTAAATACGTGACACTGATGGTAGTTGATAGGTGAGTGTCATGAGTAGTAATGAGGTTAATGAGGAGGTTAACTTCACATCTAATTTACCACCAGATAAGGTTAAGAGGGTGGTTGAGGCGCTTAGGGATGTTTATGACCCTGAAATACCGATTAACGTGTATGACCTAGGCTTAATATATGATATTAGGCTTGAGGATAAAAAGCTTAAGGTTAAAATGACCCTAACGGCAGTGGGTTGCCCACTTTCACAGGACCTAGGCTACAGGGTTGGTGAGGCATTGCAGGCGGCTTTACCTGAAGCATCAGACATAGACATAGATGTAGTCTTCGATCCACCATGGACACCGTTAAGGATGACTAACCTAGGCAGGGAGATGTTTAAGGCAATATACGGCTACGACATAGTGGAGCAGTGGCAGGCCCAACAGGCTCAGGCCCAGGAGACCCAAACTGGGCAGCAATAGCAACCCCTTGACTTCACGGTCTTCACAGGTTTATTATTGATAATGGGATCTTCATTTCATCGGCCAGTAGGCCGGCGTGATGACCCTTAAACTTCATCACCTTGTCATCATTAAGCTTATAGAGGTAGATCAACACAGTTGAATCAGTTGGTATGGCCCATACGTCGCCCATCCTTGACGCAGTATTGCCAGTGACACCACCCAGTAGTTCATTAATTTCACTTGCATTGTATATTAGTAGTGGCTTGCCTATTGCAGACAAAACTTCCCTAACTTCACCCTCAAGGGATCTGTCACCTAGCTTTAACTGAAGGGCTCTGGGTTCACCGTAGGGGGCTATGGATAGTGAATCCATGAGCCTAGTAATTATCCTTAGGTTAACCACATCCCCCTGCATTACTTGGACTTGCCCATGGTCAGCGGTTATCACTACAGTTGTTGATTGGGGTAAGTGCCTAATTAACCTGCCCAATGAGTTAAGTAGTTCAACCAACGCCACCCTGTACTCCATGGAGCCTGGCCCATATTCATGCTGAACAGAGTCCAGAAGTGGTATGTAGACGTAGACCAGTGAATTACCCTCAACGGCCCTTGAAGCCAACACTAGGGCGTCATAAACGCTGATGTACTCCTTAATCTCAGCACCCCTGTAAATCAGGTCTGATAGCCCGCCACTTAAGCCCTTTGGCAGTATGACTACTGATTGGTAACCGTTAGCCTTAGCCTCCTCAAATATAGTTGAGCCACCATAGAATATGACTCTTGGGTCGTAGCCTGCATCCTTCAACCCATTCCTCTTACCCTCCGGCATAGGCCCCATCGTTAACGTGTTGACTAGGCCACCGGTCTCCTTAACGTACATGACCGTACCGAGCACGCTATGGACACCAGGCGGCACGCCCATGGATAGTGTTGTTAATACCGTTGAAGTAACTGATGGGAAGACTGTGGTTAATTCGTGAACTTCCCCAAGCCACTTAGCCTCCTCACATTCACCACAGTACTGTTTAAGGTGAACGTAACCTAAGCCATCAATTAGCATTAGTAGGATTCTCCTACCCTGAATCCTATCTAGGTCATCCCTTAACCCTGCGTATTGGCTTTTAACACCTAGGAAACTACCTATTGAGACTGATAGATTAAGTATACTTCCCCCGGCATAATCAGGTTTAACCAGGTCCACGTCTTAGGGTGTGTCTCAGCGTTTTTTAACCATTACATTAGATGCATTAGCCCTATTGAACAACCTAAGTATAGTGGTCCTGTCTCTTTGCACTACAGGAAAAGATTTATTAGACCCTTGATGGTGACTCAATGCATGAAGGTTACGGTCAAGTTCCTTGCAATATTCTATGAGATGGCTAAGACACTTAGGATGGAGATTGAGGTACCTGATGGAATAACGGTAAGGGAATTGCTTAAGATCATCGATGAGAGGGTTAACCCAAACATATCTAAAACGTTGCTTAATGATGATAGTGGGTTAAGGGAAGGATATAATATTCTGGTTAATGGTAAATCCCTGGACTACATTAAGGGCCTTGACACCATCCTAAATAATGGTGATGAAGTAGTCCTCTTACCACCCATAGGCGGTGGTTAAGCTGGTGGTCTCCATCGTGAATGGCAGGGATTCTGTACCCACTGGAGTTCTTCCTAACCAACTATTTATGAGCTAGAATCTTCATGAAACTGGTAGTTCCATAATCCTCTTGACGTAGTCGCCCTGCCCCCTAACCCTAATCAATGTGGCATTTCGACAGTTCTCAAATGGCCCCATAATGGGTGAGTATACGTTTATTGAGCCGCCTATGCATGGGTTAATTCCTAGTTTGCGCGTTAAGTAGCTGAAAGCCATCATGTATGGTCTAGATAACCTAACGATGAGTAGGTTGAACCTTGAGTTGATGAATGAGTTAAGGCCTCCATTACCCCTCCTGCTCCTGATCCAGCCATCAACAACGGTGGTGTAGTTTTTGACGGTTATCTTGGCTTCATAGGGTAGTATCGGTTGATCACCGCGTATTAGGCCATACCTGGCCGATAGTATGAATACTGATTCAGGTTTAAGCCTCAGGTGTTGAATTGTCTTAACGAATTCAAGCCCAGTGTACATCATGAATGCTGGTAGTGATGGTAGGGTTGAGGTGTAGTAATCCTCGTTGTCAAGGTCGAAGCCTGGTGGGTTATCTGGTCTAATGCGTTTACGTGCACTGCAATGTATAAGCAAGCCAATGTTAAACCCAGCTATGTTAAATCACCTGCCTGCACCACTGGTGTACCTTGTGTATATGTGGTGGGCGGCGGCCACGTCAAGTATCGAGAAGCCCACCGACTTATATATAGTGTAGCCATTACCCACGGTGCACCTAACCTCACCAGTAAGGGCCTCTGATAGGTCTATTAACCTTAGGTTCGATAGGTCTTCACCCGCCTCATTAAGCACCGCCTCCCTATTATCGGCTATTACGCAATCCGCACCTTCAAGCACCCCCCTATCAATTTCAACAACAGGCTTCGGCGCGCCAACAGATATTACGTGTTCCCCAGGCCTTGGCTTCACGTTGAGGACTGGGGTTGTTGACGTTGTGGCTATGATTATGGTCCCGCAGCGCTCAATAATCTCACTAACACCACTGGCCCTATGGCCATTAATCCCAAGCCCCCTCAGGTAGTTTAGGAACTCACTAAGCCTCCTTTCACCCCTACTGACAACGTAAGCCTCCTCCACCTTAAACACCCGTGAAAACACTAGCGCATGGTACCTTGCCTGCTCCCCAGCCCCAATGAAGCCTAGCACCTTGGTTGAGGCATTAGTAACCTTAACGCTTAAGGCTGATGCAGCCGCCGTCCGTAACCCAGTTAATGATCCACCATCAATTGTTACCAATGGTGAGCCATCATCGCCGTTAAACAGGATTACTAGGCCATTTATAGTCTCAAGCCCCTTAGTGGCATTACCCGGGTATAGGTTAACTACCTTGACACCAACCCCCATCCCCTCAACGTAACCCATCATTAAACCCCACCAATTACCCTTAATACTGGTGCTGAACCTGGGGAGTGCGATGCCACCACCCTCATGCAGCTTAATTAAGGCTTTGCTCACCGAGTCAATTAATCCCTCATAGTCCACTATTGATAGTACCTGCTCCTTTGCCAGGTGTTGCAGCATTAATATTTCCCATCTACCTTTAGGGTTATTAATTATTATTTTACGCTACACGATTATTATATCCACTGAGTCATCTCCCCCCTTACTTCTTGATGTTAAAGCCCTAATCCCTAATCCAGGGGTCTTTATTATGCGGTTATCGGTTATTCCACTAATCTTAATCCCCATCCCACTGAGTATTGCTTTGGTCTCCTCGGGGCTTAGGTTAATCTTAATCTTATTAGCCTCGGGTATGTTACCCACGGCGTTCACGATGTCACCGTACCCATTAATGTTGCTAATGGCTAGGGGGAGGCTGATGACTAGTAGGACTGGGTAGTAGAGGGATATTGATATGTAATCCCTGATTAAACCCACATGCTCCTCTGGTTTCTGAAAGAACATCTCGAAGTTATCTATGACATACCCCATGACCACCCTGCCACTGGAGCAGGATAGGTCAACATCACCGTTGACGTGCCTAAGTGACCTAATGACCACCCTACCGCTACTTAATCCAGCACTAGCCTTCCTCACAATTAGGGTTTTCCCTGATCCGTAATCACCCATAAGCATGTAGAGGCCAGGTTTGCCAGACTTGAATATTGAAATAACCCTCCTGTAGGCGTGTATGGCGCTTTCACCAAGCAGCTCAATCCTCCTAACCTCATCACAGCTTAGGTCCTCCGAGTAAGGCTTATACATCATTAATGATACGTTTAATGTAATATAAGAGTGTATCGTATAGAATAAAAGCTGGTGGTGACAAAATGCCAAGTCTCGCTATTCATGGCGGGGTCGCTCCACTACGTGGGGTCTCACGGAGATGGATTTATAAAACCCAGCCCCATTGGGTTATTCAATAACCCCGCAATAGGCGGGGTAACAATCGAGACCCCCAGGGTGAAACCCCACCCAACAAGGCGGGGAGGGGGTCATAGCCAATAAGTACCCATTGTGGCTTATATTGAGTCTTAGATTCCCTCAATGCATCGCAGAAGAAATGTATTTTAAACAGGGTTAGCTAAGGTTTCTGCATGGGTGAGGAGTTAAGTAACACAGCAGCGGGTGGTGTGGAGGAGCAGGAGACGAGGGAAACTGAGGAGGGTGGGTTGGAGGAGAGGAAGATATACATGTGCTTAAGTTGCGGTAGAACCTTCGGTAAAAGTGAACTTGAGATCTTCGGAAGGTCGACCGGTACTATAAGGTGCCCCTACTGCGGTTACAACATCATTATTAAGGTGAGGGTTTTCAAGGGGAGTTCAATAACGGCTGTTTAGAACCTGCATTTACTAACCATGGTACCTCTAACGCCAGCTTCAACACTGAACACGTACCCATCTGGCCCAGTGGTTTGCCTGCTCCTATCCGTGGCGGTGGTTATGAATAGAGTAGTTAATGAGCTACCTCCAAAGGTGCATGATGTAGTGTACTGGGCTGGAACCTCAACCTGCCCAGTGACCTCACCGTCAACAGGGTTAACCCTAAGAACCTTACCACCACCGTACAGGGCAATCCACAGGTAACCCTCAGAGTCAATTGTCATACCGTCGGGCACGCCTGGGTAGCTGGATAGGTCAATATGCTTGATGACACCCTCCATAACGCCCTCCCTCCGATTATACCTAAGCACCGTAACCCTCCTAGTTGGGCTATCTATGTAGTACATTGATGAACCATCCTGGGACCACGCGATGCCGTTTGAAATAGTCACCGACCCCATTATTTTCCTTAAGCCAAAGCTGGGGTCTACTACGTATACTGAGCCAGTGGGGTTCTTCTCATTCATGTCCATAGTCCCAGCAACCAGCCTACCCTCAGGGTCGCACTTACAGTCATTAAACCTGTTACTGGGTGGTTCATTAACCGTGGCAAGCACCCTTAGCACTGATCCATTGTGAGGGTTAACGAGGAGTACCCTATCCTTAACAGTAACCACGAGGTTACCATCCTCATTCGGCATTACGCAGCTTGGATATGGACCAATGTTAATGGTCCCCACATGGCCATCGATTAACCTGTACGAGTGAACTCTATCACCTAAAATGTCAACCCAGTAAAGTGTGTTTGATTCAGGTAACCAAATGGGTCCCTCACCAAGCACGGACCTGGGTAAGTTACCCAGGACCATGGGCCTACTTGCCTGCACCATGAATGCCTTAACCCTCACCGCTAATTAAGCATTCACTGGGTGCTTCAATAGGTTTAAGTGTAGTTAATTATGTTAGCGTGGGTATACCTCCTGAACTCAAGTCCATAATCCTTAAGGTACCTGTACGCCGACGTGGAAATACCAGTGGCCACTAAGATACCCCTCACACCTCTTCCAGGGTTCTTACCCTTAATGTACTCTACATACCTCTTGAGCTGGTGAACAGCCTCTGGAGATGCCTCACCCCTCTTAACCTCAACCACGACCAGGTTACCTAACTTATCCTCACCCAGTATATCGATGCTACCAACCATAGTCTCGTACTCCCTGCTTAACACCTTGAAGCCGTCCTCCACGAGGCTGGGGTTAGCCATTATGGCGTCAACCACGTCCTTCTCAGTTCCAATGACCTTAAAGTCCTCGGTTAGGCCGATCTCCATGGAGGAGACCATGTAAACCTTGTGGATGCGTATGGTCACGTATTCCCGTGGACTATACCTAATACTCCTTAGGACGAGTACATCACCATCAACTGATACGAAGAGTTGTGAACCAGGTGGGTTCCATATGACTGGCTTCTCCCTATAACCCTCATGAACCATGAGCACCCCATCGGGCTTAGTTATTATCAACCTGGGCATTAGCCTTAATTGGGCAGCTGCCCTACCACTGTAGGTTGCCTCAACCTGTCCATAAATGACAATAACCCTACTTGACTTATACTTACTTATGAACTGTGCTGCTTCCTTAACCGTAGGGTTAAGTAGGTGATCAAGCATTAACAATACGTGTTCACTGGGTCTTTTAACCCATACCCTTAATTACGGTTAGGGATTACCCTTTAGAACACCTTCAATAATCGCCAGTTTCCTAACCCTCTCAACGCCGTTTACACGACTAATGAAGTCCCTTACTGGTTCAGGTACTAGTGTTACCCAGTCATCCTTGCCCAGGGCCATGAGCATCCTTATGTTGGATCCACTTAACCTATCCTTATTAAACAGTGGTGTATTGAACACGGGTATCTTCCAGTAGGAGAGGGCAATCCTAGTGAACTCATCGTTGCTGTATATTAGGTCGAAGCTTGGGCAGTAATTCCTAACGTAGGAGAACCATATTGACGCCAACCCACCAGTGTCAGGTATTGTACATACACTAAACTTGATACCCATCCCCTCGAGAACCTCGGTTAACATTTCAATTCTCTCACCGGCTGTGAACGGGTTCTTAAAGGTAAATGACTGGTTTGAGGAACCTATACCCACTATTAACCTATCCACGTTATCCTGCCTACTTATCCACTCCATTGCGCTTAAATGCCCCAGGTGAACCGGTTGAAACCTACCTATGAATAGTGGCTTCACCTATGGGTCAGCGCCATTTTACTGAGGTGTTTTTGTGCATTATGGTTCATTCAGCCAGTTTCATGGATCACCCGTTGGAATACGCATAGTAACTTCGCTAAGCTATTATGGGTTATAAGTAAGAAAGAATTTACGCATTTTTAAGGCTTCAGCCGCAGTAGGCCACATTAGGCGGAGGCAGATACTCATCCTCCTTCGCTGCAGCCTCCTTAATTCTACTAAGTCTATTAGGCTTAAGTAATTCACTGAAAACCTCAGGCCCGGTACTCTTCAACTGTACAATAACTTCAAATAGCTCCCTCTTAAAGACTACGGGTGTCTCCTCAATGAAACCCCTGGCGTCGATTCTAGCCCTTGGGAACTCATTAAGAATCCTTTGAGCTATTTCATCAGGTACAGTTAGCTCAATAACCTTCAAGTAACCTCCATATAGGTCCTTAACCTCCTTCTCTACGGGGGTTCCCCTGATTCTCTCAATCCTTGACTTATCTAGGATTACGGCTATCTTATAGGGCATGTGGGTCACCTCCTACTGCTCACCTCCATTGGCTTCAAATCAACCTCAAGCTCCCTTTCCTTTAACTCAAGATACCTCCTGTTCACGAAGGGATAATTATACACACGCCACCACTTAACAATAACCCTGTAAACCTCAGGCCTGAATATTATGGGTGGTGGCTCAATACCCTCTGCGATAAGGCCTCTGATGAAGCTTCCACTAAACCTCTGCGCCACATCAGCGTGACCGCAGGTATCGCTGTAAGCTATCTCCCCGCACTTGGGGCAGTACCAAAACTCCTTGATGTTAACGGGCCTTATCTTAAGGCCCTTATCAAGGTCGTAGGGTGGGGCTGGTAATCCAAAGCTTGGTATACCCCTCTCCCAGAGTATCTGTGTTGAGTATGGGTCGTAGTAGTCACCAACGGCTGCATGATCCCTACCGAACATGTGGTGAGTGCAACCCATATTCTGCCTAACTATGCCGTGTAGGAGTGACTCAAGCGGGTTACCATACCTCATGTCCCACAGCGTCATGGTGACCATATGCCTCTTGGGGCTTATGTAGCCGTACTTGCTAACGGCCTCATGCCCCTCTAATATGGCCTCATCAACGAAGTCACCAAGTCTCTTTGCGCCAATTATTGCGTTGACCAGTATGCCGTGGCATGGCTCAATGTCACCCATGAAGGCGGCGTTTTTCATTAGGTGTTCGTGGCCAGTGTGGGGGACATTCCTTGTTTGGTGCGCTATAACAGTCCTCCAACCCCTCCTCTGGATCTCCTCACGGGACTTAGCTGGTGGGTACCAGAACCTGTTGTATGGATCCTTGAATATGGGTTCATTTATTACGTGGACTTTACCGGCCAGTGCAACCCCACCCATACTCCTGTATATTAACCAGCCTGGGTGCTTCTCATCAAACCTCCTCCTAACGACCTCAGGGTTCCTCTCAGGTGTGCCAAAGGTCCTATCCGCAATATCCCTAGGGTCAAACCTCCACACCTCCTCAATGTCGAGTATTGCAAAGGGCTGTCCCTTAAGCCTAAGCAGTAGCCTATCACCCTCCTTGACGTTAAGCTTCCTTAACTCATCCTCAGTTACGTCGAATATTATTGGGAATGGGAATAACCAACCGCTGAGCAGTCTCCTCTCCTTAAGGATGCTCTCAACCTCATTCCTAGTCATGAACCCCTCAAGTGGGCTAAAGAAGCCGTAGGCTATTGACATCACCTCCCTGTAAACGTTCCTAATGGGACTGCCATCGATAGCGCTCCTAGTTGGCCTTATATCAAACCCCACGGCCCCAGCGGCCATGTTCACAGCCTTATCAGTGTCCCTGATGACTAAGTCAACGAGTTTGCCTCCATGCGGGGGTGGGGTCTGTATCTTCAGGCTCATGCATACCACCTCATGGGAACTCTATAATGTGAACAACAGGCACTTTCCACAACTCCCACCTCCCAGTTTCGGCATCATACTTGGAGTTGACGAAGACGTGCCAGTTATCATCGTCCAGTGCAGGGTAGTCAGCCCTAACGTAGTAGCCAGGCCACCTTGTCTCCTCCCTGAACTGCATATGCCTAACCACAGCCTCTGCGGTCAGTATCCTATGCCAGAGCTCCCAAGTCCTCATTAATTCGTGCCAATCTTGGGCTACGGCGTACTTTATGAAGTCCTCCTTCAGGAATTGAATTAGTTCAAGGGCCCTATTAAGCATCCACTCGTTGGTGATGTACATTGTTGACCAGCCACCGGCGTACTCATCCATGATCTTCTGGAGCCTAAATAAACCCTGCTTCCAATACATTTTACCTGGGTCAATTGGATGCATGTAACCTGGACCAGTAACAACAGTGTTCTTACCCTTCTCCCAACGCTCTAGTGGTTCAATTAACTTGGCTGTTAATGAATCAACCTGCTGCCTATCAACCTCAACCCTCTCGTCACTATGGTCCATTAGGTAAAGTACAGCAGCTTTAGCGGCTAACCTACCCTCTGTGAATGAACCACTGCTGAATTTATGTGGATTAGCGCCACAGGCGTCGCCAGCGCAGAATAAGCCATCCAGAGTCGTCATCCTATTGTAACCCCAGTAGTACTGGTACCTCCTATCACTGGGTAACCCATCAATAACCCTCGGCGATAAATCCTCAGGTCCACTGGCCCAGGCACCGCACTCGGTTGCGTGCGAGCCCATGACATATGGCTCGGTGGTTATGACTTCGTAAGGCCTCTCTGAGGGTTCATGGTTCTGCCCAGCCCATATGCCAACTTGGCTAATTGTCATGTCCAGGAAGTCCTCAAAGGCTACTGCCTCACTCTCAGTACCCTTCTTAACGGTTTCATCAGTCCTCATTAGGCTTGGACCCCTGCCCGCCATCCACTCAAGGCGTTGGGCGTAGACCCTCAGGTTTGTTGGTGTTATCGGTAGGTCGACGTACTTACCCTTACCACTGTAAAGCTTCCTTATCTCATCAAGGTGCGGCTTCCAGAAGTCCTGGCCATTAACATTGCTTATCCTCGTCTTCAGCAGTAATTGATACGCCCCAACTGGCCCATATCCATCCTTAAACCTAGGCACAACGAACCTAGCCTCCATCATGGTCATGACCGCCCCCGCCTCAATCATCATACCGTATGATGACGCTGATGACCACGGTGGATACCAGCTCCTACCCAACCCCTCACCCTGGGACCTGGGCCTATATATCTGCGAACCACCGCCAGCGGCCATTATAACCGCCTTAGCCCTAAAGACGTAGATTGTCCCATCATTAACATTAAACCCTAGGGCACCGACAACCCTATTTGGGTTAGTTGGGCTTTTCAATAGGTGGGTTACCATGACCCTGTTGAGTATGTTCTCATCGCCAATGGCTTTCCTAGCGGCCTCAGCCACTATAGCCTTGTAGGACTCCCCATGAATCATGATTTGCCACTTGCCCTCCCTCACGTAACACCCAGTCTTTGGTTCAGGCCATATGGGTAATCCCCACTCATCGAATAGGTGCACCGTTGAATCAACATGCCTAGCGTAGTCATAGACGAGGTCCTCTCTAACAACACCCATTAGGTCACCTCTCACGTACTTAACGTAGTCCTCAACGGTGTTCTCCTTGCATTTAAGTCCTAGATACGTGTTTATTGCCGATAACCCCATCGCCACAGCGCCACTCCTATTTATATTGGCCTTCTCGGCTAGTATTATTCTGCAGTTCCTACACCAGTACCTAGCCTCCCAAGCCGCACCTGTTCCTGCCATTCCTCCACCAATTATTAGGATGTCCGAATCTACGTACCTAACCCTAGTCTTTACCATATTCTCACCCCCTCACCTCAACCTTCACTACTTCAGGAACCTTGATTCTTGGAAGCTCAACACCCAGTTTATTACCGCCAAGCCTCTCATGCTCAAAGGATAAGTAAGGTGTCCTCAGCATATCCTTAGGCGGCTCCGGGGTTTCGTGAGGTGGCTTTATTGAGCCCCATGGCGTAGTCCTTATGGGGAATACGAAGTGCTTAACAGTACCGTTCCTGTACCTAATTGTCCAGTAAACCCTGTTAGTCTCCTCATCCCTATAAACCTCAACAGCACCACCCAATGGTGTGAAATCGGCGTAACCCCTAATTTGAACAGCCCCCTGTGGGCAGTGCTTAACGCAGTTGTAGCATTCCCAACAGGACTCAGGCTCAATATTAACGGCCTTCCTACCAAAGACCCCTGTCTTGGTGAACTGCATTATGTGGCTTGGGCATATGTTGACGCAGTCGCCGCACCCAGTACACCTGGCTGGTATCACGTACGATGGCATTAGCCGGTCACCTTGGGCTTATGGGCTGGGTGGTGGGAGTGCAGTGCCTTCTCGGCTAAGTCACCGCTCCATGGGCCTAGGAGCCTAGGCTCCACACCTCTCCAGGTCCTATACCTGTCATAGAGTTGCCAGACATACATATATATCGCATGGCTAAACTTAGTCCAGGGCATTGTGGCGAATAGCATCGTTACAATAGTTATGTGAATCCCGAATGCTAACTCTAAGGCTAGTTCATTAGTTGGCATCGTGAGTTCAACACCCATTACACCGAAGCCACTCAGCGCCGTGAAGAACACTAGCCACAGGAAGAGGTCTGTTAACGCCTGTTCACCAATGGGCCTAGTACCCTGCCACCTGGTAATCATCATTAGTATAAAGCCTATTATAATCAACAATCCACCCACCGCACCAGTCACAATAACAGCGTAGGGCCCCATTGGGCCGAGTTTACCGCCTGGTATGAAGGTTGTTCCGTCAATCCATTTATCGTAAATGAAGCCGAGTGTAGTGGATACCGCGGCTAACACGAACCCCCACCAGACGAGTGCATGGGCCAGCGCCTTAGTTTTCGGCTTACTTAAGTATGATGACTGGGTATGGCACGAGGTCATTGGTGCACCGTAAAATGGGTATAGGAATGCGGTCACTAGGGCGGCCACGAAGGCGCCGGCGCCACTCCAATTGCGTGTTGGTCCTTTCATCGGCGTATATACGCTTAGGCTTGATAATGAGAGAATGCCTCTACTTATCTCTATGGTGAAGCCTATGGCCATTTCCACAAGGAGCCCTATGGCGCCTAACACCACCCACTCATGTGGTATTGGTATTTTTAACTCGATCATACAGCGAGACATTTATACATGTATCTTATATCCTTTAACATCGTAAACCCAATCTTACTAGTTTACATTAAGGCTATTTTAAAGCGTTTCTAACCAACAGGGCCTTTGCGTCGTGTATAGCCTCGGCTATCTCAATGCCGGCTGGGCAGACTTGGTTGCATGCCCTGCAGTTTAGGCATGATAATAATCCATCGTACTCGTCACTATTCACGTCAATGCCCTGAGATAAGTAAATTATCAGCCATATCCTCCCCCTAGGCCCATGAACCCTACGCCTAGTGGCTGCGTAAGTGGGGCATACCGACTCGCAGAAGTTACACCTGGCGCACCTGGTCAATGAGTACTTCTCGACTAGAAGCTTAACCTGGTCATTAATCAATATCAATCACCTTACCTGGGTTAAGTATGTTATTGGGGTCGAAGACTCTCTTAATGGCCTTCATCAGCCTTAACTGAGCTATACCCTTAACCTCCAGTTCACTGGTAAGTAGGTCCTTCTTCAACACCCCTATACCGTGTTCACTGCTCACCGTCCCACCTAGGTTAATTGCCATTAGCCCCAATTCCCTGCTCACTGAGTATAGCCTAGACACTGATGATTGGTCGTTTGGGTTGTAGATTATGTTTGGGTGTAGGTTACCGTCACCAACATGCCCCCAGGTAACTATCTTCAAACCGTACTTACTGGCTATGCTACCTATCCCCTTAACCGCCTCAGGTAGCCTTGATGGTGGTACGGATATGTCCTCCGGCATCACCCTCATCCCACTGAATAGCCTCAGGAGAGCTGGGTAAGCGGCCCTCCTGGCCATGTATATCCTATCCATCTCATCTTTGTCGCCTGTCCACTCAATCTCATAGCCCCCAGCCCCCTTAAGTATGTTAACCATGGAGTCTATGTACCTTTTCATGGCCTCCGGGGGTCCATCCAAGTCAATTATCAGCATGGCCTCCGAGTCCCTTGGGTATGTGAACTCCTTCACATAGCCTGATACAGCCTCCATGGTGCCCCTATCCAGGAATTCAACTATGAGGGGCCTAAAGCCCCTAGCCTTAATCATGCCAACCGCCCTGGCTGCATCCACAACGTCTCTGAAGTATACCCTAAGCCTAACAATAGCCTCAGGTAGGGGCCATATTTTAAGGTATGCATTGGTTATTACACCAAGAGTCCCCTCACTCCCTATTACTAGGCTGAGTAGGTCGTAACCCGCCCTACACTTTAGGGTCCTGCACCCCATGAAGACTGGTTCACCTGTTGGTAGAACCACCTCAGCCCCAAGGACCCAGTCCTTAACGGTACCGTACTTAGCACCCCTCATGCCACCTGCCCCATTGGCCAATGAGCCGCCCACAGTGGCGGCTGCGCTACTGGCTGGGTCGGGTGGGAAGAAGTGGCCGTGTCTAGCTAACTCAGCGTTTAACTCATCAAGCCTAACACCCACCTCCACGTGGACGTAGCTATCCTCGAGGTTAACCTCAAGAACCTTATTCATTCTCATTAAATCCAGCACAACTGCGCCATTATACGGTATTGGTCCACCATGTAGACTAGTTCTGCCGCTACTGGGTACTATGGGGATTAGGTACTTGTTAGCTAGCTTAATGACCTCAGAAACCTCATTAGTGGTTTCAGGTTGAATAACCATCCTGGGTATGGCTGATTCAGCCGGTGAGGCATCATAAGAGTAAAGCATCAACTCACCCCTCGACTCTATGACCTTGTCACCGCTCACAACCCTCTTAACCTCAGCCCTAAACGACTCAAAGTCCATGGGTTAACCCAGTGTTAATAGGAATTTAAACCTTAGATCAGCCTTCACCTCAGGTCAATGCGTTAAGTATCAATACTGTACCATGATCATTAAGGCTAAAGCCTAATTTAAAGCGTGTTCTTTCATATGCTTAATCATCAGGGTGGTTGTTATTTTAGGGCCTACTGTCAATGGCAATTTAGGTACGCTTATAAATCAGTCGATATGGTTAGTTACTTGAATGGGTATTAACATTGCCGTTCCATACAACGTAACTGAGGAGGCCGCCACAGAGGAGGAGGCTGTTAGGAAGATCGGCTACATAGGTAGGGCAGCTGCCATTTTTAGGATCAAGAACGTGTATATCTATACGTTTAAGGGTAGTGAGGAGCCTAGAAGGGCTTTATTCATAAAGAAGAACCTTGAATACCTGGTGACTCCACCATACCTAAGGAAGGACCTATTTGGCATTGACCCAGATTTAAGGTTAGCCGGCCTACTTCAACCATTGAATTTACCAGTCTTTGGGCATAGGAAAAGTAATGTAAGGGTTCATGAGGTCAGGGTTGGATTGGTGGTTAGGTGGGATGGGTACTACTCTATTGTTAAGATTGGTGAAGAAGCATACGTCAAGGTCCCCAAGCCCTACCCTGTTAAGTCACTGGTTGCCGTTTCAATAGACTCAGTGATTGACGGCAGGTTTTACAGGGGGCACGTGGTTAAGAATACTAGTGTATACGTAGGCTACACGGTCAGTATTGTGAAGCTGGGTGAATTGGTGAGGATGGGTAACCTCATACTCACGGGTAAGGAGGGTAAAAGTGTAGTCAGTGTTATGAACGAGTTAAGGAGCTTAATCAATAAGAGTGGAGATACCACTGTTGTGTTTGGTTCACCACGCATGGGCGTGGACGAGATACTTAAGGGTGAGGGGCTTGGTGATGTGCTTGAGCGTTCACTATTCGTAAACTTTATACCTAACCAAGGGCTTGTAACAGTGAGAACTGAGGAGGCTATAGTGGCCGTATTATCAATACTAAACGTGATAAAGCAAATGACAACACTCACCCTTTAGGGTGGGGAAGGGGTCAGTAATACAATCCTACAACCTTTAAGTGAGGGAAACCTTTAAAGCAATGTGAGGTAGTATTAGTGTATGCGCATATTCATACATGGTTCCCTCAGCGACTTGGATGTAGCGCTGGGTGTTGGCATAGTTATAGGCATTAATAATAGGGTCAATGCACCTGAATTGGACAAGATAATTAACGATGTGGTTTCAGAGGTGAAAAACACCATAAGCCTGGAGTCGCTGAGGGTTGATGGGTTAATTAGGCTTTACAGGAACTTCTACTGGCGCCTCGGCATAGACCCAACAAAGCAAAGGCCAGCCCAAGAGGCCTTGATTAGGAGGATTCTTAGGGGTGATGGGTTACCTAGGATAAATCCAATGGTTGATATTGGTAATGCCGTTAGTGTTAAGTATAAGGTGCCCGTGGGTCTTTACGATATTAGGAAGATTGGGCAGGTGGATTACATTGTACTAAGGAGGGCTGCTGATGGGGAGTTGTTCACACCCCTGGGTTCACCTAAAATGACCTTAACGAGGAACCAGATAGTGTTGGCAACAAGTGATGGTAAGATACTGCATGTCTACCCATACAGAGACTCAGAGCTAACTAAGGTTGATGAATTCACCACTGATGTACTAATAGTGGTGGCGGGCATAAGTGGTGTTAGTGATGAAACGTTATTAGGTGCCTTAACCGAAATTGAGTCGCTGAGTGAAACCTTACTCAATGGTAAAGTCCTTATTCATGGTATTGTTAGAAGTAATAAATCACTGGAGTTTAACTTAAGGTTTTAAGGGGGTTTTGCTTAACTTGTGGTTGTTGTGTCGTCGTTGTTGTGGTCTTGTAGAACGTTGCGGTGAAGGGCACATAGTACATGGTGTTGTAGCAGTAGCTTAAGTATGGGTTGTAGATTACGCCCTTCACGTATGGCTGAACAATCATGTAAGATAAGCCACTCGGCAACCAGTAGTATGGTGCCTGGTCATACATTATTTTATACACCTCAGCATCAAGCTTAAGCTGCTCCGTTAGGTTAGTTATGAGTGGTAGTTCATTGGTTAACTCATTCACGAGGCTATTGTTGTACCAAGCTAGGTTACCGCTAATCCCACCGTTAATAATGTTGGCCAGTGGCCACATCTCCTGGAATAGTGGATCAGGCCAATCTGGGCACCAACCTAGGTCAACAATAGCAGGCGTGCCACTCGGGGTAACCCAGTTATCAGTCGTAGACGCCGTAACCAACTGTAGTGATACAGGTACACCTATTTGAGCTAGTTCACTCTGAATAATTTCGAATTGCTCCTTTAGGAAGGTTGTCATGGGCGCTATGGTTACTATGTTTATGGTTGGTAACTGCGTGCCGCTTGTATCACCAATAGCTGTACCATTAGGTAGGACCACGTAGTAGCCGTACTTATCAAGGAACTTAACGAGATATTGAAGAGCCAGCGTCAGATTGTACTGGTACACCGGTAGGTTATCTGGGTTGTAGTAAGGCTTGAAGTTGGGGGCAATGGGCCCAACGTACGTCGTAGCCCAATACATGCCCAACGCGTAGTATGGCTGAAGTAGTGCAGTGGCGTTTAGGGCGTGGACAATGGCAAGCCTAAAGTCAGTGCTGTTGGTTGGCCACACGTAGTTATTGAAGCTCAGGTAGAACACGCAACCACTTGGCCCGAAGTTGTATATGTATAGGCTCCAGTTGCCGTACGGTATCCCAGTTGCAGCTGAGTATAGTTTAACGAGTTCTGGCATTGTTATTGTTGAGACGGTGGTTATTTGGGCTATGTTCTTAACGAAGTCCTCAATCCTATCAGTGGTGCTTAAGCCGTACTTAACGTCAATGTACTTAATGTGTGCTGGTTGAATAATCCAAGGTATCTCACCAGCCTCACCATGCTCATAGTAGTAGTAAACCCAGTAATTAGTATTATTAACCATGAGCAGCTCCTCACCTGGAGTATAACTCTTAATCACATATGGGCCAGTACCCGGCATTGGCGTGGTGCATAGTTCAGTGTTAGGTGAGTTGGGTGCCACACCACCATGCGAATCAATGAAGGTTGGGTCGACTACGAAGCCCCACCAAGCCGCTATGTCGGTTAAGAATAGTGGGTATGGCTTGAGTGTGGTTATTTCAACTTCGAATGGATTGATGACGACTATCGCCTGGTTGGGGTAACTCATTATCTTCTGAATAGTGGAGTTAGCTACATTGAAGTTACTCAACACATTAGCCAAGGCATAGGCGCATAGGGTGGCATTACTAAGGTAGGCATTGTTACCGGTGGCGTAGGCTAAGGCGTGGCAAGCACCCCATGGTATGAAGTAGCCGGTTATACTTGACTCAGTAACATTATAAAGTATATTACCGTAGTTGCTTATACCGGGGCCTTGACCCATCAATATAGTCCTATAGATGCTGAACCAAACAGTCGTGGCATTAACCGGATCACCATTACTAAACCAAACATGATGCCTAATGTAGAAGTACCAATGCTGATAATCCGAAGTAGTCCAATTCTTGGCAATAACTGGCACTATCTGCATATAGTTGCTACCATTAAAACCAACCAAACCCTGAAAAACAACGGCAAATATTGGCCCATCTTGCACATAGAACCCGGTGGCTGGGTCTAAACAATCCGGTGCAGCAACCTGAGATACATCAATTAGTTCGCTTGGTGTTGGTGCGGTTAACTTAACGGTGTACGGGACTGTTGTGGTTGTTGTAACCACAGCCACGGTTGCCGTGGTTGTTGTTGCCGTTGTTGTTACTGCTGTTGTTGTTACTGCGGTGGTTGTTGTGACTGCTGTTGATGTGGTTACTGTTGTTGCCGTCGTAACCGTAGTAGCCGTTGTGACTGTTGTGGCAGTTGATGTAGTAACAGTCACGGTTTTTGTAGGTGGGTGGGTAACGTAGTAACCAACCAAACCACCAGCCACAGCAACAATCACAACAGCCACAACCACAGCAGCCAAAACACCCCTAGACACCCCCAGACTCCCATTTACTCTACTTGAGACCATAGGCAACGGTAATTGGTATTGCGTTTTTAAGTTTTATTACAATGAAATTATTGGAGTAAAGTTTTTAATAGGCTTTATGCGTCGGCTTAAGTGGCTTTATTAGAGGTTAAGGGCTTAAGCGTAATATACAGGACGCTCCTTGGGGTTGTTAAGGCCCTTGACGATGTCTCCTTCTCCCTAGACAGGGGAGAGTCCATTGCGGTGGTTGGTGAGAGTGGTTCAGGTAAGTCGACGTTAGCCCTAGCCATAAGTAGGCTGCTCCCACCCAACGCCAGGTATGTTAAGGGTGACGTTATTTTTGACGGTTTAAACTTAATTAAGCTTGATCAAGGTAGGCTTAGGGCGATTAGGGGTACTGGGATTTTCATGGTTTTCCAGGAGCCTGCTAATAGCCTTAACCCAGTGTATAAAATAAAGGATCAGTTAATGGAGGCCGTTAGGGTGAGGATGCTTAGGAGCGAGGGATCATTTGATGAGGGTAGGGCCTTGAAGGAGGTGGTGGATGCGTTAAGGATTGTTAGGATACCCGACCCCGAGGTCATCATCGAGAGGTACCCCCATCAGTTGAGTGGGGGCCAGATTCAAAGGGTCATGATAGCCATGGGCCTATTAATGAGGCCAAAGCTTTACATCGCTGATGAACCAACATCAGCTCTTGACGTAACCGTTCAAGCCCAGATACTTAAACTGCTTAAGGACCTTAAGAGTGAGTACGGTTTATCAATAATCTTCATAACCCATGACTTAGCCGTCGCCTCAGTGATAGGGGATAGGATAATGGTTATGTATGCCGGTCAAATAGTTGAGGAGGGTAAAATGGAGAATGTGGTTACTAAGCCGTATCACCCATACACTCAGGGGCTTTTGAATAGCATACCAAGGATAAGTAAGTACGAGGGTAAGTTACCCATGGTAGGTGGATCAGTGCCGAGCCTAATTAACCCACCCAGTGGCTGCAGGTTCCACCCAAGGTGCCCGTATGCCACCGATACGTGCATTAAAGTGCCCCCTCAACTTAAGGTTGTTGATGATAGAAGGGTGAGGTGTCACCTATATGCCTGACGTGCTGATTAGGACTGAGGGGTTGACTAAGTGGTTCCTTGCCAAGAAGTATGGCTTATTAGAAAGGTTATTTAGGGAGAGGCCCGTTTACGTTAGGGCTGTTGATAACGTCAACATAACCATAGATAGGTCATTAACGACTGCACTGGTGGGTGAGAGTGGCAGTGGTAAGACAACCCTAGGTAGGTTACTGACAACCCTTGAAAAGCCCACCGCAGGTAAGATAATCTTTGATGGCATTAACGTAACGTCACTTAAAGGTGGTGCACTTAGGAGGTTTAGGAGTAGGGTTCAAATGGTCTTCCAGGACCCGTATTCAAGCCTAGACCCCAGGATGAAGGTTAGGGACATTATAGCGGAGCCGCTGGTGACTAGGGGTGTTAATAGGGCTAAGGTTAATGAAATGGTTTATGAGATAATGGATGAGGTTGGGCTTGAGCACTCACTGGCTGAGAGGAGGCCAAGCGACTTGAGTGGTGGGCAGAGGCAGAGGGTTGCTGTGGCTAGGGCTATAATAAGTAACCCAGACTTCATTGTGCTTGATGAGCCAACCTCAGCCCTGGATGTATCCACCCAATCGCAGGTGCTTAACCTACTCGCCGAGCTTCAGGTTAGGCATAAGTTAACGTACTTGTTGATAACCCATAACATAGCCGTGGCCAGGTACCTCAGTGACAAGATCATGGTCATGTACATGGGTAAGATAGTTGAGTCCGGGGAGACCGGCCAAGTGTTAAAGGAGCCTAATCACCCATACACCCGGGCCCTCATAGAGTCAGTACCTGATGTGGGTAAGAGAGACCTAAAGCCGCCGACAGGTGAGGTTGGTAGTTTAATTAACCCGCCTAGTGGTTGTAGGTTTCATCCTAGGTGTCCGTTTGCCATGGATATTTGCCGTAGGGAGGAGCCACCAATGATAGAGGTCAAGAAAGGCATACACGTAGCATGCTGGCTATACGCTAAGAGATGATAAATAATAGTAAGCCTTATTCTTCTTAAGGGCGAGCACGATGAGTATTAAAGGTAGTCCCCACCCAACCCAAAGTGATGGGTTTAACCTTAGGCCCGTGGTTTCTAAGACCATCATTAAGGCTTGGGTACCGTTACTCATTCTTCTACCCTTCCTTGACTTAAGTAAAGTTGAAGCGCTTATAATATTTACGGCAATTTACTGGTTAATGGTGTTCATATACGCGGCTTACAAGTGGTTACATGTATACATCATCACTAATGATGGTGTTGAGGTTAAAGCCCCAATCAGGGGTGGTATTAAATTGAGGTATTGGGAAATTGAGGACGTGTACGTCTCACAGGGGCCATTGGCTAGGTTATTTAAGTGTGGATCAGTCATATTGGTGACAACGTTAAGGAGCCACTCGCAGGTCTTGATAATGGGTGGTGGTTACGGTGTTAGGCTATGGGATGTTAAGGATCCTTGGGGTGTTCAAAGGTTCATAATTAATAGGCTTAGGGAGGAGGGGCTTATTGACTAGTTTTCCAGGAGCTTCTAAGCTTCATGAACTCCTCAAGAACCTCAATCTCGTCGCTGCTTAAGTAATCCTTATACTGCATTATCAATTTGGCTGCGTGCTCAACAGGGACGTTGACGTAGAGCACCTCACCCTCCTTAATGTGCCTGCCAACCATTACGTTACCCTCTATGGATATTGCCACGCTCATGCCCTTCTTAGCCACTTGGATTGGCTTACCCTTATCCTGGATCTGCATTATAACCCCAACCTCTCTCCCATTTGCCTTAACCAGCCTGTACCCAGGTTTAATTAAGCCGCCGAGAACCTCCACACCGACTATGGCTGGGTTACTCCTTCTAAATACATAGCCCGGTATTATCGTCACTTTGCCTGGCCGTATGTACTTGCTTAGTTCACTTTCAATGAACCTGCTCTTCTCCTCATTAAACCACTTAGTGAATTCCTCAACGAGTCTATATAGTATGTTGTTTTGGAATATTGTGACTAACTGAACCTTAGCCTCATCCTCAACCTCCTTAGGGACCTTGACGTTGAAGGCTAAGATTACACCGTATAGTGGGTTTTTCCTCCTAACCACCGATGCGTCGATAACATCCCTCCTTGAGACTGAGCCGATGTCAGCCTTCCTGACTGGTATGCCCTGTGATCTTAGGTAAAGCACCATGGCCTCAAGGGTACCTAGCGTATCCGCCTTAGCCACAACACCGACCTGATCAGTCTCAATCCTAATGGATGCTGCATCCTTCACAACCTCATCAATGTAGGGCTTGGGGTCGCCGTAGACTACGTAGACCGGTGACCCTGGGACAACCTCCTCTAAGCCATCAGCAACTATCTTAACGCCTGCCGCTGCCTTAACCTCATCAACGTGCATGTACCTGTCCTCCGGGTCCCTCATCTCGTCAAGGGGCTTGGGCATTACCATCAGCCTGACCTTAGTTAGCACAGGTCCATTTAGGCCCATGGCCACTAGGGTATCACCCCTCTTAACTACGCCGTCGTACAGTACCATGTCCATGGTTGTGCCTAGCCCCTTCTCCTCCTTAACCTCCATGGCGACACCCTTACCAGGCCCATAACTAACCCTTACCCTATCCTTAACGAGCCTCTGGGTTAACCCAGCCATTAGGACTAACAGGTCCGGGATGCCTTCCCCGGTGACTGCACTGGTGGGTACTATGGGTACTTGCCTATTAAAGTCACTAACCCTGTCAAACCTCTCAGCCTCAAAACCCTGCCTATTGAACTCCTCAATTATCCTGACTAAGGCATCCTCAAGCCTACCTTGTACATCCTCACCCTGGGCCTTATACGAGTCCAGTATGGACGCGTTGGGGATTGGCTTCCACCCGTATATCCTGTCAACTTTATTAGCGGCCACCACGAATGGTATGTTCCTGCTTTTAAGTAGGACTAGGCTTTCATATGTCTGTTCCTCGAAACCCCTTGTTAAGTCAATCACGAGTATAGCCAAGTCAGCCACTGATCCCCCTCTACGCCTAAGGTTTGAGAATGCCGCATGCCCTGGGGTATCAACCATTAGGAAGCCCTTAACCCAAACCTTACCCTTAAGCCTATACCTCTCAATCAGTGGTGCCGCATACTTCTCAATGGATGGCCATGGTAGGTAGGATAGGCCAATGTGCTGTGTTATCATGCCCGGCTCCCTATAGGCCACCATGGTGTTCCTAATCTTATCTAGCAGTAGTGTCTTTCCTACATCCACGTGCCCCACAACCACCACTATGGGTGCCCTGTAATCCTCGGTCATGGCTATACCCGTGTACATTAATGAACCTGTTAATAAGCTTTTACAGGCATGGGCAATGAATATGCCTTCAATGCAGAGTGTACGTGATTTTTAAGCAACAATATGGATTGCCGAAGCTAATGGGGCCTTGAGTGTGCTTGGCATACCCCTGAACCACGCCTTCTTCCTAAACTACACTAATAGGGAGTTAAGTAAGCATATTGATGAAGTGGCCACTAGGGTTTCCCACCCCTTCCCCACAACCTTATGGATGCTTAATATTAAATTTAGCTCCTGGGGTCTATATGTATGCGATTAGTTAACCATCATGAATGCTGCATGAGGTAATTATATTTATTAAATCTTGCCTTAAACCTGGACTTCGCTGTAGCCGGATTCCTTAGTTATGGTAATTACATCTACCCCTTCACCACTGCCTGGGTCATGGAGCATTGCAGCCTTCACGGCCCTAATGGCTAGCTTAACGGCATCATTAAGTGTTATGTCATCCCTATACCCATCTTCAAGTACGCCAAAGGCTGTTGGGGAACCGCTACCAGTTGACATGAACCTATCCTCCCTGGTGAAGCTACCGTACCAGTCAACGGCGTATAGGACTGGCCCCTCCTCTCCATCCACGCCACCTATTATCATGTGCGCTATGTATATCATTGGCCTACTGTAAAACATGATGACTGAGGCATAGTTGGCGAGGGTTCTAATTGGTATTGGGGTTTGGTGGTTTATCTTGTAGTCCATGGCTAAGTGGGTTAGTTCATTAAGTATCATTTGGACATCTGCAACGGCGCCGCTCATGGTTGCAGCCACGTGGTTGTCAATCTTCCAAATCTTCTTACCCTTCCTGTGGGCTATGTAATAACCAGCCGTAACCCTCCTATCAGTCGCTAACACAACCCCCTCCTTAGTCACAATGCCAACTGTTGTTGTACCCGTTGTTAAGACTCCACGTTGATTACTAGCCCTGTCCACCTGAACCACCTTGAGCCTGAGCTTGACCCTCCACCTGCTGCGCCTGGGGTGTTGCTTGGGCTTGTTGGGGTTGCGCTTGGGTTGCCTGCTGTTCCTCCCTTGAAACCTCAAGCTCCTCCACGTAAATTATCTTCTTGGCGTCGGAGAACCTTTGCGCCAGTTCCTCAGCTACCCTGAACTTAATGGTCCCGATTCCCTCTATGAATAGGACCTCGGGGGGTAGTTTAATGGTTATTTGGCCGTTCTCGTGCTTAGCCTCGATCTTGCTGGTGTCCAGCCTGGGTAAGTACTGCCTAACAATCTCCCTAATCTTATCATCATCACTTACAAGTCTCTTAACAACCTTAGCGTTGACAATTATGGTCCTCCCAGCCAGTGGGTGGTTGAAGTCTAGTACAACTCTGCCGCTGGATACGGACACAACCCTAGCCCTCTGGTTATTGTACTCCACTATATCGCCAACCCTAGGCAACTTACCAGCCCTGTAGAATTCCCTAATCGAAACCACCTTAACCTTGCCCTGGTCCCTAACCCCAAAGGCCTTCTCAGGTGGCACCTCCACAGTTACCTCAGACCCTTCATCGCTCTTGAGCAGCGCCTCCTCCAGGGGTTCGAAGATTTTTGTCTCACCAAGCACTATTAGCCTTGGTCCGTAGGTTTGGTTGGGGTCGTAGATATTGGCCTCCTTAGCCTTCTCCTCAATAGTTGTCTCAATCACCTTACCATCATCCTTCGTCTGAATGGTGTAGTCCAGTAGTATATAGTCACCCTTCTGTAGAACCATCAGGAACCACCCTCCTCACTGGTTTTTACACTTTCCTCACCTTCCTCACTAGTCTCCTTAAGTCTCTTGACCTGTGACGTTATGTAGCCCGCTATCCTATTCCTCACCCTCTTAGAAGCCCCCTCAACCAGCTGCCCCACTATCTGCTTATTATGCTCAAAATCATCACTAAACCTATCCGGGTACTGCTCCATTAGCGCCCTTCCAACCCTCTTTATGTAAGCTGGCCTAACCTTACCCATCAGGTAGCGATGGCAGGTGACTGGTTTTAAGTGTTTCTTAGCCACCACACATTAACCACCATTGGAATGCACCTTAAAATTCAGGGTACACCGCTAAGGTGGTGTAAATGGGATTGTGCGGCCGCTAAATCACGGTGTCTGCGACTTCGCTCAATAGCTCATGCACATCCTTATCTCTATACCTACTCACTACCTCACTAACATAGCTAATCAACCTGCTGTAAAGCCAGTTATTGCCACAGGTTGATACATCAAATGGGAGGGTGGTTATAGTCACCCTCCCATTGTTAACATCCAGGTAACCACCCCTCCTCAGGTTCTCGATGGTGTCCAGGAAGTCTTGGCTGATTGGCATGTAATCCTCGATGCTCCAGTTGAATATGAAGTAGCCGCTTAGCTTATCCACCATGTACATTAAGAGCGCCAGCTTATCTATACTGCATGACCCATTAAGCATCCTAACCATGTCCAGTAATACGCATCTTCGTAAATCCTCCACAAAATGAAGGCTATAACCCCCTTTAATACTTACCGTCTCTCTGGAGGTAGTGGAGGTTTGTTGTCTCCACCGTCTCCTTCTCGACGGTCTCCCTGGGCCCCCTCACCGCAGCGGCTCCCCACCCGTCGCCGGGGGTTCCTTGCCACTACGGATCTCAGAAACCCAGGGGCACTAATAAAAGTGTTAAGACTATACTTTATAAATTTAACAGGAATTAGTCATCAACGAAAATAAACGCCACAAATAATCATGAAAACTGAAACAGCCACATTTACAGTTTAGCTTTAGGTTAGCTGGCGGCTTCTCGCTCTTGAGGAGTGGGGTTTCCTTGGGGGTTTCGAGTTACCTTGCTTTCTCTGAGACTGCTGGATACTTCAACTAGGCTTCATAAATCCACCGCCATGAGACTCACGCAGTAAGGCAACCTAATCATAAAGGGCGAGACTTGCCGTCTGCTTTATCATGAGATGCGCAAACTGCAGCTTCATGGATGATAAGGACGATATCCCACTGTACTGGGCAATAGAACACCTCACCACCCTAAAGGATGGAGTCTCCAATTAGGGTTATGTGTAGTTAAGTTTATAAGGGGATATATTTATTGGGAACGGACATGTCAACAATAGATGAGTTATATTCATTGATCAGGGACGGTAAATTACCTTACCCACCCCGATTAACTAAGTATGAGCTTGCCAAGATAATTGCGGTAAGGACAAGGCAGCTAATGGATGGTGCACCACCCCTAGTTAACCCCAAGGAATTGGGTACATCAGACCCCGTGGCCATAGCCGCCGAGGAGTTGAAGAGAGGCCTGCTCCCGTTCATAATAATAAGGAGGCTACCCAACAATAAGAGCGTTGAGTATTCACTTAGGGAGTTGCAGGAACTTGAGAATAAGGTTCTATCTTATTGAATAACACTCAACGTAATTTTAATTAGGGTTACCTCATGGCTGCAGCAGGTCTGGTCTCCGCCTAAATACATTACCTAAGATTATCATTAGCACTATTACCAGGACAATAACCCCGATTATTAGAGCTGCAGTGGTCTGTTTAGTTAATACGTACCTTGCAACTGTCGATGTTAAGGCTGTTGTTAATGTACTTACTTTCACCATAGTTGTGATTAAGGTGATTGTTGAGGTAACGGTGGTTGTAGTGGTGCTAACCGTTGTTGTTGATGGCGGGCTAACGGTGAATATAGGCGCCATACTGGTTACACCCACCCCAGTTACTGATGGCACTGAGCCGTAGGTAGACATGGCGAAGGTTAAGTTAACGGATAATTGGTAGGACTCCCCACTCACAATCAACCCATTACACATTGTATATAGGTTTAGCACCAACGTGTAGCTATTGAACATGAGTTGGTAAAGTGGGAGCGTTAAGTTAACAGTGAAGTAGCCGTCCTTAATCCTAGCCTCACCAGCCCCTATTGACTCATAAACCAACCCATCACTGGTGAATGGGGCTCCAAATTCCGTCAGGTTAGTGTGCATCAACGCTAATGCGCTACAGCCGCTTAGGCGCGGTATCAACATACCACTTAGGCTTACTTTAAAAACGCCACCATTATAGCCGTAGGTTGCTTTTATACTAGTTAAGTTAACCAGTAGGTGCATTGGCTTAATGGGTATTATGCCGACTAATACTGCACCCTGGGTGTAGTAGAAACCTAGGTTAAATGAGGCCATGCCGTCACTTGTTATGTTAAGCAGGTCACCACCATTGAGGTTAATGATGGCGTAGGTGCCATTAGGTAACCCAAGGGCCGTTAAATTAACATTAACGTGAAGCGCATTAATCGGATTGCCATAGTCATTAAAGGATATGTAGGCTGAATTGGCGTTTACTATTGGGAACACCTCAACTGAGGCATTTGTGGTTAAGACAGGTTCCTCAATATTCGGCAACACCGTGCCCAAACCAGTGGTTAACCAGGATGAGTCGTAGGGTATGACCCCCTCCCCGCCCCCTTTTGAGGGGTGGGGTTTTCATTGTGGGGGTCTCGTCCGTTACTCCCTCTGCGGGGTTAATGGCCTTACCTCGGGGTGGTGGAAACAGTGGGGTATCGCCCCACCAGCTCATCTAACGGAGGGAAGCAAACCCCCTCTCGGGGGCACCACCCCAAGCACCAAACTCCAGCAAAACTGGAATTAATAAATCTATCGCTATCAGAACGCCGCCACTGTCCTTCCACTTATTGATAATGCTCATGACTTCACTTGGTATGTATGATTCAGGAACCATAAGGATTAAGTACCTGTACCTCGATAGGTTAACTAGGCCTAGCTCTAGTTCATCAGCGGTTACTATGTTGTACGGGTAGTATGCATATTCATCACCAACCTTAACTAGGCCTGTTGATATTAAGTAAGTCTCATCCTCAAGGTGCTTCCACTGGTTGTATGTTTCACCATACATTGTTACGTAGAGTACGGCTACACTGGTCTTTGGACAGCTACCGTTAATTAGCCTATATACCTCAGCCGCCATGGCGTTTAACTGGGTTGTTGGCCAAAACCAACTTAAACTCCTAATAAATACGTAGTAATCACCACCCATGAGCCATGGGTAACCGAGCATCATGTGGGATACGTACCTGCCGTAGTACGCACTGGTGCTGGGTACAGGTGTCCATTCCATCATTAAATGAACTCCATAGACACTGGCTAGGTTACTGAAGAAGATTGCGAACTTGGTGTGGTCAGCATCGTCAAGTACTATGATTACGTTATATTTCCTCGCCAGTTGGAAGTATAATTCAGGCATCTGAAGACCATATATGTCATCAATTGAGCCACCCCAGTAGAACAGGAGCATCCTATCGGGTCCTATGATACTCCTAATCATGCTGAATAACTCACTGTAGGTTTCATTAATACTCCAGACCCTGAATAACTGGAAGTAGGGCCAATTACCCATGAAGGGTAATGATGGTGTTACATCGTTAAAGCTCCTATATGCCGTGTGCCACTGCAGGTTAAGCGCAGTAATGTTACCGTCATACGTCCTATTCAGATATAACCTAAACATTGCTACATCGCTCTTGGCGTAACCAGTGGGTAAGCCTCCTACCCCAGGGCCCCAGTCATCATCAAGCCACCCATAGTCAATTAGTACACCTAGGAAGTTTGAGTAATTAACATACCTGCTAACCACGGTTTTAATGAAATCAAAGTAATACCGCCTATCCGTCATGTTCCACCACGCCAATGCAGGCGGCGACATCCATGTTAAGTCTCACCCCTTCTAGGGGTGGTGTTGCTTCTTAGAGTTTGTTTAAAGTTTTAGTCTATTGGTTGGTATGTTTGTTTCTGGTTATGTTTTAATTCCTCCTTTGCTTAGCTTTTCCTGGTGCCTAGGGTGGTGCCTCCGGGAGGGGGTTTGGGCTACTTGGATGAGCCGGTGGGGCGATACCCCACCCTTTTCACTACCCTAGGCACACAATCCTCCTTCACTCCTAAATCGAAGGGTAGGAAATCAGAATGGGAATGAGTACATGCGTACAGTTAGGTTAAGGCTACTGCCTAATGGTGCTCAGGAGAGGAGGCTGAGGAAGCTGGCTGATGCTACGGCTAAGCTGTGGAATGGGCTTAATTACGCTAGGCTGGTGCAGTTTAGGGCAAGTGGTAAGGTGGATTTCAAGGGCACTGGGCATGAGTTCTACTGCAAGTACAATGTGGTGCTTAGTGTGAATGCTGGAGTTGTTATTCAACTGAATAACCAAGCGTGGAATTCCTTCTTCAAATTGCTTAAGCTGCATAGGCAAGGTAAGTTGCCGAAGTTTAACGGTAAGCCTTCGCCTCCAGGCTTCTGGAGGGATAAGGTGCTTGGGAGGAGGTTGTTGATCATTTTAGTTAGGAATGATAGGTACTACTTGGAGCCTATTAACGGTGGTGAAGGATACGTAATCCTAAAGGACTGGAATTTAAGGGTTAGGTATGCTGGGAGGATAAAGTGGAGTGGTAAACAGGGTACACTAATAATAAAGTATGAGGATAACAGATGGTTCGCATACGTACCCATAGAGGTTGGTGGGAAACCAGCGAAGAGCAACCCGAAGGGTTACGTGAAGGGCATCCACGAGAAGATACAAATCGAGGAGCCTAGGGGTGGCAGTAAGGCTTTCATAGACATTGGGTTGAACAACCTGTTTGCCGTTGTTTTCAACCACACCGATACGGCAATACTCATAAAAGGCTCAACAATTAAAGCCGAGTACTACTGGTGGAAGATGGAGATTAAGACTTACCAATCGATTAGGGATTGGTTGAGGAACCATGGCTTCAATGCATGGCGCAAGTACCATGCATACTACCTTCATGCGGTTTTTAAGAGAAGGGAAAGGTTAAGACACTATTACCGCACGGCAATTAGGTTCCTAGCCAAGACACTCCATGGAATGGGAGTCAACGAGGTGTTTGTTGGCTACCCATACATGCTTAGCCAAAACAATAGTAATGAGTATAATGCCAATATTTGGTGGTACGTAAAGATAATCAAGTGGTTGGGTGAGGTGCTGCAGGAATACGGCATTAAACTCAATGTGGTGAATGAATATGGGACTAGCAAACAATGCTCAATATGCAATACAAACCACGAAAACGGAAGAGTGAAGAGAGGACTCTACATATGCGAAACCATGGGCATTAAGATTAACGCTGACTTAAATGCAGCAAGAAATATCGCAAAAAGAGTAGGCTACGAAACACCGATGCCAAGAAAAATACTCAGCTTCATGGTTACCACTAACGGAGTGAAACCATTAACCCCCAAAGAGGGGGTAACGTCCGAGACCCCCACAGTGAAAAACCCACCCCAAAAGGGCGGGAAGGGGGTCATGTGTATCCGTACCACACCTGGCAGTACTACCCTGAATTGAAAAACTTCATAACCTTCTCAAGCTACTCGCAATTAGCAGGCCTAATGATAGCACATAAGGACTTCTACGTGTTCGGTTGGGCTGCACCATACTCAATACTCCAGACCGTGAATAAGACCGGCCTATACGGCTTCGTTATAATGCCTGACATATCAGCCATTGGCCCCTCTCTCCCACTCTACTACCCGTGGAATATTCCTCAGGTTAGGCAGGCCATCGCATACGTCATAAACAGAACTGCTGTAATATTAACATGGGGCCCAGTGGGGGTGGTTTACCTACCCTACTGGATCCTAGCCCCAATGCCGGCTCCTAATGTTGCCCCTGGTTTGTACTTAACCTTCCCTGAGAGTATTAGGAGCATTGTGATTAATTATACTGTTAATTGGACCTATGCAGCCCAACTGCTTGAGTCAGCTGGCTTATATTATAAGAATGGGCAGTGGTATCTGCCTAATGGGACGCCACTAACGTTAACACTATACACAGATGGGCGTCTCGACTGGTTAACCATGAGCTCTGAGATCGCCGCTGAGCTATCTAAATTCGGCATACCAACTAAGATAGTTCAAATAGAAACGGCCACATACTACACTGAGGAGTCATCATGCCAGCTACCGGACTCCGTGGACTTCGTCTTCGCTGGTGGTAATAAGGGTGGTGTGGATACGCTTTGGATATACTACACGATAGCCCAGTGGACTGCCTACACACTATTCACTGGGGCGTGGTGTGCGCCAGGTACTACTGTGCCTTTTGCATTCCCGAACGTTGTTGATAATCACATTACTGGTTGGTATTGCCAGCCGGTTACGACTAATCTACCCATACCTAACAATACCATAGTCTGGTGCGTGAACTCAACATTCGGCTACATCAACCTAACAAACTGGGAGAACGCAATAACAGCCGCTACCCCAGGTACTGACACGTATTACAATTTAATTAAGGTGTTTTACTCATGGTTCGAATTCTGGGTACCTGCGATACAAATCGGTGAGGCGCAGATAGGCACCGCCGTGTATCCTAAGGATGCCGTTGACCCATCATGGGCGTTAACCTGCATGCCCGTATCAAACCCCAAGTACACAATGGCAGCGTACTCCACGGAGTACGAATTCGGCATCGGCTGGGGTGGCATAAAGGATGCCTACAGCTTACTTTCATACATGGGTGCCTTTGCTCCTCCAGGTCAGATACCACCATTAGCTCAAGCAATCATTAATGGTAGTCTTTGGACTAAGACGCCTCAATTCGCAGCTTTCATTGGTTTGCCAACGCCGGATCCTGAGTTGCAGGCTTGTGTGGCTTCATACTTCCACACAACGTACACGCCAGTAACAACATCAACAACCACAACGACGACTACCCCGGTTACTACCACTACCACGTCTACGACTACAACCACGGCAGTATCAACGGTGACTTCAACGGCAACAGTAACAAGCACTATAACAAGCACCTCAGTGTCAACCACAACAGCAGTAACCACAGTAACAGTAACCAAGCCAATAATATCAACAGCACTAATCGCTGGAATAGTAATAATCGTAATTGTTGTAGCAGCAGTGGCTGCATTGATAGCATTAAGAAGAAGGTGAACATGGGTTAAACCCAACACTCAAAATCAAAATTTCCCTCATCTTTTCTCTTTCTTCCCTTCTAACCTGGCAGGGGAGGTTGAACGGCTTGGTATCTTGAAATGGGTATTTTCTTTTCTTCAAGGCTCTGCTGCAATAATCGAGTATGATGCTTAGTTTTAAGTGTTGATTCTATGCGTTATTCAATTACTATTGGTTCTACGCCCCTCTTCCTTAATGCATACTCCACCTCCCTGACGTAGTCTCCGTAGGCCATTACCCAGTGGAATCCCCTTAACTCCCTGGTTAGCCTCCTCCAGTCACCCTCAATTTGAAGTTCAACCTGTGTCCTGCATGCTGGGTATGTTGGTGTGTCCACTATCTTACCTCTGAAAATTACCCACACCCTGCCGTTGAAGGCTGGGTTAACCACCGTGACTAACTGGCCTTTCCTCATTAAAACCCTTATAGCAGCGCCCTCATCGGACTCGTAGTGCGTCACAACCTCAGCCGGCTCGGGCTCAACACCACTCATCCTCCTTGGTGCTGTGCAGTGCGCCATTAGGACTACGCCGTTGTGTGGGTATGTTGGGTTACCAAAGAATACTGGCTTACTTGTTATTAGCCTTAGCAGTAGGTATGCTGGGATTGCGACGAAGTCACCCTCGCAAATACCAGCATAACCCTCATCATTAAGCACACTGTAGCTTAGGCATGGTGGAGTCTTAGCTATCTTAATAATCGTGTTCATGCAGCCTGGTGACGTGACCACATCGGCATTATACCTCCTCATAATCCTCAGTAAAGCCTCCCTAAGTATGAAAGCCCTCTCAACGTTAACAATAGGTACCTTAACCGTTAAGCCACTTGAGGATAGGTAATGACCCATAGACCTCTTAACGGACTCCATGGCCTCACCACTCGCCTCAACAGCCTTAACCTCACCCTCAAGCTCACTGTAGGGCACAGTCACTATGTCTAAACCCCACACCTCCCTAGCCAATTCAGCAGCCCTAGCCCCAACCTCCCAACCACCAACACCACCAATACTCACAACCCTCAAACCACTCATATTCCTGAGGGCGTAGAGGGCCCTAAGCCTAACAGCCAACTCACCGTAGTCATCAACAACAACGTCATCGTAACCCAACCAGGGTTGGGCAGGCTCATCACTAACATTCATCCTTATGAAGCGTGCGTGTATGATCTCATGCCAAAGGTAGTAATGACCACTCCTATGCCTAAGGAAGACGAGTGTAGGCCTCCTTGAGGCCAGGGCCCTAATGTGCTCAACCCAACCACCGGCTGCGTAAAGCAGTACAACGTCACTTGAATCCACCTCACCCAAGACACCCTCAATATCACTTAAACTACTAACGGCTGAAACACCCCTAAACTCAGGGACACCCACGGAGGATTTGAGCAAGGCCAATTCACCGTTAATCCTAGAAACCTCACCATCAACATCAAGCCCATCACCCCATCCTCCAACTACTCAACCCAACCCTAACATACCTGGAGTACAGTAGCACAGGCTTAACAACAAGGGGCGAAACACGCATAACACCAAACCCCCAAAGCCCTAATAAGCATCACCTTGTTGAGATTTAGGTAGCAGTATGTAACGTTTACAACGGCAGTCACACAATCTAAATGCTTTTAAGCCTGCTGTTTGAAGTTTTGTATGCGTATCGTTAAGGTCTCGGATGGTGATCTGGATGCCTTTGGTGGTTGTAAGTGTTTGAGCTTTGGGGGTAGGGGTTTCTTTTACGTTACTACTCATGGTGGTCGGTTTTACCTCGTTGACCCAGATGGCTATGCATTCATTGTCAGGGGTGTTAATTACGTTAGGTTTAATGGTGATGTTTCCATCGGTGGTGATGTTCCCTATACTGCTAATCTGCTTAGGAGGTATGGGTCTAGGGATGCTTGGGTTAGGGAGACTGTTAGGAGACTTAGGGAGTGGGGGTTTAACACCGTGGCTTGGTCAGATATTGACTTAGGCGTCCCATACGCCATTAACCTGCAGTTGACTCCAGGTTATTACTGGCTTAAGAGTGGTTTGTTGGCTAGGAGGAGACTTGTACTGGCGAGGGATCCTGATGTACTTTGGCAACCCTTCGGAACCTTCCCGGATGTTTATGACCCAGATTACGAGGGGTTAATTAGGGAGTGGGCCTCTAGGCTTGTTAGGCCTAAGGATTCGATGCTGGTTGGTTACTTCACCGATAATGAACTTGACTTTAACCCGGACGTGGTTTTTAGGGAGTACGCTGACATGACTCCTAATGAACCTGGTAAGCAAGCCTTAATTAAATTCATTAGAGGTTTCTTTAAGGATGATGTTAATGAGCTTAACCGTAGCCTAGGCCTTAGGGTTAAGTCCTTCGATGACCTAATTGACTACACCTGGAGGGAGTTCAATGTGATCGAGTCTAGGGGCGTTAATCTTAGGATCCTTAAGGAGGCGTTCACCAGGGAGGTTGCACGTAGGTACGTTGAGATCACTACCAGCGTCATTAAGAGCCTAGATCCAAACCACCTTATTCTTGGGTCTAGGTTTGCTGGTGATAATGCCAAGGCCTCTATTGAATCCTTCAGTGGATTCGATGTGTTAAGTAATAACTATTACGGTGAGAACCCACCCATAGGCTACTTCAACTACGTGCATTATAAGACTGGTAGGCCCATTATACTTAGTGAGTTTGGCTTTAGGGCTAGGGACACTGGCCACCCTAATGCCAGGGGTGCTGGGATAACTGTGGACAGCCAGTTGGAGAGGGCACTTTACGTTAGGTCTTGGGTAACTTGCCTAATTCAGCAGCCATGGTTCCTAGGCTACCTATGGTGGGAGTACATGGATGAACCAATGGATGGCCGTAGGCCTGATGGTGAGGATTCTAACTACGGCCTAGTAAACCTAAACGACGAACCCTACGCTGATGTTGTGGAGGCTTTCAAGGAGGTTAATAGGCTATTCCCAATACCAGATTAACGTGATTTTTTAATTTTTAAAATACCGGGTAGCCACCCTTAAATCCATGTACCCTGATTTGAAGGGTAAGGTGGTTATTGTGACTGGTGGTGCTCAGGGTATTGGTGAGGCTATTGCCAGGAGGTTTCTTGAGGAGGGTTCTAGGGTTGTTATTTTCGACATTAAGGAGCCTGGGTGGAGTGCTGATGGTTTAATATTCATGAGGGTTGATGTATCGGATCCGGTGCAGGTTAGGGGTGGTGTTGATGAGGTTTACCGTAGATTTGGTAGGATTGATATCCTTGTTAATAATGCTGGCGTAGAGAGTTATGCACCGGTGCATGAGTTGGATGAGAGTGAGTGGGATAGGGTGATTAACGTTAATCTTAAGGGTTGCTTCCTAACCTCAAAGTACGCAATACCCCACATGCTTAAGAACGGTGGCGGGGTGGTGATTAACATTGCCTCTGTTCAGTCAATAATGGTTGAGAGTAAGGTGCCGGCGTATGCATCCAGTAAGGCTGGCTTACTTGGCTTAACGAGGAGCATAGCAGTTGACTATGCGCCTAGGATTAGGGCTGTGGCCGTTTGCCCAGGTTCAGTTAGGACACCACTCCTAGAGTGGGCTGCTAGGGAACTTGCAGGTGGTGATGAGGAGAGGGCTAGGAGGATTATTGAGGAGTGGGGTAGGTTACACCTAATAGGTAGGGTTATTGAACCTGAGGAGGTGGCTAACGTAGTAGCCTTCCTAGCCTCAAACCAGGCGTCAGCAATAACTGGAACATGCATAATGGTGGACGGAGGATTAAGCGTTAAACTACCAACAAGGTGAGCATCACGGAATGCTTTAAAATTTAAAAAAGACCTTAAATCATGGTTCGCCTGCCTGTTGTTTTCCTGGAGCCTCCGCTTGGTGCTGTTGGCTTCCCGGGTGGGCCTAGTTTCAAGTATCTTCAGGGTAATGTGCCTAAGGATGTTGAATCCATGTTTGAGGCCTCCTTTAAGTGGTTTGAGGGTTTTGAGTCTAGGGTTTTGGGGAGGCTTAAGGCTCTTTACCCGGACGTGGAGTTCACCCCATACTACGCCAGGAGTATTGATGACTTGGAGTACTTCCTAGTTAAGGAGGGTGATGCTGTTGGTTACGTTGTCATTGACCTACAGGGCCCATCTGGTATGGTTCAGAGGGTTTTAACGACCGGTAAGCCCATAGTTCTAATAGCTGAGTCCCTTGGGGGTGGTGGTGATTACCTACTCTACAATAGGCTTATTGAACAGTACCCTGTGGTTGCTGTGGTGACTAGGAGTATTGATTCTGATTACGCATTGGGTAAGGTTAAGTACCTTGTGGCCCTGGCTAGGCTTAGGGAGACTCATGCAGTGATTGTTAGTAATAGGGATTTGAGTAATTGGTTGGCCTCAATCTCAAGGAACATTGGTGTTAGGTTCACCCTGATGAGCGGTAATGAGTTTGTCAGTAGGTATTATAGTAAGGTTAGTGATGAGGAGGCTAGGCCAATTGCTGAGGCTTGGGTTAAGGGTGCATACCAGTACCCAGACCCTGATAGGCAGTGGCCTGAGGTTCTTAAGTCAGCTAGGCTTTACATTGCGATTAATAGGGTTCTTGAGGATTATAAGGCTAATGCCATTAGCATAGACTGCCTAGGCCTCAGGGGCGTAACCAATGTAGTCCTCGACGCCTGGCCATGCCTACCCTACATGCAGCTTTGGCTGGATGGCAAATACGTACCGATGTGTGAGGCTGATGCAAACTCACTCATAGTAGCCTTAATAGGCAAGTACCTACTCAACACTGCAGGCTCAGCTACGGATCCGGTAACTGATGAGTTGACTGGTGAGGTTACTTACTACCACTGCTACCTACCAATAAACCCAAAACCGGGCATTAGGCTTAGGTACTCGATAATACCATCACACCTCGGCACTAGGTACGCTGCAGTTAACGTGGAGTACCCCATTGGTAGTGAGCTTACGGCCGTAGGCATTGATGCGGTTAATAAGGTTATGCACATTCACGTGAGCACCGTAACAGGCAATGAACTTTCACTACCAGCATGCGGAACAAAGGTAATCGCAAAGTCAAACGTGAAGACACTGGCAAGGAAGTGGGGTGCTGGGTGGCATAGAGTACCACTACTTGGAAACCACAGGGAGGAGTTAAAGGAAATGGCAAAACTACTAAACCTAAAAGTAATAGAAGAAGACTTAGATTAACCCCAATACAACTCGTAGAGTTTAAGCCATTCCCCACTAACCAACCTACTCCTACCAGCCACCTCAGGTATTGGTACATAGTCTATCTTAGAACTCCTATAGCTAACCATCACATTATACAATCCATTCTCGATTGCTTCGTATGCTGCTGTGGCGTATCTGATTGCCAGGGTCCTATCAAAGGCTGTTGGTGCCACGCCCCTTATGGAGTGGCCAGGGGCAATGGCCCTTGTCTCAATGCCCGTAACCTCCTCTATTAATTCAGCTAACCTGTATCCAACATTGTTGGAGTGTGGGCTTTGACCTGCCGTAACAATATCGCCCTTAACCTCAACACCCTCGGCCACCACTAGTAGTGCGTAGTGCTTAGCCTTGTAGGTGTTGATTAACCTGTCAATAACCGAACTAAGGCTGAGCTTATATTCGGGTATTATTGTTGCGTCTGCCATTGTTGCTAGTCCTGTGTGTAATGCTACCCAGCCCGCCTCCCTACCCATAACCTCCACAACACCAACCCTCTCATGAGACATCAAGGTAGTCCTAAAGGACTCAGAAACA
>Ga0081474_114589_pt1 | contig 76732 bp, 77 predicted proteins | sample OneHunmetagenome_2_FD_70978 | JGI IMG/M metagenome (GOLD analysis project Ga0081474, IMG submission 70978) | Ferrous microbial mat communities from One Hundred Spring Plain, Yellowstone National Park, USA v2 (version 2) | ecosystem: Environmental > Aquatic > Non-marine Saline and Alkaline >... | reverse complement strand
GGACTTGCTTTTTTGTCAGATATAAACTCCCAAGAGAACTTCTCTTGAGAATGTTTTTAGCTCCGTTTATCTGTGCGTTTATCTTATTTTTGCATGCTCTACATTCAAACTCTTGAGTATTTTTTCTGTTTCTCTCATCTACATACCCACAAGAACTACATTCTTGACTTGTATAGGATGGGTTTATTTCCACTATTTCAATAGCATATAATTCTTGTAATCTTTGTAGTTTTTGTTTTATATATTTCTTGCCAAAATTTTGGACTAACCTATTTAGTCTTTTAGATAAGTCAGTGCTTCTAAAATCAAGCATTTCTACTACAATCTTTTTTGGTCTATATATTTTGATAAGTCTATTTAACAATCTGTTCATCTCATTCTTCAAATAATCTCTTAGTTTATCCACATACTGTCTATATTTTTTTCTTGGTTTTATATTTCTCTTTTGCAAGCTTGCCATTCTCTTTGTTATTTTCTCATCTAAAGATTTGAGTACATCAAAAAAGTTCCTGCCAAATAAATCTCCCTTATCTGTTGCAAACAATGGATTTAAGCCTAAATCAATTGCTATTTCATCTGTAAGTGGTATGTATTCTTTTTTCTTTAATTCTTTTATTATTCTAAATTCTACGTCCCCATTATCGTCTTTAACCACCTGACAATAATTTAAAAATTCTCCTTCTAACTTTTCTGCATATGTATTTGCTTTAAGTGGTATGTATATTGGCTTTCCTTTTTCCAGTGTAGCTATTTTTATCCAATAGTCAAATTCAACAGCTTTATTTTCTTTCTTCTTGCTTATATCTACCACTTTCCCGTCTAAATGCATTGAGATATTATTAAATCTTGGTCTTTTATTTTTGCCAAGTAGATGTTTAAATATTTTTCTTGCCAATTTCTTGTGAAACTCTAAAACTTTAAATGTTCTTTTTTCTATATCTTTACCTTTTCTCTCATATATTTCTATCTCATCTTTATCATATACAAGCCAACCATTTACATTGTTTAGTGCAAGTAGTATTAGTTTATCCTCTTTAGATAGGTTGGAACCAAAAATAATGTTAGTAAATTGGTGCTGAATACCTGCTATATATCCACTTAAAACATCGTAAACCTGCCATGCACATACATACTTATAACGCTCTGATAAATAACTTGGAATGTGTTTGATGTTTATTTTCTTTCTGTGAGGAAGCTTCCCAAAACGAAAAAAGATATCCCAAAGATAAATAGCTATATCTTTAGCAGTTTTTCTATATTCTGTAAGAACTTGATTTATTTTTTCTAACTTTCCTTTATTTGCGTAATTTATAAATAGATATGAGCCAAATATTCTATCTTCATTCATTTTGCATCTCATCCTGAATCATCTTTATTAGTTCTCCAAGCTGTCCTATAGCTTATGCCTAATTTTGTCACCCACTGCGATAACTTCATGGTAATAATATAAAACAAAAGTATAAATCTGTCAATAGGATAACATAAAAGAGTATCAAATTAGGGAATAGTTCCAAGACCTTCTGGTATCACACCTTCAAAGCTTGCATATTCTAAAGGATGGTCTTCTTTTTGTATGGCAAGTCTTTTGACACCACTTTCTACTGGTGGTTCTTTTGGTATAGCCCAGGATTTTAATACACCATCTAAAGCTAGCCTAAAGTCCCAATGTAGGTGAGAAGCATGATGCTCTTGTACTACAAATATAGATTCGTGGCTTTTTGCTATACTCCATTGAGGCTCTGGTGTTTTTGAAAAATCTCTCTTTTTAGAATAATCGCTCATGATATTATATCAAGCATTTTCGTAATCGCTTTCTCCAGCCCAAACAAAACCGCATTTGATATTATAGAATGTCCTATGTTAAGCTCTTCTATGAGCTCTTTTAAATCCAAAAAAAGGTGTATATTTTGATAAGTGATGCCGTGCCCTGCGTAAACATTAAGACCTAGTTCTCTTGCTAAGGTTGCAGCTTTCCTTAGCCTATTTTTCTCTTCTTCTAAAAGCCTAAAATCTCTCTTATGAAAACTCTCTGCAAATCTTCCAGTGTGTAGCTCTATTGCATCTGCGCCTGCAAATTTCGATGCTTCTACTTGTTCAAGGTCTGGGTCTATAAAAAAAGATACCTCTATCTGATTTTCTTTAAAATCCTTTATATAGCTTTTCAAATAATCTATGTTTGATAATATGTCTAATCCGCCTTCAGTGGTTATCTCTTGTCTTTTTTCTGGTACAAGAGTAACTCTTTGAGGCCTTATTTCTAACGCAATAGCTTTTATCTCTTCTGTAGGAGCCATTTCAAGGTTTAGTGGAATTTCCACCAATGTCCTTACCAACCTTACATCTTCATCTTTTATGTGTCTTCTGTCTTCTCTTAGGTGCATTGTAATCTGGTGAGCACCAGCTCTTTTTGCTATAAAAGCGGCTTCTAATACAGACGGTTCAAAAGTTTTCCTAGCTTCTCTAATAGTGGCTACATGATCTATGTTCACACCTAGCCTCATAACACTACTCCCACTCTATTGTGGCTGGTGGTTTTGAAGATATATCGTAAACCACTCTGTTGATACCTTTTACTTCTTGTATTATTCTCCTCATTACATGTTCTAAAAATTCATAAGGAAGCTTTGACGGTTCTGCGGTCATTCCGTCTTGGCTGTCTACCGCTCTTAAAGCTAAAACCTTTTCGTATGTTCTGTTGTCTCCCATTACGCCTACAGATTTTATTGGTAAAAGCACAACAAAAGCTTGCCATGTCTTATCGTATAAATCCCACTTTTTCAACTCTTCTATAAAAATAGCATCTGCTTCTCTTAGAATGTTTAAATCTTCTTCTTTTACATCTCCTATTATTCTTATCGCAAGCCCTGGCCCAGGAAATGGATGTCTATATACCATGTCTTTTGGGAGACCAAGCTCTAAACCTAAGGCTCTTACTTCATCTTTGAAAAGTTCTCTTAAAGGTTCCAAAAGTGTTAGATTCATTTTTTCTGGGAGCCCTCCAACGTTGTGGTGAGACTTTATTTTAGCTGACCCATGAATACCAGCGCTTTCAACAAGATCTGGATAAAGCGTGCCCTGAAGCAAAAACTCTGCGTTGTATTTTTTGGCTTCTTCTTCAAAAATCTCTATAAAGGTGTTTCCTATGATTTTTCTTTTTTGTTCTGGATCTTCAACGTTTTTAAGCTTTTCTAAAAATAAATTGCTTCTATCAAGCGCTACAATATTAAGACCAAGATTTGTAAGGTTTGATATTACTTCATTTGACTCGTTTTTTCTAAGAAGCCCATGATCTACAAAAATGCACGTTAGTTTATCACCTATAGCTTTGTGGGTTAAAACAGCAGCTACAGCAGAATCTACACCACCAGATATAGCGCATATTACCTTTTTATTGCCAACAGTTTCTTTTATCTCTTCTATTTTATGCTCTTTGAAATTTTTCATATTCCAGTTTGGCTGGCATTTTGCTATATCAAACAAGAAGTTTGACAACATCTTTTTACCGTATTCGGTATGATAAACCTCCAAATGAAACTGTACACCATATATTGGAAGATGCTTGTGTTTTATAACAGCATTTTCTGAATTATCCGAAAAACCTATAGACTCAAAATCCTTTGGTAAAGTATATACTTTATCCGCATGACTCATCCAAACTACGGTACGCTGTGGTATATCTTTGAAAAAGATGTTAGGTTTAAAATCTAAATATGCCTTACCATACTCGTGTTTATCTGATCTTTCCACCGTTCCGCCAAAATCATAGGCTATTAACTGATGTCCGTAGCATATTCCCAATATGGGTATCCCAAGCTCATAAATCTTCTTTTCAAGCTTTGGTGCATTATCCTCGTATACCGAATATGGACCTCCAGAAAATATCAATGCACATGGCTTTTTTGCAATTATCTCCTCAATGTCTATATCTGGTGAAACTATCTCGCTATAAACCCCTAACTCTCTTACTTTTCTAGCTATAAGCTGTACATATTGAGACCCAAAACTAACTATTAGTACGTGACCTTCCAACGTTTTACCCTTATAATATCTAGCTTATATCATGAGCCTTTCTAATTCCCTTTTCTTAAGTATCTCTATATAGCCTCTTTCCGTATGTATTATACCTTCTTTTTTCCATTTGCTCATAATACGTATGGCTGTTTCTACAGTAGTACCTGTCATCTCTGCTATATCTTGACGAGTAATAGGTATTTCTATTGATATTCTACCACCTTCTTTTTCTTCACCTACAGACTTTGCTAGTTCTAGTAGCACTCTTGCTATGCGCTCTTCCACTCTACCAGAAGCTATGGATTTTAATATATCGTAAGCGTATAAAAGATTGTGAGTAGCATCACAAGTTACTTTTACAGCAAAAGCTGGATACTTGATAGCTAAATTTATAAAGTCTTGGTTTGAAAGGTATAAAACAGATGATTCTGTCATAGATTGAGCTGTGTATGTAGTTTTTATTTTTGACTTTATATTTGATCCACCCCACTCAATCCATCCAAAGGTATCTTTTGGAAATACGAGCCTTACTATAATTGTACGGCCGTCCTGGGTCTCTTTTATGAGTTTGACTATGCCATCCATCAATATAAAAAGCCCAGGTTCAGATTCCTCTTCAAAGAATATATATTCGTTTTTTCTATATTCTCTCATATTTAGAAGACTTGCTACTTCCTTTATCTCATCGTTAGACATATTCTCAAATATGCTAACGCTTTTAAGAAACTTTATCTTCTGTTCTATGGTGCTCTTAGGCTTTTCCATTGTTTCCATACATACCTCCAAAAATAATATAAATTAGTGATATAATCATATGATTATACCATCATATACTAAATTTATGCAAAGAAAATATTTTTTCAAGATATTCTTTTATGGTAACATCTCCTTCTCGTGGTTCATCGAGTATGCTGGTATATATCTGTGGCTCCATAATCTCGTCAAAATCTTCGTAATCTACAGACTCTAAAAGCGTTTTTGCTTCTTTTGTGACTTTTATAGATTTTACATCAACACCTTCTAAATAAAGCCATATCAAAGACCATGCTCTGACAAGGCTTATTGGATTGTATCCACCACCTCCAAGCAAAATAAATTTCTTTGTATATTTTCTTATTATGTCTATTGCTTTTATATAAATGTTGTTTGATAGACTAAATTTTGATAAGTAATCTTCTTTTACAGCATCAACACCCATTTGTATCACAAAAGCATCCGGGGTAAATTTTTTTGTGGCTATTTCAATAGCTTTTTCTAAAGCATGCAAGAAATCGTTATCGTTAATCTCCTTTGGAAGAGGTATATTCATATTAAAACCAAAACCTTCACCTTCTCCTAGTTCATCTGCATATCCAACATGGAAAGGAAAAGCATACTCTGGAGATTGATGCAAGCTTATTAAAAACACATCGGCGCTGTTATAAAAAGCTTCTTGAACACCATCTGGATGATGAGCATCTAAATCTATATACATTATCTTCTTAAAACCATGTTTTTGTAGATGCAATATGCTTATAACTGAATCGTTTAAAAAACAAAAACCGTTTGCCCGTGATTTCATTGCGTGATGCATTCCACCTGCTGGGTTAAACGCCACAAATTCATTCTCTGTCTTATGGTTTTTAATATAAAATTCTACGGCTTGGACGCTAGAGCCCGTTGCCAATAAAGATCCTTTCCACATGCCCGCTGATACAGGATTTTCTATAGTTCCTATAGCATATTTTTCTCTTATATAATTGGTTGCTTTCATCATTCTATCTGCTTCTATAAGAGCGTCTATATAATCTTTTGTATGGAAAATAAGCAACTCTTCTATAGACGCATTTCTTCCTTCTAGATAATCGACATCAAAACCAAGTGCCTTAAGGTAATTTATCATAAGGGAAACCCTAGGTACCCTCAAGGGATGGTTTTTAGGGTATCTTAACTCTTTATACTTTTCACTAGCTATTAAAATATTCACACTGTAAAAAGCCTTAAAATAAAATGATTTATTTACCTAACCACTGGTCTAATTGTTTTTCACTACTTGGGGCTCCTGGATGCATTTTACCATCCATGCCTATAATAGTGGGTGTACCTTGGACTCCAAGTTTCATAGCTTCTTGCATAGATTTTTTGATAAAAGCTTCTCCTTTTTTGCATTGAGGTAGCGGTGTTTTTGCGTTGTAAGCATCGTGTAGGCTGTTCCATCCTTTTTTGTTGCACCAAAGCCCAACAGCGGATTGGAAAGCCCCTGGATGTATTGGCAGTGGGAAAAGTATAACTCTTACTTCTACGCCATTTTTATCTGCCCATTTTTGTATAAGAGGTTCTGCCTCGTGGCAAAATGGACATTTAGGATCGGTGATTAGATATATGTATTTCTCTGCTGGTGGTGGATTTGTGCCAAAATAAGATTTTCCTTTGTAATAACTAAAAGCTACATACTTATTTAGTCCTGATTCTTCATTTTTGCTTACTTTTAAGAACTGGCTCGCAGTTTCTTCTGTAAGATTTTGCTTTGTAATGGCGTTTAGAAGCTGACCAGCTATAAAGTAGTTTCCTTTTGGATCAGTATATATAACATTTGGTGGCCCCCCGTTTATTTTTATAACCACTTCACAAAGGCCTTTTATTTGTTTTAAAGGTTTTTCTGCTACCACTTGGACCTTTGCCCCTGGTGGTGTAAAATGCTCTACGTTTGTAATTATAGTGTTGTTGGAAGGACATTTTGTAGTTTGAAGTTTGCTACAAGCATTTAAACCAACACCAAAAATAGCTAACGCAAGCACTAAACTTGGCTTAAAAAATTTAGCTTTTTTAAATTTAATATTCATAATTACCTCCATATAATATTTTAATAGTATATCATGAAATTTATGTGATTATCTAAAAGTGTTTTATGAAGCTGTTTTTGCTGTTTCTAATAGGTGCTCAGATATTTTTATATGTTTTATGGCTTCTTTTACAAATTCAATATTTAATTTATGTCCACCCATGTAAGAGTATATATTTGCTGAAAATCTTACACCGGTTAAATATAAATCTCCTATTAAGTCCAGGACTTTATGGCTTACAGGTTCATGAGAATGTCTTAGTCCACCTTGGTTTAATACTCCTGTATCCGTAAGCACTATGTTGTTTTCTAAAGAGCCACCTTTTCCAAGACCTAACTTTCTAAGTTTTTCTATATCTTCTATATGACAAAACGTCCTGGCGCTTATAAGCTTTCTATCTATGCGTGGTTTTTCCAATTCAGAGTTGTAACTATAGGTTTGATGCTTTAGAAAATTTCCAAAAAATCCTTCAAACGTAATAGACAAACTTTTTTGTGGTTTTGCCATTATATATTTGTTGCTCTCTGAAACTCTTACAATATTTGAAAGATGACCAAAATATTTAGGAGCGTCTTGAGTAACTTTGTATTTTTCTAAAAGCTTGAAAAACTCACAAGCACTCCCATCCATAATAGGGGATTCATCAGAATTTACAAACTCCACTATTACATTGTCTATATCCGCTAAATATAGGGCTGCCATTATGTGCTCTATAGTTCTAAAAGTTACTATACCGTTTCCTATGGATGTTGAATTTGAAGTATCTACTACATTTCCCACATGAGCTTTTACTTTATAAGCGTTCTTCATAAAGATTATGCCTGTATTTTCTTCTGCTGGATGGAACTTTACCTTTGATATTTCACCTGAGTGTATACCAATGCCCTCTATTGTAAAAGAATCAGATATGGTCTTTTGCAAAAAACATTCGTTTTTCATACATAATTATCTAAGCAAATTATGTGCCAATAGATGATATGTATTTTGCTATAGATTCTATGTTTGGTTTTTGTGGTACATAAGTCACTTTAAATCCTTCATTTTTTATAGCATCTGCCGTAGTGTTTCCTATGGCAAATATATCTTTTTCGTTTAAAATGTATTTGTAATTTTGCAAATTTTTTAAAAGCCCTAAAAAAGCTGAAGGACTAGCAAAAAATATTCCATTTATAGTATTAACAACCTCTAATACCTTTTCTATATCGTAAACCTTATGCTTAGTTTTGTAGGCTTCTAATATGAAAATATCTTTGTTTTTTACCATATTTTTTATATCTTCTGGAAGCTCAAAGTCCGTTCTTATCCAAAGGGTTTTGCCACTTACTATAGGTAGTATTTCTTTTATTGAATCTCTAGTGATTAATTTTTTTGTGTTGTAAAATTTTAAGAAAGACTCTTTAGTTTTTTCTCCCACAATATATATATTCATATTTGCATTTTTGCAAATATATAAATTTTTAAAAAATATTTCTACAGCTTTTCTGCTGCTAAAGATTATATTGTCAAAATCAAAGCTTTTTAACTCAAACTCTTTTGGTATTGTTTCTATCATAGGTAAGCTGATAGTATTTATATTGTAAGAAGAGAATATCTTTTGAGATTCTAAGTTCTTCTCTTCTTCTCTTGTGAGGAGCAGCTTATACATTGTATATGTCTTTTGATAGTCTGGAGAGAATACCGTTTATAAAAGAAGGTGTTTTTTTATTACCATAGTTGTTTGCAATTTCTACATAATCTATTATAGCTTGTATGTTTTTTTTAGGTTTTATGTAAAGAAATTCTGTGAAAGCAGTTCTTAAAATAGCTTTTTCTATGCTGCCCAAATCATCAAGATTCCAATTTTCAAGATAAGAGGCTATTTTCTTGTCTATATTTTCTATATTTTCTTCAAACTTTTTTGTTATAAGTAGTGCATATTTTTTACTATCTTTTTTAAGTGGCGGTTCGCTCATGTTTATAATTTCTTGAGCTATACTAGATATTTCTCCACCGCTTATATCCCAAGCGTAAAGGCTTCTAAATGCTATTTCTCGTGCTCTTGCTCTTATTTCTTTCATTATAAGCTCCAATAAAGAAAGCCGTTTTTCAAGAAAATATCTTTGTTGTATAAGCTTTTTATATCTACCAAAATCTTTGGGCTTTTAGTAATATTTTCGTAAAATCTTATATCGTATTCCCCAAAAGCGTTGTGTTTTACCGCTACAATTACAGCGTCGTAAGGTGCTTTTTCATAAGGATCTTGTAAAAGTTCTATACCATATTCTTTAAACACTTCATCTTTGTATACATACGGGTCGTATATGTATGTATCTATACCAAAATCTTTAAGCTCGTTGTATATATCTACTACTTTTGAGTTTCTTATGTCTGGAATGTTTTCTTTAAAAGATAGCCCAAATATGATTATCTTTGAGGATTCTATCTGTTTTTTTGCTTTTATTAAAAGCTTTAAAACGTTTTGTACTACAAAGTTTGGCATATTGTCGTTTACTCTTCTACCAGAAAGAATTACCTCTGGATGGTGACCTAACTCTTGAGCCTTGAATGTTAGATAGTAAGGGTCTACGCTAATGCAATGCCCTCCTACCAAGCCTGGTTCAAATTTGAGAAAATTCCATTTGGTAGCAGCAGCTTCTAATACATCTTTTGTATCTATACCCATTTTATGAAATATCATCGATAATTCGTTCATAAGCGCAATGTTTATATCTCGTTGGGTGTTTTCTATAACTTTAGCGGCTTCTGCAACTTTTATAGATTTTGCTTTAAATATTCCAGCTTTTACAACCTTAGAGTAAATTTCGCTTATTATATTAAGACTATATTCACTGTCTCCAGAAACTACTTTTACTATATTTTCAAACCTGTGTATTTTATCACCAGGATTTATGCGTTCTGGTGAATAGCCCACAAAAAAATCTTTTTTCCATTTAAGTTTTGATTCTTTTTCTAATATAGGCACACATTCTTCTTCCGTTAGACCAGGATATACTGTAGATTCATAAACTACTATACTGTCTTTTTGCAAATTTCTTCCAACTATAGTAGATGCACTAAATATAGGTTTTAGGTCTGGTACCTTGTGTTTATCTATAGGTGTTGGTACTGTAATAATAATAAATTTACATTTTTTTATATACTCTTCGTTGGCTGTAAAAAGTATATTGCTATTTAGAAGTTCTTCAGGAGTAGTTTCCTTTGTCCTGTCTATGCCTAATTTTAATTCGTTTATCCTTATTTGGTTTATATCAAAACCTATTACGTTAAAATGTCTTGCAAACGCTACAGCCAATGGAAGCCCTACATACCCAAGCCCTACTACGCATATTGACTCTTTTTTGTTTAGAAAATCTTCTATGTTTATCATGCTTTTTTGATTATTGCAAAATGTTTTTTACCCACTTGTACTCTTAGCTCATTTTCAACAACTATTTCTTTGTTTGGATCTGTTATCTTCTCTCCGTTTATTCTTAGCCCTCCTCCAGATATTATTCTTCTTGCTTCGTTGTTTGAAGGTGCAAAACCTATCTTTACTATAAGTTCATAAGCTTTTAAGGAATCTTTATCAGAAAAGCTAAATACTGGTGCGTCCTTCGGAAACTCTTTTTGAGAAAAAGTAGATTCAAAAAATTCCTTTGCTTCTTTGGCCTTTTCCTCTGAATGAAATCTTGATACAATGATGTATGCAAGCTGCTTTTTAGCTTCCATAGGATGCATCGCTTTTATCTTTTCTATCTCATCTGGGGTCTTATCGGTGAGTAAAGTATAATAGTCGTACATAAGTTCATCAGATATACTCATAATTTTTCCAAACATATCCTTAGGATCATCCTTTAGTGCTATATAGTTTCCATAGCTTTTTGACATCTTCTTTACACCGTCTATTCCCACTAAAAGCGGCATAGTAATACAAACTTGTTTTTCTAAGCCATAATCCTTTTGAAGTTCCCTTCCTACAAGCAAGTTAAACTTTTGATCAGACCCTCCTATCTCTATATCTGCTTTTAGCACTACAGAATCGTATCCTTGAAAAAGTGGATATAAAAACTCATGAATGTGTATAGGAGAGCCTTCTTTATAGCGTTTTTGAAAATCATCACGCTCTAACATTCTTGCTACTGTATATTTTGAAGCAAGGTTGACTATATCTTTTGTTGTCATAGTAGATAGCCACTCGCTGTTGTATAAAATTTTTGTTTTATCTTTATCTAAAATCTTAAAAACTTGCTCTTGATATGTTTTTGCATTTTCTAAAACTTCTTCTTTAGAAAGAGGGGGTCTTGTTTCGTTTCTACCGGTTGGATCTCCTATAGTCGCTGTAAAATCACCTATTAAAAATATTATTTCATGCCCTAAATTTTGAAAGTCTCTTAATTTTTGAAGTAAAACCGTGTGTCCTAAATGCAAATCTTTTGCTGTAGGATCAAAACCCGCTTTTACTACAAGGGGTTTTCCCTTTTTTAACTTTTCTATAAGCTCTTCTTTCTCTATAATTTCTACGGTCCCTTTTTGTATAATCTCCAATTGTTTCTGTATATCCATGGTTATATATTATACCCGTTTTTGGCTTTTAATATGCTATAATATGATATTAGCCCTGGTAGCTCAATTGGATAGAGCATGGGACTACGGATCCCAAGGTTGCGGGTTCGACTCCTGCCCAGGGCGCTTTAGAAGAATGATCCAAGCACAAAAGATATCTTTTCTCTTGCGGTATCTCCTGGAACCGGTTTTGTTTTAAAAGCAAGATCAAGTCTCACTGGTGCATAAGAGGTTACAAATCTTATACCTACACCATAGCTTCCAAGCCATTTGCTTGGGCTTAGACCAGACCAAGAATCAGCACCCCTACCAGTATCGTAAAAGGCATCTACGTAAAAAACATTTTTGTATAGAGGATAATCAGCTTCGAAGTTTAACACAATCTCCCTTGTAGCACCTATTGGTTCATCAGCTGAGTCAAGAGGACCAGCGTAACCGTAACTATAACCTCTTATTGTATAGTCACCACCTACAAAAAATTCATCATCCAAAGGTACAACCGAATTAGAATATGCTTGAGCCCAACCAATAGTCTCTCTTGCTGAGAATATTGTACCAGTGTAGAATATATGGTCTTTTATAAAGTTTGCGTTTGAAAGCACAACTTTCTGGAACTTTTCATTACCACCAAGCACCGGTAAAGCGATTGTGTATGTTAAAGATTGAATAGAGCCCTTTGAAGGGAACAAATAGTAGTCTGTGGTATTGTGTGATAAAGAGAATATAAGTTTTCTTGCTTGAAAAGTGCCCGCTTGTGATTGGATTACCGGTGGAGTTGAGGATGATATATCAGAATACGTTACTTTTTGTATGCTTGTGCCTAAGCTTGCATACCAATATTCACCAAATTCTTTCGTAAAGGTTAAATCAAAGCCAACCCTTTGAACGGTGTAGTCTATATAATAGATCTTTGTATCGTATAGTGATCCAGTTACATCTATCGGTTTGTTAAACAACCATTTGTGCGTATAGCTTATTGAGTCGTTTTGATAATTAGCACCGTACGATAAAGATATACCAGCTATATCACCGGTACCAAGAAAATTACCTTTCCTAATGGATGCAAACCCCGCTACACCTGTCACTTGATTGTAGCCAAGACCAACTGAGAACTGACCTGTATATCTTTCTTGGATTTTTGTATATATATCGTCAAAATTATCTGGTTTCGGTACTGGTACTATTTGTACGTTGTCATAGTAGCCTAAGTTCATTATACGGTCCTTTGATCTACTTAGTTCGTGTCTTGTAATAAGGTCGTATTCTTGTACCCTCATTTCTCTTCTTATAACATAGTCTCTTGTTTCGTAATTTCCTCGTATATGGATTTTACCAGCGTATACTGGACCACCTTCGTAAACATGAAAAACTAAGTTTACAGTTTTATTTTTAAAATCTGGTTTCTTTTTTACGCTGGTGTATTCATTGATGAAACCTATCTTGCCGTATTTATCATATATTCTTTTTTCTATAAGTTTTATTATAGATTTTTTATAATACCTTTTGCTATCTCTGTGCTGTATTATTTTATCTAAAAGTTCATCTTCAGAATACATTTTGTTTCCTTTGAAAACTATCTTACCTATTTTATACCTTGGCCCTTCGTTTATTTTGATGGTTATATTTACCCAATGTCCATGCTTTTTAATAATGGGTTTGTTTATTTGGACTTCAAAAAAACCTTCATTTTCATAAAATTTTTTCAATCTCTTTATATCATCCATGAGTATATGTTTGTTGAATGGGGGGTGCCATCTAAAAGCCAAGAGACTAAAGGGTTGCGTTTTCATATGGTCCAAGAGTCTACCGTCGCTAAAAGTCTTGTTACCTATAAAATGAATGTCACGCACATAGGTAGGTTTTGTTTCCTTTATATAAAACACCAATCTTGATGCCCCTTTAATGGGTATTATCTTATAGGTTACACCCACATGAGAGTATCCAGCTTCTTCATAGGCTTTTTTGATACGGTTTATAAGCTCGTGGATTTGTTCTTCGCTTAAGACTTTTCCTAATTGGAATTGTTTTATAATTTCTATCTTCTCATTTATGCTGGAAGATGGCGTTAAACCTCTAGTAGCTTGATTTAATCCAAATTTTCCTACCTCTGTTTCTATACCAAGTTTTCTGGCAAGGTCTTTAGAGCTTAGTCTTTTGTTGCCTTTAAATTCTATACGATATATAATTGGCAAATCTTGTACAATGTATATAAGTTCTACATGATCGTCTTTTTTTATTTCTTTTACTGCTATATTTTTGAAATATCCAGTTTCATATAACCTTTTTATATCCTCGTCCAGCATAGTTTGAGAAAATTGCATACCTGGGCGCAGCTTCATAAATCCTTTAATGAGACTTGATTGTATATATTTGTTTCCAACAACTTCTATTTTTGATATAGTTTGGGAAAAGCCAAAAGATACTAACAGCAATATAAATAAAAATACTTTTTTCATTAGTATTTTCTCTCCTCTGGTTTATAAATACTTGTGTCCACCTCTTTGTAGCTTAAGTTAAGCTCACCATTTTTATATTGTACCAGCGAATGTTTTAAAAACTTCTCATCGTCTCTTTCCTTGTAATCTTCTCTCCAATGTCCACCTCTTGATTCTCTTCTGTTTAAAGCGCATAAAGCTACCGCTCTTGATAATTCAAGCATATTTCTTAACTCTAAAAGCTCAATAAGATTTGTATTAAATATTCTCGACTTGTCTGAAACTGGTATATAATACCACATATCCAATAGTTTTGTGAGTTCTTCATAAGCTTCTTTTAAAGAGCTTTCTGTCCTAAATATACCCATGTTAAACCATGTTATTTCCCCCATTTTATTTCTTACTTCGTACAGTTTAACATTTCCTTCTCTTTGCATCAAAGAGTTTATATAAGCTTCAGAGTTTATTACGGGATTTTTATTTGAAAAATCGGAATTTTTTGCATATTCACGTGCATATTCACCAGCGTATTTTCCAAACACCACAAGCTCAGTAAGGGAATTACCTCCTAACCTGTTGGCACCGTGTACTGATACGCAAGCACACTCTCCTACCGCCAAAAGCCCTTTGACGCTTGTTTGTGAGCTTTTAAAATCAACAACATCTATACCCCCCATGCAATAATGAGCTGTAGGTCTTATGGGTATCGGAGCTTTTACAGGATCTACGCCTTCAAAATCTATGGCTAATTGCCTTACCTGAGGTAATCGTTCATTTATTTTTTCTTCTCCCAAATGTCTTAGGTCCAAATACACATATGCAGATGTTCCTTCTCCTACACCAAGACCGCTCTTTATTTCAAGTTCTATTGATCTTGATACTATATCTCTTGGGGCTAGCTCCATTTTATTTGGAGAATATTTCTCCATAAACCTTTCACCCTTAACATTTAAAAGGTATCCACCTTCTCCTCTTGAAGCTTCTGAAAGCAGTATTCCGGTTTTGGCAAGACCTGTTGGATGAAATTGGATAAACTCCATATCTTTTAGAGCCAGACCTTTTCTTAAAGCTACCGCTTGCAAATCTCCGGTGTTACCAGAGGCGTTTGTGCTTCTATGCCAGTATATCCTTGCGAAACCACCTCCCGCTAGTATGGCTACTTTTGTTTTTATATATAAAACCGTTGAATCTTTTATATTTAAAATCTCAACACCTTGCAAAGTATCATCTTGTATGTCTAAATCAAGCAAAAAATACTCGTTGAAGAAATCTATATTTTCTTTTGACATTGCCTGTTCAAATAGTGTATGTAGAAGTACGTGGCCTGTTCTATCCGCAGAATAAACGGTTCTTGGAAAAGAAGCTCCTCCAAAAGGCCTTTGAGCTATTTTACCGTCGCTTGTCCTTGAAAAAGGGACACCCATTCTATCTAACTCGTATATCACGTCTGGAGCATTTTTACACATAAACAAGACAGCTTGTTGGTCTGCTAAAAAATCGGCACCTTTTATCGTATCAAAAGCATGTTTTTCTGGTGAATCGTTTGGATCAGCTACTCCTATGCTAGCGTTCATACCACCTTGAGCGGCACCGGTATGAGACCTAGTTGGGAAAACTTTAGAAACAACCGCTATTTTTATGTTTTTATCTTTAGAAGCTTCTATGGCAGCCATTAATCCAGCACCGCCGCCGCCTATTACAACGATATCGTACTTTAGCATATAAATATTATATATGAAAAACCAAAAATTTACTGAGATTGGTTATTGGAATTTTGAGCATTCGGGATTATGCCCCAGTTTCTTTCTATTTGTTCCCATTTGTTGTTTGGATTTTCATATTGTGCAAGCGTGGTAAGTTCACTTCCTTTTATATTAAGTATGGTTATTTCAACCCTTCTGTTCATAGCTTTATTTTGCGGTGTTGTGTTTGGTACCAATGGATGATATTTGCCATACCCAGCGATCTTTATCTTTGATGGATCAAAACCTTTAGATATGAAGTACTTAGCAACAGAAGCCGCTCTATCTGTAGACAGTTCCCAGTTTGAAGGAAATATAGGTGTATGTATAGGAGTGTTGTCCGTGTATCCATCTATTTCTATGGGATTTGGCAAGCTTGATATTATTTTGTATATAGAATCAAGCAACGGATAATACTTAGGGTCTATATCAGCACTACCGCTTTTAAACAGTATAGTGTCTTGAAGTATTAGCTTGATACCCTGAGGCACAAGTTTCACTTTGAACTTACCTTCTAAGCCTTGTTCTTTCAACATTTGCTCTATTCTTTTCAGCTGCATATTTATATATTGACCTTTTTGTGTTAGCTGTACTTTTGGAAGTACTGGTTCTGGTAATATTTGAGTTGGAAGCGTTTGTTCAAATGGAATTATCCTCATGCCCATAGCTTTTGCAAAAGCCTCTGCATATATTGGTATAGCTTTAGCTCCTCTCATTATTGCGTATAAAGCAATGAAAAGAGCTAAAAGAAGTGTTAAAAAATCAGCGTATGGTATAGCCCATCTTTCAGAGGCTTCTTCCGGACATTTATGTTTTTTAGCCATATTTTTCACACATAAGCATTAAGCTTTTCTTCTATAAGTCTTGGGTTTTCACCTTTTGCTATAAGCCTAATACCCTCTATTGTCATATAACCAGCCATAACTATCATTTCAAGTTTTGCCTTTGATTTTCTACCCCATGGTCCAAAAATAAGATAAGAGCTAGTGATGCCATAAACGGTAGCCACAAAGGCTGTGGATATACCTTCAGCTAACTTATTTGGGTCGTTTAGCTGTGTTAAAGCGTGCATCAATCCAAAAACAGCTCCGGTTAGACCCATAGTAGGTGAAGTTTCTGAACAGGTTTTCCAATACTCTACTCCTATCTTTAGTTCTTCCTCTTCTTTTGTAAGCTCTGCTTCTAATATGGAAACTATTGTTTCTTCATCCATACCAAGTACCATCAGCTCAACACCTCTTTTTATAAGAGGATCTTTTATTTCGTCTATACTAGACTCAAGACTCAGTATACCCTCTTTACGAGCTTTGTTAGCTATTTCCAATATCTCTTCCTTCGTTTTTTCTAGGTTTACTACGCTTCCGCTAAAGACCATTTTTAGGGCTTTTATTATATAACCTATCTTGCCAGCTGGTACGGAACCAAGCACTCCCAAAAGGGTAGATGGTACTACTATTAAAAAAGCAGGAGGTTGTATTAAAATTGTTAGATGAGCCCCATCTAAGAAAGCTCCTAGCAAAAGTGAACCAAAAGCCAAAAAACCTATAATAGAGAATATATCCATACGCTATACCTAAATATCGGATAATTTATCCAATATTTTAAATATATCATATTTTTTTGTTCTAAAAGCTGCTTTGTTGCATATTATCTTTGCATATGAATCAAATATTTTTTCCATCACTACAAGACCATTTTCTTTTAATGTCTTACCAGTTTGAGTTATATCAACTATATAATCGCTTAACCCTATTATGGGAGCTATTTCTACCGAACCGTTTAATTTTATAATGTTTATAGAAACGTCTTTACCTTCAAAGAAGCTTCTGGTTATATTTACATACTTTGTAGCTACTTTTGTAAAATGAAGTATTTTGTAATCTTCAATTTTTTCTGGTTTCCCGGCCACTACCATACTACATTTACCTATGTTTTCCAAATCTAAAATTTCATATACTTCTTTTGGTTCTTCTTTCATTATATCTAACCCTACCACTCCTATATCTGCCGCTCCTTGCTCTACGTATGTAGCTACATCTGATGGTTTTACTATTAAAAATCTGAAGTAATCTATATCAACTATTAGTTTTCTACTTTCTTCAATCTTAAAAGGTATTATATCGCTCTTAACAAACAAATCTGAAACTTCTTCTAGCAGTCTTCCTTTTGGTATTGCTATTTTAAGCATCAAATTCTGGTTTTAATCTTATAAGCACTTCACTGGGATTTATAACTTCCCCTATTCTTACCAAAATTTCTTCTACTTGTCCATCTATTGTGCTTTTTATCTCATTTTCCATCTTCATAGCTTCTACTATTAAAAGCGTATCGCCTTCTTTTACCTTATCGCCTATGCTTACCTTTATATCCACAACCTTACCTGAGATGTTTGAAGATATATCGCCTATGTCTTGGGCTTTTGGCCTTTTTGGTTTTACAGATGTTCCTTCTGGTATATCAACACTGCTGAACTTTTGTTGGGAAACAGTTATTTCTTTTATTGGTTCAACGGTAACTTCTTCTAATTGATCGTTTATTCTTATGAAGAAGAGCTTTCTATCTTTTGACATCCCTTCTCTGCCCACTATTTTTATATTAAACTGCTCACCATGAACGGCTACGTTAAATTCAACAGGCACGTTTTCGTTGCAATCGCTATATGTATACTCTATTTCTTTTTGTACCAAGCCTTTTTCAAATTTTTCTCGCCATTCGAAAAACTCTTTAGCTACTACTGGTAATATGGCGTAAGAAAGTACGTCTTCTTCATTTCTTGCGCCTGCTTCGTAGGCTTCTTTTCTTATTTCATCTAATTCATTTTGAAGAAGGTCGGCTGGTCTTATATCAAAATAGACTTTATCCTTTTCGTCTTTTAATATCAATTCCATAATTTCTGGTTTTATAGGGGCTGGTGGTTTTCCATATAAACCTTTAACATAATCTTTTATTTCTTTCGTGACAACCTTATATCTTTCTTTATTTACTACGTTTAGAAAAGCTTGAGACCCCACCATTTGACTTGTAGGTGTCACAAGAGGAGGGTATCCTAAGTCTTCTCTAACTCTAGCTACCTCTTTCAACACTTCTTCCAATTTATCTTCTAAGTTTTGCTCTTTAAGCTGACTTATAAAGTTGCTAATCATACCACCTGGTACTTGGTGTGTTAATACGGATACGTCTGGATAAGGGGGTAGTGTGTCGTATTTTTTATACTTTTTTCTAACCTCTCTAAAAACGTTGCCAGCTTCTTCATAAAGTGCTTGGTTTACATCTATTTGATAGCCAAATTCCTTAAAGACATGTATCATTGTTTCTCCAGATGGATGGGAAGTTTGAGATGCCAAGCTATAAAAAGCTGTATCAAACATAGTTGCTCCAGCTTCTAAGGCTTTAAGCTGGGCCATGTTAGCAAGTTCTGCAGTGGTCTGCGTATGTATATGTATAGGAAGCTTAAATTCTTGTTTTAGAGCTTTTACCAAATCAAAAGCCATTTTTGGAGTTAATATGCCGGCTTGATCTTTTATAGAAATTATATCTATACCCATATCTACTAAATCTCTTGCTATTTTTACGTAGTATTCGACGGTGTGGACTGGACTTGTTGTATACGATAACACTCCTTTTACTATAGCATTTAAGCTTTTGGCAGTTTCTATGGCTTTTCTCATGTTTCTAACATCGTTTAAAGCATCAAAAATTCTAAAAACTTCTATTCCATTGTCGTAAGATTTTTTAACAAAAGCCTCCACAACGTCGTCTGGATAATTCCTATAGCCTACTATATTTTGACCTCTTAACAGCATTTCAAGTTTGGTATTTTTTGCGATGTTTTTAAATTGTTTTAAACGTTCCCATGGATCTTCTTTTAGATACCTAAGACACACATCAAATGTAGCGCCACCCCATACTTCCAAAGACCAAAATCCACATTTATCCAATATTTCTAACGTAGGAAGCATGTCTTCTGTTCTTACTCTTGTAGCTAAAAGGCTCTGGATACCGTCTCTTAGACTAACGTCGGTAAAGTATAATTTCTCCATATCAATATTATACACTAAAATGGTAAAATATTTTTTTATGGTTGAAAAGCTAAAGACCTATTGGAAAAAATTTTTGGATTTTATCACATTAAACCATGAAGTACCCATTCACATGTTGCTGTTGTCGTTTTTAACAGGGTTGTTGGGCGGTATAGGTGCTATAGTTTTTAGATCTATGATAGCATTTTTCCACAATCTTTTCTTCTATCAGAAGATAGATATTTTTTATAATGCCGATAAACATAGTTTACCAAGCCCCCTTGGTTGGTTTGTGATGTTTGTACCACCTTTGGCTGGTATGGTAGTAGTTTACATAGTCCAAAACTATGCTATAGAAGCAAAAGGTTTTGGGACGCCAGAGGTTTTACATGCGATTTACTATAGAAAAGGTAAATTAAGGCCTAGGATAATAGGGGCGAGAATATTGGCTTCTTCGATATCTATTGGTGCTGGTGGATCTGTGGGTAGAGAAGGCCCTATAGTACAAATAGGTGGTGTAATAGGTTCTACGCTAGGGCAAATATTTAATTTAGAATATTGGCAGATATATACACTTATAGCTTCTGGTGCTGGCGGTGGCATAGGGGCTGCTTTCAACACTCCTTTGGCAGGTGTGGTTTATGCTTTGGAGGTTATATCTCCAGAAGCCAGCGTAAGAACCATAATTCCAGCTATAATATCTGCTGGAGCTGCAAGCTATGTGGGTAGACTTTGGTGGGGCAATAAACCTTCTTTTATAGTGGAAAATACTAAATTTATAATACCTTCTCTAAAGGCTCTACCTTTTGAAGCTATAGCATTTTATACACTTTTGGGTATCTTAGTTGGTATAGGTGGTGCTATGTATGTATATTGGATATATTATTCTGAAACAGTTTTTATTAAAATCTCAAAAAACCCTTACATAAGGCATTTTATAGGTATGACTATAGTGGGTTTTTGTGCTGTTATGTTTATGCATTTTACAGGGCACTACTACGTACAAGGTATAGGATATGCTACCGTTCAAGATGTGTTAAATCAAGTTATAAAAAATGCGTGGTTTTTAATACTCCTATTCTTCATGAAGCTTCTCTTAACTGGTGTTTCTCTTGGTTCTGGTGGCTCTGGTGGTGTGTTTTCTCCTGGTATTTTTATGGGTGCTACGTTGGGTGGGGGTATTGGGCTTTTGGCTAAGCAAATAGATCCACACATTCCCATCAATATGGTATCGTCTGGTGTAGTTGGTATTGCAGCGATGCTGAGTTCTACGGTAAGCGCTCCTATTACCGCTGTAGTTATGAGTTTTGAAATGACAAGAGATTATAAAGTGGTGGTCCCGTCGATGATAGCTGCTGGTGTAGCTTTTGGTGTAAGGCGTATGATAATACATTATAGTATAGATACATTTAAACTAGAAAAACAAGGTTTTCATATACCAGAAGTATATGTAAGAGTTTTACATTATCCTCATAAAGATGACTAAGAATGGGCGATACAGGGCTCGAACCTGTGGCCTCCACCGTGTGAGGATGGCGCTCTCCCAGCTGAGCTAATCGCCCTTAATTAACTAAAATATTTCAATAAACCTTCTACTATCTTTTTAGTATCTATCTCATAAGAACCGCTAGCAATTTTGGCTTTTATCTCTTCAATCTTCTTTAACATATCTTTTATATTTTCGTCGGAGTTTGAATTTATATTTTTGGCTATAGATGATAGTTCTACTTTGTAAGCCTGCTCACTGTTTTCTTGGGATGTAACCTCTTCGTTTACAATACTATTGCTTTGTTTTTGTACTTTATCTTTCTTTGCAATAGAAGTATCTAGCCCCGCGTTTCTAGTGATATCTCCTTCTATCCTACTCATATAACACCTCTATATAAATATCGGAATATAATTAAAATATTTTAATATAAATTGTTTGCAAGGCTTTTATGAATATAAAATAAAGCTCTGGCTCCCAAAAGCAAGGATGCCATTAACCAATCTATCCATATCAAGAAAGCTATTATTAACCAAAGCGATGCGTAAACTATGCTTTTAATAAGTAAGTGTGATATGTATATCATTATTATATATTTTAAAAGCAACAAAGCTAAGGATTCTACAGCGGATACTGCAAGTACATAAATTTTACGAACATTCTTGCTTGGTATAAAAATGCTATATACAGAATAAAAAAATACTGTAAAAAACAGTAAATAGCTGAGATTTTTAGTAAATTCCAAAGGTAGGTTAAGATGTTTGAACACCAAGCTTATATAAAACAAATAAACAGAACCACCAGTAAATACTATAACAAAAAACATTAGGTACAAGAAATACATAAACTCTATGCGTTTTGCCTCTTTTTTATCCCACATCAACGCTATGGCATAATCTAAATCTTTTATAAATCCAGTAGAAAAATATAGAGATACCAAAGCTCCTATAATACCTGCTTTTAACCTCTTTTGCTCTAAATAGGATATTTCTTTTATTATTTTATTTGTAAAGTCTGGAAACACAGCGCTAAAGTGATATATATAGTTATCTATTTTATTTTCTAAAAACATATGTAGAAAAAAACCAGCCCCAAGTATAAGGGGTACTATCGCCATAATAAAACTAAAAGATAAAGCACCGGCATGATAGAGTATCTTTAATCTAAAAAAGTCTAATACAAAGTTTATTAGGCTTTTCACATACTTAAAATACCGCTGCGATTAGAACTATGATACCAGCTACAATAACTCCAAGCACTATTATTGTAGTGACAAGGTCAACAGCACTCATTCCTTTTTCCATATTAAACTCCTTTAGTTCTTTTTAAGACTACCTCTTTAAATTCCTTAAGCGTTGGATTTATATGTATTGTCTCGTTTAATTTTCCTTCCAATACTTCCATAGTCTTATAGCCATTACCAGTAATATATGCTACCACAATCTCATCTGGCTTGAATTGCCCTTGCTGAGCTAGTTTTTTCAATACAGCTATAGTGGTACCGCCTGCTGTTTCTGTAAATATCCCTTCTGTTTGAGCTAAAAGCTTCATACCTTCTATTATTTCGTTGTCATCTGCTGTTTCCCAAATACCACCAGTTTTTCTTACTACATCAAGAGCATAAATACCATCTGCTGGATTTCCAATAGCTATTGATTTCGCTATGGTATTTGGTTTTACTGGTTTTACAAAATCAAGCCCTTCTTTAAAAGCTTGGGCTATCGGTGAACATCCTAAGGCTTGAGCCCCGTATACCCTAGTGTTATATTTGTCTATCAAACCTACTTTGTAAAATTCCTCTATTCCCTTGTATATCTTTGTTATAAGCGAACCACTAGCCGCTGGGGCTACTATGGCATCTGGAGCTATCCAGCCAAGCTGCTCTATTGTTTCAAAAGCAAGGGTTTTTGAACCTTCTGCATAGTATGGTCTTATATTTATATTTACAAAAGCCCATCCCAAATCGTTGGCAATTTCTGAGCATAACCTGTTTACATCGTCGTAATTTCCATTTACTGCCACTACGGTAGGATTAAAAACAAGGCTACCTATAATTTTTTGGGATTCAAGATTTGCTGGTATAAAAACGTAGCAATTTAGATCAGATTGTGCACAATGAGCTGCTACAGAATTTGCCAAATTACCGGTGGATGCGCAAGCCCCAGTGTCAAAACCAAACTCTTTTGCTTTGGATAAAGCTACAGATACAACTCTATCCTTAAAAGAAAGAGTAGGGTGATTAACCGAATCATCTTTTATATATAAATTGTTAAGACCAAGTATTTTTCCAAGTTTATCAGCTTTTTTGAGAGGCGTAAAACCAGCGGTTAGACCAACGGTTGGATTTTCTACAGGTAGTAAATCTATGTATCTCCATAAACTTTTTGGGCCTTTTGATATACTTTCTTTGCTTATTGTGCTTTTAATATAATCATAGTCATAATTTACTTCCAAAGGACCAAAACAAAACTCACAAACGTGTATCGGCTCTATGGGATACTCACGCTTGCATTCTCTACACTTTAGTCCTTTGAGTTTTGCCATTTCTTAAAAACCTCCAAAAATGTGATAAATAATTATTATAACTCTTTCATACAGCGCTTGGTATATTTTCTTGTTTAGATGCTTTTATGGTTTGGAACAAGCTTCTTCCAGTTTTTTTTCTTGCTATCTCCATAAGCCCAAGAGCCGTATATCCATAGACTGTGGTTTGGACGTTGTCTTTTGAAAAGCCATTTTTCAATACATCAAGCACCTCTTTTCTATGGGCTTGGTCTTTCATAAAAATGAAATCTATCATTATAATACCACCTATATTTCTAAGCTTTATTTGTCTTGGTATTTCTTTGGCTGCTTCCAAGTTTGTGAAGTAAGAGCTTGATTCTATACAATCACAGGTATTTTTACCACTATTTACATCTATTGTAGTCATAGCCTCTGTCTCTTCTATTACTAAAAAACCACCGCTTTCTAGCCATACATACTTACTTAAAAGTCTATTGATGTGCTTTTCTACTTCGTATAGGTTTTCTAACTTCTCTTTATCAATAATCATTTCGACGTTTATATTTAAATCGTTTGCCAATACGAAACTCACTATGTTGTTATAAATTTCTATATCGGATACTACAATTTTCTCTATACCACCAACATAATCTTTTATCATTGATATATAGCATGGCTCTTTAGGTTCCAATTGCATAATAGCTTTGTGAGATATGTCTCTTATGAGCTTTGCTTTTTTCCTATAAAATTCCAACTCTTGTTCTATTTTCGATATGTCTACATTTTTAGCTTGAGTCCTAATAATTACAGATTCTTTTTCTCTTAAAAGCCTATAAACTTTGTCAACGTAATCGCTTTTAAAATTCTCATCAAAAAGATGTGAGGTTTTTACAGATTTATCAGCCTCATAATATATTATGTACTTTCCTTTAAAAGAAAGTTTGGTGGTTAATTTAGCTCCTTTAAATTTGGATGGTTCTTTTTTTACTTGAACAACAACATAATCTCCTATCTTATATTCTTTATCAGCTTCTTTGAAAGGCAGATACCCATCTTTTTTTAAACCTATATCAACAAAATATCCTTCTACTCCGTTTGCGATAGATTTTATCTTACCTAAAAAAATAGATGAGCTATATTCGGGGTCATTTATGTTGTCTACTTTAACATCTAAAAGTTCGTTACTTTTAAAAAGCATTGATAATATTAAATCATTCTTTTTATATACTACCAATTTCATCTTTTATATTATCTAACATTTTTAATATTTTAGCTGCTCTATCAAAAGATTCATCTTCTAAGCCATCTAAAAACTGCTCTAACATATCCATAAGCTTGTTGCCATCTTTTCTCGTATAGGAAGTACCATCCTCTAAAATAATTTCTTCATCTGCAAAATTCATAAAGATGCTTCCTTTGTTGGTGTGAACAGTCCAACTCCTATCTATAAAATGGTGATTCCAAGCTACCTGCAGCTGAAACGGTGTTTCATTGTTTACTTTTCCTGTTAGCTCCCAGACGTGTCCAACTCTAACGTTTTCTATTGTAACATCTCCAAACAAATACAATAGATTGTAGAGATCATGCCAAGCTAAATCCCATATAGGATTTATATAACCTCTTCCTTTGTTCAGTCTTTTGATCTCTATGTATTTTGGCTTTATGTGTTTTGGAAATTCTTTTATGCAAAGCGAGAATCTTTCAATTTCTGATATCCATATTTTATTCTTAAATTCTGATAAGCTTATAAACTCCTCATAAGATGTGGCTGGTGGTTTTTCTATAAGTATATCAGCTCCAGTTTTTAACAACATTTTTGCTATATTTACATGTTGAGTAGGGTCTGTTGCTATGATAGCCTTAGAAATAGGTGAATTTAAATCACCTATATCGCATACATAGGGAAATCCTTTATCTAATATTTTATTAACATCTCTATCACAAAGTACTATATCATTGGTTAATTGCTTTAATACGTTTAGGTATTTATTGCCCATGTTACCAACGCCTATCAATACAACATGGTTTTTTACATTCATAACTCACCTAACTTGTAAGATTTAACTAAAAGTCTTTGCTGCTCTATTATGTAGCTTCTTATGTCCTCTTCTTGCTCTTTTGTTACATTTTCAAATTTTATACCATAACAAAAATGGTCTATAGCATCAAATTTATTTCTTATGATACCAAATATCATCAAATCCTTATCGTATATACGAAACTTTACAAACACCTTCTGAAGATTTGGCAAAGATATACTGGTGCAAAACCTTGTTCCTCCTATACTCAAATCCTTTATCACTCCTTCCATAAGATTATCTTCTTCTGGTTCTGGTAAAATCTGTTCTTTTTCATAAGCTTCTAGTTCTTCGGATGTAGGAATATATATATGTGCTTTTAAACTCAACTCAATTCTTACTGCGTCCCTGATAGGTGTCCTTGTAACTTTATCTGAATGCTCTAACTTGTACAAAATTCTACCAGAATCTTGAGATATTCCAACAACTTTTGAAGTAAAAGATGTTTGAACGTAGTCTTGAGTGATAAAACTAAACGTTATGACATCTCCTATCTTGATAGGGCTTTCGCTTATGTTGTAAAGTTCTAGATAAATATATTTTTCGTCTTTATCCCATACAACAGCGTCGTATTGTCTTTCATTAAACAAAATCTTTCCGCTTTGATATAGCTCTATGTCTTTTGTGCTAGATACGGGTAAGAACCATGATACGCGATCAAAACCAAGTTTATTCCTTAATTGGGTTATAATATCCGCAAGAGATATATCGTTTTTTAAGATCTTTGACGCTATTATTTCAAAAACCTTTTTATTGTTAAAGACTAAAGATATGTTCCATCTATAATCTTTAGAATATTTCCACAACAATTCAGCTTCAAGCTCTGTTAGTCCATATTCTTTGGCTTTTTTGAAAAAATCTTCTTTTATTTTGTTTCTTTTTTTAATTTCTACTATCAAATATGGTATTAAAAAAAATAAAAATATAACGGTTAAAAGCATCCATAAAACTATTATTATATTTGTAGTGTTGGAACTGCTATACCATATATTTATCGCTTGCTGTAAAGTATTCATTAAATATTATTCGGAATTTTGTAGATATCTTTCAGCGGACATTGCAGCTATACAACCCTCTCCAGCAGCAACAACAACTTGACCTGTTTGGCCACTTCTACAATCCCCAGCAGCGAATATGCCTGGTACTGAAGTTTCCATATTATCGTTAACCTTTATATATCCATACTCATCTAACTCTACCAAATCTTTTACTATATCTGTGGCCGGTATCATACCTATAAATATAAAGACACCATCTACTTGAAGTGTAGATTGTTCTCCGGTTTTAGTATCTTCCAACAATAAAGAATTAACAAAATCGCTACCTTGTATAGCTTTTACCACTTTGTTTGGTACAAACTCTATTTTTGGATTAGAGAAAACTCTGTCTTGAAGAAGTGGTTTTGCCCTTAGTTTATCTCTTCTGTGTATTAGGTAAACTTTTGAGGCAAAACGTGTTAAAAAGACCGCTTCTTGCGTTGCAGAATCACCGCCGCCGACAACAGCTATTGGTACATCCTCAAAAAGAGCACCATCACAAGTAGCGCAATAAGATACACCTCTATTTAAAAATTCTTTCTCGCCTGGTACGTCAAGGGTCCTCATACGGGCACCAGTAGCAATTATGACGGTTTTCGCTCTTAACTCTGATCCATTGTCAAGTTGAAGGATTTTAATATTATTATCGTCGTTTTTCACAGATATCACACCTTGCCTATGGATTTTAAGACCAAATCTTTCAGCTTGAGCTTTGAATTTGTTTGTAAGTTCTTTGCCGCTTATACCTTCTGGAAACCCAGGATAGTTTTCTACCAAATCCGTTATAGCTATTTGACCACCAAGTGTTGATTTTTCCAAAAGTATTACATCCATCTTCGCTCTAGCACAATAAAGCCCGGCTGTAAGACCGGCCGGACCTCCACCAATTATTATACAATCGTAAATTTTATGAGTGTTTATCATAAATTGTTTTTTATCATCTTTCTTAAGCTATCTTCTGGTTGGACACCTACTCTTGTGTCTACTACTTCGCCATTTTTAAACATCATTATAGTAGGTATAGCTCTTATACCGTATCTCATGGATACACCTGGATTATCGTCTGTGTTTAGCTTACCTACCTTTATTTGGCCAGCAAATTCACTGGCTAGTTTCTCAACAACCGGGGCTATGATTCTGCAGGGTCCACACCAAGGTGCCCAAAAATCAACCAAAACTGGAACTGAGGAGTTTATGACCTCGCTTTCCCAGTTAGCGTCTGTAAGTTCAACAACATTTTGTGCCATCTTGAACCTCCTTAAACAATAAATTATAAACTTCTATTGCTCTTTTGTCCTTGATAAAATAACATATTATAGCTCCTTCTCTTTTACATCCTACAATACCTTTTGAGCGAAGTATGGCAAGGTGCTGAGATATATTAGGTTGTGGGATTCCTAATACATCTCCAAGATTTTTTACACATTGCTTGTGTTCTATCAGAAGTTCCACTATTTTAAGCCTAATGGGATGCCCTAAAGCTTTTAAAAACTCGGCTATATTTACCAAGGTTTCTTCTTTGTATACTTCTATACTCATAATGAAAATATTATAAACTAATTTTTTTATATTGTGCATTTTTTTAAAAACTTTTAAAAATAAAGGGCACAAGGCCCCAATAGAATGGACAAAGCGCGGTTTAAAAACTATATTGAGCATTTATATAAAATGTGCGTCCTGGTTCTGGTAAATTTACTCCTATATTGAAAGGGTTTGAGTAATAATCGTTATACATGTAATACTCTTGATTTAGAAGATTATCAACCCCAAGCACCACCGATATGCCGTTTTTAAGATTTATTCCACCAGATACGTTTACCAAACCATACCCTGGTACTTTTTTCTCTTTTAAATCTGTGTTTACTTTATCCTGAGTGCTTGCTAAGATGGTTTCTATCTTACCAAAGTATGTTTTGTTGTCGTATTTTAGCGCTAAGACTTCCCTAAGAGGTGGTATATCTGGTAGATTTGGGCTTGTGATGTGCTTAGCTTGATTTGTTATTTGATAGCCTCTAACGTACGAGGTTTCTGATGATACGCTAAGAGTATCTGTTATAAAATATTTAGCGCTTAGATTGGCACCGTTCATATAGGCGTTTGTATTCCAATATTCGTTTATTGTTTGTCCTGATTGTTTAAATTGTGTTATGGTTATATAATCATATATATATCTATAATAAAGATCGAGGTTCATAGAAAATCTGTTGTAATTAGAGGAAAATCCTACATCAAACTCGTTGTTTTGGGCTGGTTTTAGGTTTGGATTTCCTATCCAATAACTATTGTTGCTCATATTGATAAGATATATGTACCTTTCTTCTGGGTCTGGTACTCTTACAGTATGCCCAAAGCCAACGTAAAAATTGTTGTATTGGTTAATGGCTTTATTAAGCTTTATATAACCACTTAGATATGTGTCTTCTTTGTCTTGTGGTGATGCTCCATAAACTGAAGCGTATGAAGGGTATGAAGGCATCATCCTTTGGAAAGATAGATCTCTTTGCACCAAAGAACCGTCTGGTGATGATTTTGTATGGTCTATTCTAAGGCCTATGTTTATTTTTATGCTTTTAAAAGCGTTAAAATCTTTTTTAACAAAAGCACCTATGTTTGTAATAAACACATCTGGGATTATGTAGGGAGGAGTCATGCGCATCGGTGTTTGATTTACAGCGTACCAATCTCTTCTGTAAAAATCAAGCCCAAAGGTGGTGTCAAATACATCTGTGGAAATGGAAGAACCGTAGGTTTTTGTGCGGGCGTAGGTGGCCATGTACATAGAACTAGCTCTATATTGGTTTGTCATAAGATGATATACGTCTGTATAGTAAGTTTTGAAGTTTATACTTTTGATATCCTTTGAGATGTTTTCTTTGTCTATGTGAAAATTAACAATATTTGATCTATCGTATATGGCATCCATAGCAAGAAATGGATACAGCACGTTGTTGGCGCTTTGCTTTATATACTCTAAACCTATATCTGTATTTGTGGTGGGTGTAAAGCCAAATTTAGTCATGTAAGAGTTTATGTTAAAATCATGGGTTGGTTTAGATTTATACTCGTTTGGTATATAATCTGTGATTTTAACACCATGAGCGTCTTTGTAAGGTTCGGCGGTTTTGAAAGAATACCCTGCTACAAAGTAAAACTTGCCGTTGTTGTAAGAGGCCTCTACGTTTGGATTTAAAAATCCGTAAGAGTTTGCATTAAACGATAAATTTGAGTGAAATCCAAGTTTTGGATATATGGTTTTAACGTCTACCAATCCACCCATAGAACCTTGATGTGTTACATCGTAAGGACCATATACGATTTTTATCCCCTGAAGAAAGTTTAGAGGTATATGAAAAGCTGGTACATCCATCCTGGCCGGGCAAGCGCCGTAAAGCCTCGCCCCATCTATCAAAACGTTTATATTGTCTCTGTTCAGACCATCTAAAACTATATCGTTTGCAATAGGACCTTTGGAATAGTTAAATATACCAACTTGATTGTCAAGAGCTTGTGCTAAATCCACACTGCTTTTTCTTTGGAGTGTTTTACTGCTTTTAAAAGCCTCAAAACCTTTTGAACTACCAATTATTTCTAAAGGTTTTAGCAAGAAGATGCTTGAAAAATCTTGTGCAAGACCAATAGATGAGAAAACACAAAGACTAAGAAGCACTTTCTTTACCATTTTTTATCCTCCATTAGCTTTAAATCATATTTTATTTTAACATAAATTATATGTTAATACAAGATAATTTTTTTCCAAATTAACTTTACAATGGTTTTAAAAGAAGAGCTACCTTGATATATCAAACTTTTATATTGTTATATATTGATCGTCTTATATATATCATGTATCTTGTCAGTTATGGATGGTTTGTTGATCTTTGATGTTGTTGCTATTGGAACTTGTCGTTTTATGCCGTTGAAACTTATTTCTAAATATCCAATTTTTTGATTAGGATTTACTGGGAATTTTAAGTGATGTTTAATCGATATAGAAAAGTTAATCTTAAGACCAGGATATTCTGTTATGGATAATGATTTTGTAGCTATTAGCTTTGTTTTTTTATTGTTTACCTCTAATAAACCTACTTCTTCATCTTTTTTGACAATATTTCTTTTAAAAAGCTCACCTGAAAATTGTTTAATTATATATTTAGCATCTTTTAACACATCCATAAGAGGTTCTTTACCGCTGACTCCAAGCAAAACCCCAAGTATGTGTATATTGTGTTTTACTGCATAAAAGATAAAATTACCTAAAGCTCTAGAAGAGGTTCCGGTTTTTATACCTTCTATCCCATATGTACCTAAATCATAATTTACATTGTAAACAATACCTTCCTTTGGTATATAAGTTTGAGGCATAGCTACAATATGTTTGAATACCTTTATTTTCATAACCTTTTTAGCCAGTGTAAATTGGTTTAGCGCTGTGCTTATATTTTGAGCTTTTGCTCCTGCTGGACCTACATAATGCGTATTTTTCAAGCCCAAAAACACTGCGGTTTTGTTCATCTTGTGCACAAAATTTTTTACATTACCGCTATCCCATCTTGCCAATATATAAGCAAAATTGTTTGCAGAAGGAATTAGCATACCTTCTAAAAGCTTTCTTTCACTTAAGCTTTCATTATTTACTACTTTTGCCACAGATTGTCCTTCTTTTTTAAACTTTTCATATTCCTCCACATCCTTTCGTGTAATGTTTATTCTTGGACCTTCTGCCCCTTCTTTTAGCGGATGATCTTTTAAAACAATATAAGCGGTCATTATTTTTGTTAAACTAGCCAAAGGCCATTCTTTGTTAGCTTCATGCTCTATTAATATTCCATCGTTGAGCGTTCCTATTGTATAAATTTTATCGTTCTTTGGAATTTTCAATATTAATTTGCCGGGGATATTTATATTTTTGATGGCCAACAAGACTTTAAGTTTATTATTTGGTTTTAAAAGCCAAAAACCAATTAGCTATATTTACTATCACCAATAAAGCTAAAAAAATCAATCTCTTTTTAGTTTTGTTTAGTTCTATATTATTTAACTTTTTCATAATGGCGACTCAATACTCTTATGAGTAATATAATTGTAGTGGTTTCCAAAAAAGTAATACACTATAGCATCGTACATTGCTTTTGCGAATTTCCATTGATATTGTGGATTGATTAGTTTCTTCACATCTTCTTTGTTTGTTAAAAAACCCGTTTCTACCAATACAGATGGTATACCAGGCGTCCCCAAAACCACAAAGTTTCTTCTATGTATGTTGTGCAACGTTACGTGTCTGTGCGTCTCTTTGTTTAGAAAAAGTGCTAAGTCTTTTGCAAATATGTAGCTTTGATTTTTAGTTATATTTAGGGCCATTTTTGCTAATATCTTTCTTGCGGATATGCTTTTCGTATATAATGCGTTTCCAAATACCACTTTATCAAAACTTACATTTTTAACAAGTTCATTATATTTTCTCTTGATACCAGCAGAAGATAAATAATATATGTTTGTTCCGTGTGGCCATTCTATATGATTTGGAGCTATGTTGCAGTGTATGCTTATAAACAAATCTGCTCTATTTTTTATAGCTATCAGAGCCCTTTCTTGAAGCGGTACAAACACATCCTTATCTCTTGTCATAATCACTTTAAATCTAGGATCATGTTTTAAAAAATAGTCAAGCTTTTTACCTATAGCTAAAACTACATTTTTCTCTTCTACACCATAAAGCCCTATTCCCCCTGGATCATTTCCACCGTGCCCTGGGTCTATAACTACCACTTTTCTTCCTTTTATGCGGTTGTATGAAAACGTAGGTATAGGTATATAAGATATATTTACTTGATTTTTGATATAAGATTTTGATTTTGGTTTTGGTTTATATATATCCATAACCAATCTTTCAGGATGATACAATTTGAAATAATATACCTTAGAAGGAGTAAAGGGTAATTTGTAAAATATTTTTAATTTTGAGATTTTAATTATAAGAGTATTGCCTATATTTTTTACGCTAAACCTATGGACATTTCTTACATCAAAGACGTATCTTATTTTGTTTGGATAATAACCTTTTCTTACATCTAAAATTGAAGCTTTTGCTATGCTTATTGTAGATACTAGAAATATCAAAAATAATGCTTTCCTCATTTTATAGATTTTAATATAAGAGTATAAATTTCGTATAAGTTCACTAAATCGCGAACACATACCCACAAAAAAATTATAACACATTACCATAGGACCACCTCAGAATTCTTTACACCATTACCATTAACCGTGGCATACTTGTAAGCTACTTCAGCAGGTGTTCTATAGCCTAACGAACAATGAGGTCTTACAACTAACTTTTCATTTTATAAAGAACGTCTCCGGGCGGAGTCGAACCGCCGACCTCGAGATTAGGAATCTCGCGCTCTATCCTACTGAGCTACGGAGACTAGCAATCTTAATATTATAAATGAAAATGGCTATTTTGTATGGGGTAAATGTATCGTGAGCGCATTTTTTATAATCAACACCAAAACAATAAAATGTGTGAGTTAATATAACAAGCCTGCATAAAGTAGGCTCTTAAATTTTATTGGATGCTTATATATTGAACCATGCCGTTAGAACCAAGTAGCCAAATGAAGTTGTGGTTTATCACTTCTGGTAGTCCCATAACTTCCAAAGTAGATGAACCAACGTCATAAGTAACGTCTTTTACTATTACAGGATTGTTTGCTGATAAACTTGATAATATGCTTGCACACATATTAGCTGGTGGTTCTGTTGTAAATGATATTGTGAGAGATGACGAGCTATTAGCAAGTGGTATGGAATAAGATATAGGATAACCGCCTTGTATCCAGTTGGATGCGCTACAATTGTATCCGTCAGTATAAATATTGAAGTATGGTATTTCTGCTGATAATACATCGTTCGTCATCCTAATAATCGGTGTTCCAGTATCGTATATTGTTCTGTAAGTAAGACTGTTAGGGTAATTGGCATTCACATATGGGAACCTTCCATTGCCAGTAGTGTAGCTCATCAAGTTGTTTGCACTAAAACTTCCAAGCGTTATACTTCCTATTGGTGTTGTAAAGTCTGGTGTTGCATAGTAAGTGTTAGATAATGGATAGAAACTTAATGAATAAGCATTAAAGTATTGGTTTTGTTGCCATAAATAATACAATGGGCAGAAAGTGTTATTGGTAGCAAATGTGTTCTCACTACAGTCCATGCCAAAGTCACCTACTATATAACTTCCTGTTGGAAATGGAGCAGTTGAACCACTTGTGTTTGAATTTACTGCTACAGGCATATTTATGCAATCTGTTGATGCCGATGTTAAACAAACCTGCACATTGGCTACCGTGCCTGAGAAAACTGTGCCATCGCCAAACTGGCCATAGAAGGTCTGTGATGTGTAAGCTGACTGAGGTATAGGGAACGTTCCCTGATTGACAAGAACACCTGATGCCCCAGTATCAAATAGAAGTCTAACTGGTTGACCGTTGATATAAACAATTATAACTGGAATATTAAATGGTACATTAACACTATCAGATGATAAAATCCTGCTACCGGCATAAATATTCATCGCTATTGGATTAGCTGATATTTGTGTTTGGGTTTGTGACGAACCGCCACCACCTCCACCTCCACCACAGCTTGCAAGAGCTAAGCCACAAACAGCTACTGCCAAAAGTTGTTTAGCTTTTATCTTTCTCATCTTACAACCTCCGCTGTCGTTGTTAGAAAGCCTATCGTTCCAAAAGTAGTATATTTGTATGTGCCAGTGGGACAGGTGTACTCATAGGATGCCATCCTTAGAGGTATTCTTGTGATAAGCTGTTTTTGGCAGTTTTGTGGGTTTTGGATAAAGTAAGATACCGGGGCTAACTCTCTTGAGGAGATAGCTATTACTTTGGTGATGTTGTTGTTAGCATCGCGGTATACACCTTATACTGGAACGTATTACCTTGGACTGTGTACATGTGAGACTGATTACCCACTGCTTTTTGCTCTACCACATTGGAGCCTTGTGGTGTGAATGGCTGGTTCAAAAATAGTTGCATATGACACCTCCTTTTAAGTTTAGTTTTTTTATTATACCACATCGTGTAGAAATTAGTTTAATATTATAAACACATGATAGTAAAACTATGATAAATCAAGCTCTACTGTACTGATAGGATGTTTTAAATCATTTTTAATAATAAATTTAAATTTATATTCTTTCTTATGAAGAAAGCGTTTGCAATTAGTAAGCTTAGAGAATTAGGATATAAAATAACTCCACAGAGAGAGTATGTTTTGGATTTATTTTTAAATTCAAAGGAGCATCCTAGTGCCGAGGCTCTTTATGGTATGGTAAAGGAAAGATTTCCTTACATTTCTTTATCTACAGTATACAATACGCTTAATACGTTAGTAGATATAGGATTAGCAAAAACTATTTACTTAGAAGATAAAACGTACTTTGATCCAAACTTAGAACCCCACTCACATTTTATATGTGAGCATTGCGGTAGCATCTACGATATGGAACCTGTATCTATAGATTTAAGCAGTGTTAAAAATGATAATATAGTCAGAACTACCAGTGTAGAGGTTTTTCTCTACGGAGTATGTAAAAACTGCATAAATGTAAAAGCAAATTAGTTGATAAAGCTTTTACTTTCATATAGAATATAGATATGTTTTTTTGGAAAAAGTCGGATACTGAGAAAAAGGCAGAAGAAGGGTCTAAAGAAGCTATATTAGAGCTTATAAAAAGCGGTAAAACCTCTAAAGCAGAATCTATATTAGAAAACTTTAAAGACAACAAAGAACTAAGAAAAATACTATTTGATTTATACTTAAAAAATAACGAATATTACAAAGCATATACGCTTATAGAAAAGTATAAAGATGTGGGTACAGCTCCAGAAAGAGCTTTGGTATACGAAGAATCTGGATATATCACAAAAGCTATAGAGGAATATTTAAAGATAGGAGATTTTAACAGCATTTACAAAATTGGGCTTTTATATAAGCACATAGGAGATTACCAGAAGGCTTTAGAATTTATCAATAGAGCTTATCAGATAGTTCCTTACGATAAGAAAAAAGAAGTAGAAGAGCTTTTGTTTGACCTCAAAAAGATATTAGGAATAGTAGATATACCAAAAGAAAGCCTCTTTGAAAAAATAAGCAAAACCCTCAAAAAGACAAAAGATACCATTTTATTAAATACTATTTTTATAAATAGAAAAATAGATGAAGAGCTTTTTGAGGAATTAGAGGAGAAGTTAATAAGAGCGGATATAAACGTTAAGCTTGTGTTAAATATTGTAGAAAACCTTAAAACGGAAGCTATAAAACGCAATTTACAGACAGCAGAACAGCTTAAACCACTTTTGAAAGAAGAGCTTTTAAGCATTATAAAAAATTGTGGTAACAAAGATTTATTTTTTGAGCTTTTAAATGAAAAAGAAAAACCGTTTGTTATATTGTTTTTAGGGGTTAATGGGTCTGGTAAAACCACTACGATCGGAAAACTGGCTAGCATATACAAGGCTCAAAATAAGAAAGTGCTTCTTGGAGCAGCGGATACCTTTAGAGCAGCTGCAATAGAGCAATTAGAAATATGGGCCCAGAGGGCTCAAGTGGATATAGTTAAAAAACAAGAAGGCGCTGATCCTGCATCGGTGGCCTTTGAAGCTACTAAAAAAGGTTTGGAAGAAGGTTATGATGTGGTAATTATAGATACGGCAGGAAGGCTACATACGAAAGAACCACTTATAAATGAGCTTAGAAAAATTAAAAAGTCTATTAAAAAAGCTTATGAGAAAGCTCCTCAGAAAGCTTTGCTAGTTATAGATTCTACTATAGGCCAAAACTCTATATCTCAAGCAAAGATATTCAAAGAAGCTGTTGATATAAACGGTTTGGTGATAACGAAATTAGACGGTACATCCAAAGGCGGAAGTGTTATCTCTATATGTAAGGATTTAGCATTACCAATATATATGACAGCAGATGGCGAAAGAATGGAAGATTTGGATCCTTTTGATCCAGAAACGTTTGTAGACGCTCTGCTTAGTTAGTCTATCTCCTCTTCTTCACCCTTATCAAGCTTATAAGATAAATAAAGAGCTCCAGCCACAGCTATTACTATAATAACCAATATAACCGCTCCTAAACCCTCAAAATGAAGAAAACCAAGATTTCCCATTGGGAATATTTTATAACATCAATATAAAATCTATATAAAATTAAGCTAATTTTAAAAATAACGCTCCTAAAGGCGGAAGCGTTAAGCTTATGGAAAAGTTAAACTTATGCCAAGGTTCAGCATGCGCTTCTATTAGTCCAGCATTTCCGACATTAGAACCCCAATAGTAGATAGAGTCTGAATTTAATATTTCTTTATAAAAACCTGGTTTTGGAACACCTATTTTATAATCATGTCTTGGAACAGGAGTAGCGTTAAAAACACAGATTACGAAATCACCGTTTTTGGATTTTCTTAAAAACGAAAAAATAGATTGCTCTACGTCTTGAAAATCAATCCATTCAAAACCTTCTGGATCGTGATCTAATTCATGTAAAGCTGGTTCGTTTTTGTAAATTTTATTTAAATCTCTTACCAAATTTTGTATACCTTTATGCGAATCAAACTCTAAAAGATGCCAGTCCAAGCTTTTATCGTGGTTCCATTCGTCAAATTGGCCAAACTCACTACCCATAAAAAGAAGCTTTTTGCCAGGACTTCCATACATATAAGATAGCAAAAGTCTTAAATTTGCAAATTTTTGCCAGTAATCACCGGGCATCTTCCCTATCAAAGAACCTTTTCCATGCACCACCTCATCGTGAGAGAACGGTAATATGAAGTTTTCGTTAAAAGCGTAAAGCATTCTAAACGTTATATCTTGTTGATGATATTTTCTATGTATTGGATCTTTGGAGAAATATCTCAAAGTATCATGCATCCAGCCCATATCCCATTTGAAACCAAATCCAAGTCCACCTATGTAAGTAGGTTTTGTAACCATGGGCCAAGTAGTGGATTCTTCTGCTACTGTAAATATTCCAGAATTAAAGATATATACTGCTTCATTTAGTTTCCTTAGAAAATCAATAGCTTCTAAATTTTCTTTACCACCGTAAATATTTGGTTCCCATTCGCCCTCTTTTCTTGAATAATCAAGATAAAGCATGGAGGCAACGGCATCTACTCTTATACCATCTACATGATATTTGTCAAACCAAAAGTTTGCACTGCTTATTAAAAACGCTCTAACCTCATGTCTTCCATAGTTAAATATATAGCTCCCCCAATCTGGGTGATATCCTTTTCTTTTGTCCATGTGCTCGTAAAGATGGGTCCCATCAAAAAAAGAAAGTCCATAATCGTCTGTGGCAAAATGAGATGGTACCCAATCAAGTATTACTCCTATATCGTTTTGGTGCAGAAAATCCACAAGATACATAAAATCTTTTGGCTCTCCATATCTAGACGTTGGAGCAAAGTAAGAAAGCGTTTGATATCCCCAAGACCCGTAAAAAGGATGTTCCATAATGGGTAAAAACTCTACATGGGTAAATCCCATATCTTTTACATACTCTACAAGCTGATGGGATATATCCTTATAAGATAAAAATCCGTTTTCTAACGTTCTTCGCCAAGAGCCAAGATGTACTTCGTATATGCTTATGGGTTCCTTGTAGTGGTTTGAGTTTTTTCTTTTTAAAAGCCATGATTCATCTTTCCATTGATAGCCAGATATATCGTAAATGATGCCGGCACTTTTTGGTGGGACTTCTGTGTAAAAAGCGAATGGATCTCTTTTTTCTAGCTCGTATCCAAAGTTTGAGACTATGTAATACTTATAAAGTTCATAGCTTTTAAGATCTTCTATAAAAATTTCCCATATGCCGGAGCTTCCTTTTGGTCTTAAAGGGTATTCTTTTTTATTCCAAAAGTTAAAACTACCCTCTACATAGACTTCTTTGGCATTTGGAGCCCACACAGCAAAGTATACCCCACCTTCAAGCACATGTGCCCCCAGCTTTTCATAAAGATGATAATGCGTCCCTTCATTAAAAAGATACAAATCTTCGTCGGTTAAAAGGCTTATATCGTAATTGTATTTATAATAAGCCATTATTTTTTACTATATCTTTTAAAAAGCTAAAAAACTCGTCTTTTAAATCCTCTCTTTGTAAAGCAAATTCAACTATAGTTTTTAAATAATCAAGCTTATTTCCTGTGTCATATACCCTTGCTTTAACTTTGTAAGCGTAAACTGCCTCATCTTCTAATAGCATTTTCATAGCATCTGTAAGCTGTATTTCCCCACCTTTGCCTGGTTTTGTGTTTTTAAGCTTTTCAAAAATAGTGGGTGTAAAAAGATACCTTCCTAAAATAGCAAGGTTTGAAGGAGCTGTTTCTATATCTGGTTTTTCTACCATATTTTCTATTAGAAATATATCATCTTCTATTTCTTTTCCAGATACTATACCGTATTTATACACTTCTTCTCTTGGAACTTCGTAAACTGCTACTATGCTTTTTCCAAATTTTTTGTAAAGATTTTTCATTTCAGAGATAATGTTTACATCCGTTTGAATTACTATATCGCCAAGAGAGACAATGAAAGGCTCTGCACCTACTACAGGCTCAGCTGTTAAGACGGCATGTCCAAGGCCGAGCTGCTCTTTTTGTCTTATATATATTGGATTTATAAGGTGAGAAACTGTTCTTATATTTTCAAGTAGCTCTTTTTTGTTGTTTTTCTCCAAAAACATCTCCAAGTCTGTGTTAACATCAAAATGGTGCTCTAAAGGTCTTTTATGTCTTCCTGTAACAAAAATAATATTTTCTATATCGCTTGCCAGAAGCTCTTCCACGATAAACTGTATAACAGGTTTGTCTATGATGGGGAACATCTCTTTTGGCATTGCTTTGGTAGCCGGTAAAAACCTAGTGCCCCACCCAGCAGAAGGTATAACGGCTTTTCTCACTTCCATATGTTTTCCCCTTTTTTTATTAAAATAGGTGAGACAGGAGTCGAACCTGCGACCTACGCCTTGTAAGGGCGTCGCTCTCCCACTGAGCTACTCACCTTAATTGAAAATATAATAACATAAAGTAAAAAAGTTTGCACAACTTTTAGAAGTAGATGATTGATATCATTTATTACTAAATTTTTATAATTTGTTATTATATATAATCATATGAAAGGTTTTACTAAAGAAGAACGGAAATCAGTATTAGGGATAACGTTTGCCATAGCTGTTAGAATGTTGGGGCTTTTCTTGCTTTTACCAGTTTTATCCCCTTATGCAAAGGGCTTGCCTGGTTCTACGCCTTTGCTTGTGGGATTGGCATTTGGTACTTATGGTTTTGCCCAAGCGTTTTTACAAATTCCATTTGGTTATCTATCTGATAAATATGGTAGAAAACCCATAATAACAATAGGTATGCTAACTTATGTGCTTGGAAGCTTTTGGGCGGGTTTTGCTCATACAGCCATAGAATTAGTATTGGCTAGATTTGTCCAAGGGTTTGGAGCTGTTTCTTCGGCTTTGTCTTCTTTAGCGGCAGACCTTACACGAGAAGAAGTAAGAACACAAGCTTTTGCTCATATAGGTGCAGCAATAGGCATGGTTTTTGCCCTTTCTATAGTAGTAGCGCCTATTATGGCTCACTACATCGGCGTACCTGCTATGTTTTATATAACAGGTATTTTATCTTTTATAGCAATGGTTTATATTTTGGTTTTCATAAAAGAACCAAAAGTACATGCCAAAGACAGAGAGATACATCCGTCTTTGAAAAATATCTTGACTCTTATGAAGGATAAAAATCAAATAATGTTAAATACATCAGTGACTGTAGCTCACTACTTCTTGGTTTCCGTATTTACAGTGGTTCCAATTTATTTTATAAAACATGGTTTTCCAAAATCCCACCACTGGATAGTTTATCTTCCCACAGTGTTTTTAGCCTTAGTTATAATGGTACCAGCTACTATAGTTGCAGAAAGAAAAGCTAAGATGAAGGAGGTTTTTCTAACGGCGATTTTGTCGTTGATTGTTGGTTTTATACTGTTTTTTGTATTTAGAGGAGTGTTAGCTGGTGTTTTGTTGATAATGTTTTTCTTTATTGGATTTTTCTTGTTAGAACCTATTATGCCTTCTCTTTTGACGAAGCTAACCCATAAAGATCTAAGAGGACTTTCTATGGGCTTTTACAATATGAATCAGTTTGTTGGTGCTTTTCTAGGAGGCCTTTTTGGTGGTATTTTTCTTACAAGCCCAAAAACTATGTCTATAGTTAATGTTGCAATAGGAGCAATTTGGCTTATATTAACTTATAAATGGTTAAGTTCAATAAAGATACCAAGAAGTTCAAGAGAATTAGAAGAGGAATTCATAGAACCGCCTGGGCTTTATTGATAGGCTTTTTAATATTTTTATCTTCTTGCGCAAGTACTACAAATGCTTATGCTCATTATCTTTCATATAGAGTAAACTCATTAGTAGGTGCTAATTTAAGCAAGCTTATCGAAGAGTTTGGTCCGCCCTCAAGCGTTGTCAAGCTAAAAAATGGTTCTCGCATATTTAGTTATATATTTGTAAGAAGATACGTATATCCATCCACCTGCGCTGGTTATTCTTATTATTTTGGAGCTGTGGATTGTTTTCCACCGGAAGTTGAAGAGAGAAAATTTTATGCAAATTTTTGGGTAAATAAGAATGATAAAATTTATAAGGCAGAATTCTCAAAAGGGGGATTTTAGTTTATTATCCTTCTTCCAAAGGTTCTGGTTTAATTATATAATTTTTACCTTTTTTATATACTTTAAAACGTTTATAATACCCTTTCCTCATGTCTTTAACAAAGAAATATTTAGGCAAGTAATACATAAGCGCTAAAACACTAAGAAGAATACTGATACCAATGTAATCATCTAAATGCATATAAGGAGCCCTTATCAAAAGCTCTCTTAATACAGCTATGATGGTTGTTTTTATTATAAGCGCTGTATCAAGGCGTCTTTCTTTCAAATATACTATCATAAGCCTAAAAAGCTCTGCTAGAATAAAAAGATACGTAAATTTTGGAAGTATCTTAGAAAATGAATATTTTTCATATATCATATATCTCCCGATATCTACGATGGCAAGGATACTTAAATAAAATAGTAAAAGCGTCAGAGATACTATGATAGCATCTTCAAAGAATTCAAACAAATCTCCAACCTTATCGTGTAGTTTGTGTGGTTCCAACAAAGATCTATATGCTTTATGAAGAGTTTTTAGGCTTTTCATAAAACTTATTATATATAAAATTTCTTATTTAAAAGCTAGAAAATTATATTAAAATATATGTAATAAACCTTTAAGGAGGAAAGCCATGAAAATAACTTTAAGCGTTATCAAAGCAGATATCGGAGGATATGTAGGCCATTCTTGCACCCATCCAGATGTGGTAAAAACCACAGAAGAATATGCTAGAAAGTTTATAGGAGATTTAATTATAGATCTAAAGGTACTTACTTGTGGAGATGATATAGCTCTTGTTATGACTCACCAACACGGTGTTGATAGTGAGAAAATACACAAATTAGCATGGGATGCTTTCAGCGCTGGCACTGAAGTGGCAAAAAAGCTTAAACTATACGGCGCAGGTCAAGATCTTTTAACAGATGCTTTTAGCGGAAATATAAAAGGACTTGGTCCTGGTGTTGCTGAAATGGAGTTTGAGGAAAGGCCATCAGAACCAGTGATAGTATATTTCGCAGATAAAACGTCGCCTAGCGCTTGGAACTTGGCTCTTTACGAGATGTTTGCTAGTCCCATGAATACAGCTGGTCTTGTTATAGATCCAAAAATGCACGAAGGTTTTACCTTTACTGTGTTGGACGTTTATACTGGAAAAGCCATCAAGCTGAGTACACCAGCAGAACTTTACGATCTTTTGGCCCTTATCAGCTCAGCATCAAAGTATGTGGTTAAAGAGGTGCATAGAAATATAGACGGTGAAATAGCAGCAGTGGCATCTATTCAAAAGTTGTCTTTAATAGCTGGTCAGTATGTAGGAAAAGATGACCCAGTAATGATCGTACGTACTCAAAGCGGTTTTCCAGCGGTAGGTGAAGCCTTAGAACCTTTTGCAAGACCTTGGATAGTAGAGGGATGGATGAGAGGGTCTCACAATGGTCCAATTATGCCCGTTAGCTTTGAGGACGCAACGCCATCAAGATTTGATGGTCCACCAAGGGTAATAGCTGCAGGTTTTCAAATAGCCAATGGTATGTTGGTAGGTCCAAGGGATATGTTTAAAGATAAAGCTTATGACCACGCTAGAAAAGTAGCTTCTGATATAGCAAACATATTAAGAAGACAAGGTATTTTTGAACCACATAGATTACCAAGCGAAGAAATGGAATATACTACTTTACCAAAAGTTATAGAAAAACTAAGTTCAAGATTTTTTGATTTGGATACCAATGTCTCAAGCGACAAGTCAAACATGTTAACAAAAGAAGATATGGATTAAGGAGGACTGATATAGCCTATGGCAAAAGGTACAGTAGCTTATAAAATCTTAGAAAACCATTTGGTAAGCGGGAAGCTTATACCCGGTGAAGAGATAGCTATAAAGATAGATCAAACCCTCACCCAAGATGCCACAGGTACGATGGCTTATTTGCAGTTTGAAGCTATGGGTGTAGACAGAGCAAAGACAGAATTGTCTGTTAGCTATATAGATCACAACATGCTTCAAACGGATTTTAAAAATCCAGATGACCACAAATACCTTATAAGTGTTGCCAAAAGGTATGGTCTTTATCTATCAAAACCAGGTAATGGCATATGTCACCAAGTGCATGTAGAGAGGTTTGCAAAGCCTGGTAAAACTTTGATAGGCTCTGATTCTCACACTCCAACAAGCGGTGGTGTAGGGATGATAGCTATAGGTGCTGGTGGTCTTGATGTAGCAGCTGCTATAGCTGGGGAGCCATTTACTTTAAGAATGCCTAAAATAGTGGGCGTTGAACTAATAGGGTCACTGCAGGAGTGGGTAAGTGCAAAAGACATCATTCTGGAGCTTTTAAGAAGATTAACGGTAAAAGGTGGTGTTGGCAAAATCTTTGAATATTTTGGTGAGGGTGTAAAAACGTTAACAGTCCCAGAAAGAGCAACTATTACAAACATGGGAGCCGAACTTGGAGCTACTACATCGATATTTCCTTCTGATGAGCAAACAAGGTTATTTTTAAAAGCCCAAGGAAGAGAATCAGATTTTATTGAAATACTACCGGATAAAGATGTAGAGTATGACGAGGTAATAACTATAAACCTTTCTGAGTTAGAACCGTTGATAGCATGTCCTCATTCACCAGACAATGTAAAAAAAGTTAGTGAAGTAGAAGGCATTCCAGTAGATCAAGTGGCTATAGGTTCTTGTACCAACTCCTCCTTTGCTGATTTAACAAGAGCATCGCTGCTTTTAAAAGGACAAAAAGTAAACGATGATACTATATTTGCCGTTTCTCCTGGTTCAAAACAGGCTCTTGAATATGCAGCTCAAACAGGCATATTGTTAGATTTCTTGAAGGCTGGAGCTAGAATATTAGAAAGTGGATGCGGTCCTTGTATTGGTATGGGATATGCACCACCTTCTAACGGAGTATCTGTTAGAAGTTTTAACAGAAACTTTGAAGGACGCTCTGGCACAAAGGATGCAAAAGTTTATTTGGCTTCTCCAGAAGTATGTACCGCCTCTGCCATAGCCGGTGTTATAAAAGATCCAAGGAAGTTGGCTAAGGAAAGAAATATACAGTATAGAAAAGTAGAAATGCCAGAGAGATTTCCCTATGGAGATGAAGCTATAATACCACCCCTACCAGAAGAAGAAGCAAAGAAAGTAGAGATATATAGAGGACCGAACATAAAACCTCTTCCAGACTTTGATCCTTTTGGAGACAACGTAAAAGCTAAAGTAGCCATAAAAGTTACAGACAACATAACCACAGATCATATTATGCCTGCTGGAGCTCAAATATTACCTCTTCGTTCAAACATATACGCTATATCTGAATATGTTTATTATCTTGTGGATCCTGATTTTGTTAAACGCACAAAACAAAACAAAGAACAAGGGTACGACAGCATTATAGTAGGCGGTGAGAACTATGGACAAGGATCTTCTAGGGAACATGCTGCTTTAGCGCCTAGATTTTTAGGTGTTAGAGCTGTTATAGCCAAATCCTTTGCAAGGATACATCATGCTAATCTTGTTAATTTTGGTATAGCACCTCTGGAGTTTATAAACAAAAGCGATTATGATAAGTTTTCACTTAACGACGAGATAGAAATATTAGATATAAGAAAATCCATAGAAGAAAATAGGTCTGTGAAAGTAAGAAACCTAACTACCGGTGAAGAGATAGAAGTAACTTACAACCTAACACCAAAACAAAAGGAAGTACTTCTTGGTGGTGGGCTTTTAAGATATATAAAATCCAAAAATAGGAGATAAACATGGGGCACAAGAAGACTGTTTCCATTATAGGTGCAGGGAACGTAGGAGAGCACATAGCATCTCTTCTGGTGCTTAAAGGTGCCGTAAACATAAGACTTTTTGATTTACCAAAGAAAGATGGAGAGAAACTTTACGCTCATGTAAAAGGCAAAGCCTTAGACATGCTACAAATGGCATGTGCTCTTGGAATAGATGCAGATATAAGTGGTTTTGTAGTAGATCAAAACGGAAACGGTTACGAAGCGTTAGAAGGCTCTGACATAGTGGTGATAACAGCCGGGTTTCCTAGAAAACCCGGCATGTCTAGGGATGATCTTCTTGGTATAAACATATCTATAATGAATAAGATATCAGAGCAGATTAAAAAATACGCTAAAAATTCTATAGTGATAGTTGTTACGAATCCTGTGGATATAATGACCTATGCGGTACACAAATTGCTTGGATTCGATAGAAAAAGAGTAATAGGAATGGCTGGTGTACTAGACTCTTCAAGGTTTAGAACATTTATATCTTTAGAGTTAAACGTATCTCCAAAGGATGTACATGCTTACGTAATAGGTGGTCATGGAGACGAGATGGTGCCTTTAGTAAGCGTTTCAAACGTGGGCGGCATACCTATATCAACTTTAATCGATGAAAAAAAGATAAAAGAGTTGGTAGAGAGAACTAGGTTTGGAGGTGGTGAGATAGTAGATTATATGGGTACTTCCGCCTATCATGCCCCGGCGGCTTCAGTAGTGGAGATGATAGAATCTGTGGCATTAAACACAAAAAGGGTTTTGACTTGTTCTGTACTTTTAGATGAAGAAGCTTCTAAATATTATGAAGTTGAAAATTTATGTGTGGGTGTGCCTGTACAACTTGGGGAAAATGGAGTTGAAAAAATTGTGAAAGTACCAATGACAGATTTTGAAAGAGAGCTTTGGAAGAAATCTGTAGCATCGGTAAAGAAAAATATAGCTATAGCAGATGAATTTGTAAGCAAGTATATATGAGGATCATAGATGCTTGGATAAAACATTTAGAGAGAACAAGGAGCGCTTTTACAAGAAATTCTTATATAAATCATATAAAAACATTTTCGCATGTTGTTTCTAAAAACATAGAAACAGAAGAAGGTCTATCAAGTATAATATCAAATGATATATATCGGTTTGTAGACTATGCGTCTTTGTCTCCACAAACGATGTTAGCTATTTTTAGTGCTTTCAAGCACTATATCAAATTTGCTTATAGAAGAAATATTTTATCTGAGGAAAATTACAACGATATATTAAAAGCCATAGAAGAAGTTAGAGAAGATTTAAATATGAAAAAACAAAAATATCCACCTAAAGCTCTATCTGAGGATGAACTAGAGAAAATATTTAAAGCGGTAAAAGGCACTAAATACTATAAGATATATAACCTTTTTCTAAACAGTGGTATAAGGCTTATAGAATTTGAAAAATTAAGACCAGATAACTTTTTTTTAGATAAGTCAAATATTCTTTGGATAAGACTAGACGCTAATATGACGAAAAGGAACAAACCACGCATAACTCCAGTTATAAGCTTTAACAAGGATAAAACAATAGAGATTGGGCTCCAAATATACGAGTGGATAAAAAACTTTGAAGATAATTTTAGGGTTAAAAGAGGGGTTTTACAAGTGTATACAGATAGATTATCCAAAAGACTAAATATAGATTTTAGTATTCATAGCTTTCGGCATACTTATATTACAAATCTGGTAAACTATGGATTTTCAGCGGAAATTGTAAAAGAGTTTGTTGGGCATTCTGATATTAAAACCACAATAGATACATACTATAAATTTTCACAAAAAAGGGCTCAAGAACTTGTAAATAAGCTTTTTGGCAATACTTAACGCTATGATATAATATTCATATGCTTTTAGAAATATTGTCAAAAGCCAAAGAAGCTTCGGCCTCGGATATTCACCTAAAAGTAGGTGCAAAACCGTTTTTTAGATCCCACAAAAAACTATACCAAGAGGAGTCTTTAAAAGCAATCACAGAACAGGATATGCAGAATATTGTGCAGGAGCTTACAAAAAAGTACCCAGCCAAGCTAAACGAATTTCAAGAAAAAGGAGAAATAGACATATCATATGAAACAGATTTTTCAAGATATAGGGTAAACATATATAAGCAAAAAGGACATACTGCCATTGCTCTAAGAGTGTTATCAAACTTCATACCTCACCCAGAAGAGATAAACCTGCCAAAGGTAATGCAAGATGTTGTGCTAAAGTATACAAAAGGTATTATATTGGTGACTGGGCCTACTGGCAGTGGCAAATCTACAACACTTGCTTCGTTAATAGATAGGATAAACGAGGTTTACGATAGAACAATTATAACCATAGAAGATCCGATAGAATACGTTTATAAAGATAAAAAATCTTTCGTAGTCCAAAGAGAAGTTTGGCTTGATACCATGTCTTTTCAAAGCGGTCTAAGGGCAGCTCTAAGAGAGGATCCAGATGTAATACTTGTGGGTGAAATAAGGGATACAGAAACCGCTCTGATAGCTCTTCAAGCCGCTGAAACCGGGCACCTTGTTTTTTCTACGCTTCATACAATAGATGCAAAAGAAACCATAAATAGATTTATAGGGATGTTTCCACTGGAGATGAGAGAACAAATAAAGCTCATGTTAGCGGGCTCTCTTGTAGCTATTTTTAGCCAAAGGCTTTTGCCAAGAGTTGATAAACCTGGAGTAATTCCAGCAATAGAAATTCTTCTGAACGTAGGTGCTGTAAAAGATATATTGTTAGATCCTACAAGGTTAGATGAAATACCAGAGCTTTTAAGACGCAACAAAGCGGCCTATGGTACCCAGATTTTGATACACACTTGTTGGAGCTATATAACAAAGGTATTATATCGAAGGAAACAGCACTTTTACATGCATCCAAACCTCAGGACATGGCATTAAAGATGCAAGGTATAACATGATACAAAATCTGTCTGGAGATTCAGAGTGGTTTCTAATAAATATTGTATGGGCTTTTTTATTGTTTTTTGGCATAATAGGCTTTGCTTTTATTAAAAGCTTAAAGAAAGAAAACGTTGAGAAAAAAGACGAATTTGATTAATATCATTGCCTTTATAATTTAAAATTATTATTATTTAACAATAAATCTTATTTAGGAGGTAAGAATATGTCAGAACATGTTCATGTTGGTATGATGGTGCCAGATTTTGAAATGGAGACCTACAATCCAAAGACCGGATCTTTCGGAAAATTTAGCTTAGCAGAGGCTAAGGCAAACAAAAAATGGACAGTGTTGTTTTTCTATCCTGCCGACTATACTTTTGTATGCCCCACAGAGCTTGCCGACCTTAAGAACATCCAAGATGAGCTGGAAAAAAGTGGTGTAGAATTGGTATCTGTTAGCACAGATACAAAGTATGTACATTTAGCTTGGGCCAGGGATGAAAAGCTTTTAGAAGGTATAAAATTCCAAATGGGAGCAGATCCTACTGGTAAGGTTTCAAGGCTTTTTGCAGTGTATGATGAAAACACCGGCCTTGCATTAAGAGGTACTTTTATTATAAATCCAGATGGTAAGTTGGTAGCATCAGAGGTAAACTTCTATAACGTAGGAAGAAACGCTGATGAGCTATTAAGAAAAATAAAAGCAAATATATATCTTATGAGTCATCCAGATGAAGTATGCCCTGCAAAGTGGCAAGAAGGTGCTAAAACCTTAAAACCATCGGAAGCTTTGGTAGGTAAAGTCTACGAGGCTTTAAACTCTTAAAAACTCATATACCGTCCCTTAGAGGGACGGTGTTTAAAATATTAGTAGCAAGTATTACATCCGGTAGCTTTGGCAAGCCCTTGAGGCATATTCTTTATAAGAGCTAATACAAACATAATGCTTTGCAGTGTTTGAGGGTCTTTTAGTTCTTTTAAGACACCAAATACACTTGGTTTTTGTTCTTTCTGTGAAAATTCTTTGGTAGTTTGATTGATAGATTCAAGCAAATAACTACCTATATTTTGAGCTCTTAAAGAAGCAAAGTAGTCTATAGTATCCACCACAACGGATGCCACCCTTTCAAGCATGGAATCAGAGAGGGCATTTCTTATGGCAACGAGTGCTTTTGCAGTATCTATAAGAGCTTCCATGCCTCCGTCTTTAGCTAAAGTGGTCAACATTGGTATCATAGATTTTAACTCAGCTAATCTAACCTCGTCTGTGAGTTCGCCCAATTCTGCCATAAAAGAAACAAGTCTTTCTAACATAGAATCGGTAAAAGCGTTATCAATCACCGCCAAAGTATTGGAAAAACTTATTATGGCGTCTATAGATTTATTTAGAGTATCTGCGTTTTTAGCTATTTTTTCTATAACCTCCATAAGCTGGGAATTTGATATATAATCTGTAAGCTCCACGATTTTTGACAAGCTAGCTGTAAGTCTTTCTAACATAGAATCGGTAAAAGCGTTGTTTATTGCATTTATAGCCGATAAAAGCCCAAATACAGCATCCAAAGAAGATTCTAAGGTTTCGGCGTTTTTGGATAGCTTGTATATCGTATTGAGGAGTTTAGAAGAGGCTATTGCATCAGATAACTCTGCTATGGTGGATATACTGCTTACAAGCCTTTCCACCATTGAGTCTGTCAAGGCGTTTGTAGCTACTCCCAATACCTCTTCCATAAAATCCCTCCTTACAAGACACCTCTTGCAGTTAACCAATACATACGGTTATATCCTAACTTCAACCAGTGTATCATTTTAGATGGTGGCACAGGACTTGGTGGAGTGGTATAGTTAAAGTGTATATAAGTACCTTTATCAAAGCCTGTTTCTATAAAGCACATGACTTTACCATCGTAGTCTCTGGCTGGATGACCTTCTTTTATTTCAGCTATGAGGTTGTCAGCTACCACATCAGATTCAAAGTGAGCGGTAGAGCCTGCTTTTGAAATAGGTAAATTGGTAGTATCCCCAGCTACGTAAACGTTTTCGTAACCTTCATATTTCAGGCTGTATCTATTCGTTGGTACCCAGCCATCGTTTGAAATACCAGAATCTATAATGACTTGGGCTCCCCTGTGGGGTGGGATTGTAATCAATAAATCGCACTCAACGGTGGAGCCCTCTGCACTATGAACGGCTATAGTACCATTATGAGCTTCCACTTTTTCCATGTTAAACAGCGTTTCATATTTTATGCCTCTTCTTTCAAACTCTGGCACACCCCACTGGGCTACTGGCTCTAATGTGTGTATTCTGCCTATAGGATAGGTGTAATATATTTCTACTTTATCCCTAATACCTTTCTTATTAAAATAATCGTCAAGCATGAACGTTACTTCAAAAGGAGCCACTGGACATTTGTGAGGTACTCCCATAGCTATGGCTATCCTACCCTTTTCAAACTTTCTAAGTTTTTCTCTTAGCTCTATTGCGCTTTCTAACGTGTAAAACATATTTCCGTGTTCTTTAAGCCCTGGTATTAGTTCTGGCATAGGTCTTGAGCCTGTGGCTATCACAAGGTAGTCATACTTTAGCTTTTTGCCTTTTTCCGTATGTACTTCACAAGCTTTTGGGTCTATACCTACTACAGTATCGTGGTGGAAGATGATAGAAGGAGCCAATAAGCTTCTTTGGTCTCTTATAAGCTCATCTGGTCTCATTTTATCAAAGAGCACATATAAAAACCCCGGTTGGTAAACATGCTTATCGTCTTTGCTGACCATGGTTATAACCACTTCAGCCTTTGAGAGCTCCTCTTTTAAGCCTCTTGCCAAAAGATTAGCTATTATTGTGCCAGCTACTCCACCACCTACTATTACAACGTGCTTCGCCATATGCTTTACCTCCTTTTTAGATTACTTGGTTTTTTTTACGACGATGGACCAATATCCATCTTTTTCTTCTACACCCACAAGCTCATGCCCTACTTTTTTTACCCAATCTGGTATATCTTTTGCCGATCCCTTGTCGGTAGATAATACTTCTATAGTAGTGCCTACGGGATTTGACTTTATAGCAGCTATAAGCTCCATCAAGGGCCCCGGACAAAAGCTTCCTCTGGCATCAATTACCTTATCAGCCATTTGAACCTCCTTATACAAAAATAATTTTTGCATCTTCAGCCATATCAAGAAAAGATGTAAGGCCTATAACATCATCGAACAAACCCTCTTCCAAATCTTCCATGTGCCATCCTAAAACATCCATTGCCATAGAACATGCGTATATTTTTACATCTCCAAGCATCTTTATTTGTTTTAATATATTTATAAAATTAGGAACGTTTTTACTCAGCATAAGTTTAGAAAATTCTCCCTCAGGTATAATTCTGTCTTTTAGCTCTTTACCTTTTTGAAAAGCCAAAACACCGTTCATGGAGACAAAAAACAAAACTTCTCCACCTACAGTAGCGTGTATTGAGGCCATCATAGCGGCCAATTGGATTTTCTCATGAACTTGAGTGGATATTACGAAAGCTAGTTTGCCCATAACTTCCTCCTGTCTTTTTATTTAATTTTAGTAACTGAGTTTTAACTAGTCCATCAATATTATTTATTTGTTTTGTAAAATATGCTTATAATAGTATATAAATATATACTAATATTAAAAATGACTGTTTATTCCATTGAATAAAAATGCTTTATATGTTAATATTTTAAGATGGAGTTCATACTAAAAGTCCCGGCTTCTATGAGCAATTTAGGGGCTGGCTTTGATACATTTGGTCTGGCAGTCAATCTTTACAATGTTTTTCATGTTAAAAGCTCAAGAAAATTTTCTATATCTTTTATAGATTTAGATATAAAACCAGAAGAAAATCTTTTTTTAAAAGTGTATAAAAGATGCATAGAAATTTTTAACGAAGAAGAAATGCCTGTTAGTATTACGATAAAAACTGAAATACCTTTTTCAAGGGGGCTTGGTAGTAGCAGCAGTGCTATAATAGGAGCGATAAAAACCTTTAGTTTGTTGTATGAAAAAGAACTTTCTTATAGAGATATTTTTAAAATAGCTTACGAATTTGAACCTCATCCTGATAACTTAGTTCCAGCTTTGGTAGGTGGGTTTAACGTATGCTTAAAAGATGAAGAACAAACATTTTTTAATACAATAGATTTTCCAGAAGAGCTAAAAATAATAGCTATTATACCAGACATAAAAATATCCACAGAAGAGGCAAGAAAGATACTTCCAGCTAAAATAGATATAACGGACGCAATTTATAATATACAAAGATCAAATCTACTGCTTAGCTCTCTTGTTTTAAAACGTTTTGAGCTTTTAAAAGAAGCTGTGAAAGATAAGCTTCATCAACCTTATAGGAAAAGCTTGATACCATTTTACGACAATGTAGAAAAAATAGCTTACGATAGTGGTGCAAAGGCAGTTTTTATAAGTGGTTCTGGTAGCACTATAGGTATTTTTGCATTAGAAAATGAAGAGATTATCGGCAAAACCTGTGTAGAGTTTTTGAAATCAAAGGGTGTTGATGGTACTTATAAAATACTTTCGGTAGATAAAGAAGGAGCAAGAGTATGTTAGAGTTAAAAAGTTTTTATTTTAAAGACAATATACTCTACATATTAGACCAAAGGAAGCTTCCCCATGAAGAAGTTTATTTTGAAGCAAAAAATGTAGAGGATGTGGCTTATGCTATAAAGGCAATGCTTGTAAGAGGGGCACCTGCTATAGGCTGTGTGGCAGCATATGGATTTTATATTGGTATAAAAGACGGCTTAGGGGTGGAAAAGGTTTACGATATATTATCAAATACAAGACCTACCGCTGTAAACTTGTTTTGGGCTTTAAAAAGAATGAAGCAAGCTTATTTTGAAAACAAAGATCTTTTAGAAGAGGCAAAAAACATAGAGCAAGAAGATATACAAGCAAACAAAAGAATGTCGGAGTTTGGAGCTTCTTTGATAAAAGAAAAATCTGTTGTACTAACACACTGCAACACCGGAGCTTTGGCTACTGCTGGTGTAGGAACAGCGCTTGGTGTTATAAAAGAGCTTTACAAACAGGGTAAAATAGATTATGTTTTAGTGGATGAAACAAGACCTTATTTACAGGGTTCAAGGCTTACGGCTTTTGAGCTTTTAAAAGCAAATATACCACATAAAATAATAGTGGATTCTTCAGCCCCTTTTCTTATATCAAGAGGCATAGTAAAGGCTGTTTTTGTAGGTGCAGATAGGATAGCTTCCAATGGAGATACAGCCAACAAAATAGGTACTTTTATGCTCTCTTTGGCTTGTAAAGACTACAACATTCCGTTTTACGTAGTAGCTCCAACTTCTACAATAGATTTCAACGCAAGATCTTTTAAAGATATACCTATAGAAGAAAGATCAAAAGACGAAGTTTTAAAATGTAAAGATGTTTTTGTAGGTCCTATAGATTCTGAAGCTATAAACTATTCTTTTGATATAACGCCAGCTCAAAACATTAGTGCTATAATAACAGAGAAGGGGATAGCGTATTATCCTTATGTTGAGAGTTTAAAAAGCTTTAAGGAGCAAATATGAATATAGTGGCCATAGGAGGAGGCACCGGATTATCAAGCCTTTTATCTGGTCTTAAGAGGCTTGTAGGAAAAACTGTAGATAATTTATACGCTATAGTCACTGTAGCAGATAGTGGTGGAAGCACTGGTAAGCTAAGGAAAATATACAACATACCAGCTCCTGGGGATATAAGAAACTGTATAGTGGCTTTATCAGAGCACGAAGAGATAATGAAAAAACTTTTTCAGCATAGGCTAAAAGGAGAAGGATTAGAAAATCACGCATTTGGAAATTTGTTTCTTACGGCTCTTACAGAAATAACTGGTAGCTTCGTAGAGGCCATAAAGCTAACTTCAAAGATATTGGACACGAAAGGAAGTATCATACCCTCCACTACAGATAGCGTTGATCTTGTGGCAAAGTTTAGCGATGGAGTTATAGTAAAAAACGAAGAAGACATAACAAACTACGGAAAGCAGAAAAAAGCCCATATAGTAGATATCTGGATAGAACCAGAAAACCCTTTTGTACCTATAGAGGCTATAGCGGCTATAGAAAGTGCGGATTTTATAATATTTGGGCCTGGTAGTTTGTATACCAGCATAGTGCCAAACCTTCTTATCAAAGAAATAAGAGAAAGCGTAAAAAACTCCCCAGCTAAAAAAATATTTATATGCAACGTCATGACGCAACCAGGAGAAACGGATGATTATACAGCTTATGATCATATTAACATGTTTAGAAGATTTACACAAATAGAGTGCATAGATGTAGCAATAGTAAATACAAAGATGCCCCCAAACGATATTTTGAAAAAGTATATAGCTACTGGTCAAGAGCCAGTTGTGCCTGATGTGGCAAAAATATCTAAAGAAAATATAGATGTATATGCAGAAGATCTAATAAGTGAAAATATATCTTTTGTAAGACACGATCCCATTAAATTAACAAATTTATTAGAACAGGTGATGGGAAAGTATGTATTATATTGACTTTGATACAGATTTTATACCAAACAAAGAAGCGGATATAATAGTAATAGGGAGTGGCATAGCTGGTCTTTTTTGCGCTATTACTCTTAAAAACTTAAAACTAGACCCAGTTATTATAACAAGAGGCATTGGAAACACCTACTACTCTCAAGGTGGAATAGCGGCCGTTGTATCCAAAGAAGATTCTACTGCTTGGCATGTTTTAGATACGCTAAGGGCTGGGAGAAACTTAGGAGATGTAAAAAATATAGAGATTTTAGCTCAAGAAGGTCCAAATCGCATAGTGGATTTAGAGCTTTACGGTGTTAATTTTGACAAGAGAGAAGACGGTAGTTTTGAAACCACAATAGAAGGCGGTCATTCTTACAAAAGAGTTTTAAAAGTAAAAGATTATACTGGCAAAGCTATATACGAAGCACTTTTTAAGAAAGCTAAAGAGTTAAATATAAGGATATTAGAAGGAGAGCTTTTAGAAATTATAACAAAAGATAACGCCTTGGTAGGATGTATAGTAGAACAAAACGATGAGCTTGTTTTTTGGAAATCAAGGTTTTTAGTTTTAGCCACAGGAGGAGCAGCCTCTATGTACTCTCACACGTCAAACCCCCTTAAAACAAGGGCAGATGTAATAGGAATAGCCCTAAGAAGAGGATTTTTAATAGAAAATCCAGAGTTTGTTCAATTTCACCCTACCGTGTTTGAAAATACAAACCTCCTTATATCTGAAGCTGTAAGGGGAGAAGGTGCAATACTGGTAAATCAAAACAACGAAAGATTTGTAAACGAGTTAGAACCTCGTGATGTGGTGGCAAGAGCTATATATAGAGAGATGCTAAAAGGAAACAAAGTTTATCTTGATATGAGAAATCTTAAAGTAGATATAAAAACAAGATTTCCTACTATATATAATTTTCTCATAGAGCATGGATTAGATCCGTACAAAGATATTGTTCCTATTACACCGGCAGCCCACTATTATATAGGTGGCATAAGAACGGATGAGAACGGTGAAACTACCGTAGATGGTGTTTACGCCATAGGAGAAGTAGCTAGCACAAGAGTACATGGAGCCAATAGACTAGCTTCAAACTCGCTCTTAGAAGGGGTTGTTTTTGGATATAGGGCAGCTTATTCTATAGCTTTATCAAAAAGATCTTTTAAGCTTTTAAAAGCAAAAAACCAAAGATCAACAGCAAAAGATACAGATTGCCAACAATATTTCGAAACAATAAAAAATACGATGTGGCAATACGCTGGTCTTGAAAGAACAGAGGAGGGACTTCTTTATGCCATTAAAAAGATAAGAGAGATTATAAAGTTTTGTATAGAGGCAAAGCCCACAAAGAAAAATAAAATCATATTTGATGTGAGTTTGTCAGCTTACGCTACTTTACAAGGGGCCTTAAAAAGAAGGGAGAGCAGAGGCTGCCATTTTAGGTCTGATTTTCCTTATGAAAAAGATGAATATAGGTATAATACGAAAATATGCTTAGAAGATTCGTTGGAGAATTTACTTGATTAACTTATTTTGCTTTTGCCATAAGAAAATCTTATATATATAAAAGCTATATAACATTATAATTATATTGTTAGACTAAGTAGGAGGTTATTTATGAACAAAGTTCTTTTAGACACGTTGACTACTCAAAGAGAAAGTCCAGAATATCTTCAGATAAGCATGGCAGCAGCCATGACGCTTGGTTTGGTGCCGGGGACATTTTACAGGAATGCAAAATTAAGTTGCATAAATACACTCCTTACTTATCCTTCTGGATGTCATGCCAACTGCGCTTACTGTGGTCTTCAAAAAGCCAGAGAAGAAGAATTTTCAAAAAGAAATTTCATAAGAGTCGAATGGCCTACTATCAAACTAGATGATATATTGGAAAAGGCCAAGCAAGTGGGACACGTAGAAAGGCTATGCATAGCTCAAATAACACATCCTCGTTCCATAAGAGATACAAAAACTGTTTTAGAAAAGGTATTGCATGAGCTTGGAGATAAAATATTTGTTTCTCTTCTTATAAATGCTACTGGTACTAGATATCAAGATATAGAGGACTATAAAAAATTAGGGGCAGATACCGTAACGGTAGCCCTAGACTGTGCTACGCCAGAACTTTTTGAAAAAATGAGGGGAAAATCTCTAAATAGTCCTCATAAATTTGACTATTTCTGGAAAGTGCTTGAATGGTCAGCTGAAGTTATGGGAGACGGGTTCGTCGGATGCCACTTAGTGGTAGGTCTAGGAGAAACAGAGCAAGAAATGATAGAACGTATACAAAAGGTAAGAGACTTAGGGGCTAGAACGCACTTGTTCTCCTTCTGGCCAGAAGAGGGTTCTTTGATGGAAAATGAAAAACCGTGTCCAGCCCCTCAATATAGAAGAGTGCAAATGGCAAGATATATTATAGACAACGAATACGGTAGATATGAGGATATGAAGTTTAACGAAAAAGGCCAAGTTATAGATTTTGGTATAAAAAAGGATTTGTTTGAAGAATTGTTTGCTAGTGGTAAACCGTTTATGACAGCAGGATGCAGAGGCAAAACCACAGAAGTGGCTTGCAATAGACCTTTTGGAGACAGCTCACCTACAAACCTAAGAAGTTTTCCTTTCCAACCAAACAAATCAGATCTATCCAAAATAAGAGAGCAGATGTTTGATTACGATATGGAAAAAGCCTATCCTGATTTCTTAAATCCAAGCACTGGTAGATATTTCTGATTTTTATGTAGTAGGCTTTTGCCTCCTATTGACTTATAATATTTCTTATATAAATTTATGCTTATGAAAAGAGTTTTTTGGCTTTTATTATTAATAAATTTAACTTTTGCAGTAAAAATAAGAGACATAGTGACATTTGAAGGAAACAGAAGCAACGTGTTAATAGGTTATGGTATAGTAAGCGGTTTAAACGGTACAGGAGATAGCAAAGCTACTATATTTACAGTAAACTCATTGGTAAATGTATTATCGAGAATGGGCATAAATTTTACGCCAGCCCAGATAAACCAAATGACCACAAAAAATGTGGCAGCGGTAATGGTTACTGCAAAAGTCCCACCATATGCAAAAGCAGGTACTCCTTTAAACGTCACCGTATCTTCCATAGGTGATGCCAAAAGTTTACAAGGTGGTGTACTTCTCATGACTCCACTAAAGGGACCAGATGGTAGAGTTTATGCCTTAGCTCAAGGTCAAGTAGTAGTTCCTGCCACTGGTGGAAATACTATAAATCAAAATTTAAACAGCGGGTATATTCCAGATGGTGCTATTTTAGAAAGAAGTTTACCTTTTACAATGCCAAAAAAATACATAGATTTATATCTAAACTATCCAAGCTTTAATACTGCAAACGCTATACAAGATGCTATAAACAACAAGTTTGGATACGGGACAGCTGTGGCAATAGATAGCGATACGGTAAGGGTAAAATTACCCCCGTACAACGCCGTTGATTTTCTATCAATGATAGGAGATTTAAACGTCCATGTTCATAATCCCGCTAAAATCGTCATAGACAGTAGAACTGGTACTATTGTTATGGGAGGAGATATAAGGATATCGCCTGTGGCAGTGGCTTCTGGTAATATATCGGTAGAGGTAAGACAAGCTCCCGCTAATCCACAGCAAGCAAACAACACTACTAAAAATGGTAAAAAATACAGCGTATTTTTTGTAAAAGCCCCAACGTTAAGACAGCTTGTTAGTTCTTTAAACAGCGTTGGAGCAAAACCATCAGATATAATAAACATAATAGAAGCTATGGCAGCCCAAGGGGCTATTCATGCAAAAGTAGAAGTAGAGTAAAGGAGATGAAACATGGCAGATTTTAAACCAAATCTTGTAAACCCAAATTATTTGCTTCCTCCTGAAAACTTTGCAAATGAGTTTTCCAATCTAAACAGCAAAGAGAAAATTAAAAAGGCCTCCGAGCAATTTGAGGCTTTTTTCTTGGAAGAGATATTAAAAGAAGCTTACAAATCTTTTGCGAGCGAAAATGATTTTCAAGCAAACACGTATCAGGATATGTTTTTTCAAAATATAGCTAAAGTATTAAGTGAAGCTGGGGGTGTTGGGTTTGGCAAGTTTATAGAAAAAGCTGTAGAACAGGAGATAAAGGATCAACATCAAACAAATTTATTAAACCAAGAAATTGGCAACAAAATAAATGGCAAAGCTTAAAGATTACTACGCTATATTGGGCGTAAAAAGAGATGCCACAGAACAAGAGATAAAAGCAGCTTACAGACAATTAGCCAAAGAGTATCACCCAGATGTTAACAAAGATTATGAAGAGCTTTTTAAGGAGATAAACGAAGCTTACAGCGTTTTAAGCGATAAAGAAAAAAGAGCTGAATACGACAGCCTTCTTATAAACCCTGACGAAAATAAAATTAGGAATTTTACAGAATATATTCAGGAGTTTATAAACTCAATATTTAACGGAGAAAAAGAGCAAAAGCCAAAAAAAGGTGAAGATATAAAGCTTAAAATTTTTTTAACGTTAGAAGAAGCCTATCTTGGTGCATCAAAAGAGGTAGAGTACGAGAAATGGATTCCTTGCCCTGATTGTAATGCAAAAGGATATGTAGGTGAACCAGATAAAGTTGTATGTGAAGCTTGCGAAGGCACTGGTAAAAGAGTTAGTGGTATATTTGCATTTCCAAGACCTTGTTCAGTATGTAGAGGAAGAGGCTATATAATAAAAAATGTCTGCAGCACATGCCTTGGAAGAAAAAGAATAGCAAGAAAATCAAAAATCATAGTACAGATCCCTCCTCAGACTAACGACGGAGATATACTGAAAGTTATTGGTAAAGGTCATGCTGGTTTTGGTAACAGAGAACCCGGTGATTTGTACTTAAGAGTTTTTATAAAAGATCATGAGATTTACAAAAAAATTGGAAACGACATACATGTAGAACTTCCTATTAGCTACGCAGATGCGGTTTTAGGAGCAAACATAAAGTTTAGATGGATAGATGGCAAAGATCTTGATGTGTTTATACAACCCGGTGCTGAATGCGGTTCTCAAAAAGTAATTCCAGGGCTTGGTTTTCAAAACGGCAACCTCATTTTTCATATTAAAATCCAAATACCAAAACAACTATCTAAAAAACAGCAAAAGCTAATAGAAGAACTAAGAAAATTAGACCAAGAAGAAAACAAAAAATCTATCTTTGGCATAGTAAAAAGCGTATTTGGTAAATAAATTTATTTCCAAAGCTCTTTTTCTTTGGATTTTTGGCATTCGTATAAAAAAGCGTATTTCATAAATACATAAAACATACCAGAAAAAGCTATGATAAAACCTTTTATACCTTCTTTGTATCCGGCTTTTAATATAAAAAATTTAAAAAAAATCCAAAAGGGGTTTAGGATAAGATTGTAGATATGAAAAGGTTTGTTGTTTTTACACATGATATCGGCACTTGTCTGAGCGTATTTTAGCGTTCTTTCAAACTGATCTTTTAGGCTTTTAAAAGAATAGTGGTTTAAATAGCCTTTTAGCTCATAATATTTGTTGTGGTTGCATATGACCTTTTCATGAAGATCACCGCTATATTTACAAACATCTTTTTTAAAAACCCTTATAAGCTTTTCATCGTTCCATATATGTTTTAAAAAATCTCCCATATAAAATGTACGTCTTGTTATTATCCCTATCTCATAATCTGATGATAAAAAATACTCCAAAGAGTTTTTAAGCTCATCCGATAGTTCTTCATCGGCATCTAAGATAAAAACAATATCGTTTTTGGCTTTTGATATGCCAAAGTTTACCTGAGATGGATAGCCAATCCATTCGTTAAATATAACGTTGGCGCCGTAAGATTTTGCAATATCTATGGTTTTGTCTGTAGAACCTGAATCTATTACAAGTATCTCATCTGCTATATCTTTTATGCTTTCTATGGCTCTTTTTATGTTTTTTTCTTCGTTTTTTGTAAGAATTACAAAAGATATCTTACGTCTTTGCATACTCATGAGACCATTGGCCTATAGAACCAGCCCCCATAAACACAATGACGCTATCTTTTAGCTCATCAAGCCTATCAAAAAGCTCTTCTTTTGATGGTATATATATACACTCTTCTTTTGATACTTTGTTTATCATATCTAAAGAAGAAATACCAAACGTGTTTTCCTCGGAAGCCCCGTATATATCAAGCAAGAATACCTTATCTAAGCTTTTAAAAAGATCTACAAAATCATCTATAAGATAGTAAGTTCTTGAATATCTATGAGGTTGGAACACTACTACTATATTTTTGTCTTTATATTTTGATTTTAGTGCTTCGTAAACGCTTTTTATCTCCGTTGGATGATGTCCGTAATCATCGTAGATGAGGTTTGTGTTTTTTTCACCTACAAATTCAATCCTTCTTTTGGCGTTTTTAAAGCTTTTAAGAGCTTCTCTTATAACAGGTTGTTCTATTTCCATAAGCGTTGAAACGGCTATTGAAGCAAGTGCGTTGTAAACGTTGTGTATACCTGGGATTTGAAGCTCTATTGTGTTTAGTTTTATACCTTTGTAAAATACATCAAAACGGGTGTTGTCGCTGTTAAAAACTATATTTTTAGCTTGAAAATCACCAGATTCTATCCCGTAAGTGATGATTTTTTTATGTATTTTTGATAATATAGACCTAACACCGGTATCGTCTATATTTACCACCGATGCCCCGTAAAAAGGTACGTTGTTTATAAACTTTACAAAGGCTTCTTTTATATCTTCATAATCTTTGTAATATCCAATATGCTCTTTGTCTATATTTGTAACTACGTTTATAACAGAGTTTAGTTTTAAAAAAGATCCATCTGACTCATCGGCCTCAGATATCAAAAGCTCGCTTCTTCCAAGCACTGCGTTTGAACCAAAGGTCTGTAAAATACCACCTATTAAAACAGTAGGATCTAGTCCAGCTATATGGGATATATGAGAAATCATGGATGTGGTGGTGGTTTTTCCGTGAGATCCAGATATGGCTATACCTTCTTTCATTCTAAACAAATCTGCCAACATATCCCCTCTTGATATCACTTGAAGTCCAAGCTCTTTGGCTTTTAAAAGCTCTTCGTTTACATTTGGTATAGCAGACGAATAAACTACTACTTCCCTTCCTATCACATTTTTAGCATCATGTCCTATGTAGATGGTGGCTCCTTTTTCTTTTAGCTCCTTTATAACATCGTTTTCTCTAACATCGGAGCCAGATACCTCATAGCCCATATCAAGCAGTATCTTAGCGATACCGCTCATACCTATACCACCAATACCTATAAAATGAAACTTTCTAAATTTTTCTCTAAACATTTGTTATATTATAGCACCAACACAAAATAAACAATTTTGTATAAAAAAGTTCTTATATATAATGATACCTATCATAGAAAGCATTTAGATTTTTTGTTATAATAACCTCAGGTTTAAGGAGATGGCGTTCTCCTTGATGCTCATAAAAGCATCAAAACCGCCTCACATATAAGGCTAATAACGCCTACCTACTCTATATTTTTGAGGAGGTAAGGTGTATGGTTAGCCCTGTGAGAGTAAAGAAAGTTGTTCTTGGGTGGGAACGATCAAAGGTTCTTTTTATCTTTGCATCATCGTTTAATAGTTTATAAGTTTTATGCTTAATCTGTTTTTCTTAAGCATATTACAGCTTTTGTATGTTCTTGCCCTGGCTCCTTTGGCCGTTGGCATACTTCATGTGTTTGATGAGAGGCTTTCTTCAAGGCGTGGACCTTCTATATTCCAAGAGTATTACAATCTTTTTAAGTTTTTTAGAAAGCAAAGTATTTATCCAAAAACTGCTTCAGGTTTCTTCTCCTACGTTCCTTACATTACTTTTGGAATGTATTTATTTCTGACGCTGGTATTGCCTATAATAACAGCCTTTCCTTTGCTTTTTGGACCTGTGGTGGATTTTGTAGGTGGTGGGTTGGTGTTTGGTGCAGCTTCTACGTTTTTGAAGTTGGCTTCTTTAGACTCCAGAAACAGCTATTCAATATTGGGTGCTTCAAGGGCCTCAAGTATAGGTATTTTTACAGAACCCATTATCCTTCTAATATTTATAATGTTTGGTGTTATATCGGGTACCAACAATCCATATGTAATAAACAATATTTTACAAACATCTACCAATTGGTTTTTCTCTTTGGTACACCTTTTTGTAGGCGTTGCGTTTTTCCTGGTGCTTATAATAGAAACTGGGCAACTTCCCATTGAAAGCCATACGCCCAACGAGTTTGGCTCTATCGATAGTCTTATGAGTTTAGAGTACTCTGGCAGGGAGCTGGCACTTTTAAAGTGGGGAAGCTACATAAAATCTTTTCTTCTAATGAATGTTTTTCTTAACGTATTCACATTGCCGTTTTTTGTACCTATGAAATTTAACATATTGGCTATAGTTCTCTATATGTTTATAAACTTTCTAAAGATTATTTTACTCTTGGCTATCTTTGCTATTATAAACAACGTAGTCTCCAAGTACAGATTGTTTAAGATCTTTGATTATATTCTCATAGCTTTTAGCTTTGCATTGATGGCAATGGTGGTGTTCTACGTGGTAAACGGAGGCTAATATGGGAAAGGAGATATTTGCGCTGGTGGGTTTTTGGGAGATTATACTTTCTATTTTTATGCAATGGCAAGCTTATACTATAAGCAATATCAAAACATTTTCTGTACAGTCTTGGATTTTAGGCATCTTTTTGTTGTGGGCTGGAGTTTTTCACGGTTTTATAGCCCTCATTATACTAGCTTTACTGACAATTATAACAAGAGCCATAGCAATGCCTTTGTATTTGGGTAATACTATAAGAAAGCAAATATATAGAGCAAGGGAAAATAAACATAGGATTAGCACAGGTCTTTCTATACTTATATCTTTGCTTTTGGCTGTGTTTGGATACCTTGTATATTATTTGATTTTGGCCGGGCATGGTCAATCTTTGGTTTCTATCCCTATTACCCTTATGCTTCAAGGTGCTTTTTTAATAGTCTCTCGTTCTAACGCTTATTCACAATTAATTGGTTATCTTGTGATGGAAAATTCTATGTTCTTGCTTTCTTTTCTTTTTAGTGAACTGCCTTTTATAGTAGAAGCTGGTATTATATTGGATGTTCTGGGTGTTGTGGTGGTGGCCGGTCTTTTGATGAGGGTAAGGGATGAAGATATAGAAAAAGAGGAGGAACTTTTAGGATGATATACTTATTGCCTTCTATATCTGCAACGCTTGGTGCTATTTTAAGTTTTAGTCTTTTTAGAAATAAGCACAAAGAAGTATCAGTTTTGGCTAGTTTTTTGGCTTTTGTGTTTTCAATCTTTCTATTGTTTGAGCCAGATAGATTTACCGCATTCTTTTATGTGGATAGCTTATCAAAGATTTTTCTGCTTATGATATCTTCTGTTTATCTTGGTGTAGTTATATTTTCAATAGGATATTTAGAACATTCTCATGGACATTTTGTAAAATCTTGTCAATATTTTTCACTCCTGGATATATTTGTTGGTATCATGCTTTTTAGTGTGACTTTAAACAATTTTGGTCTTTTTTGGGTTTCCATAGAGGCTACTACTTTTGCCACAGCTTTACTTGTGGCCTCAGAGAATGATATAGCAGCTCTTGAAGCAGCCTGGAGATACATCATGATAGTATCTGTGGGCCTTACAATTGGCCTTGTGGGGACGCTCTTTTTGTACTCATCAGCCCATACGTTATCTATAACAGATCTTTTAAGCCGACAAAATCGAGGTAGTTTGTTTTTCCTTAGCGGGATGTTGCTTGTGATAGGCTATGGGACAAAGATTGGTATTTTCCCTATGTATACATGGCTTCCGGACGCCCATGGGAAAGCTCCAGCTCCTATAAGTGCTATATTTAGCGCGATTTTACTGCCTGTATCCTTGTATCCTTTGATAAGGTTTTTTGAAGTTTATCAAAATCCATCTTTATCAAAATTTGCATTTGTTTTAGGCTTTTTAAGCGTTATGACTGGTAGTATCATGACTTTAAATCAAAGGTTGTATAAAAGGCTGTTTGCCTATTCATCTGTTGAAAATATGGGTCTTTCGTTGATAGGCGTAAGTTTGGGCTCTTACGCTTTGTTTGGTACTATCGTTTTGATATTTACTCACGCTTTTGCCAAATCTGGCGTGTTTATGCTAACAGGCAACATGCTTCATGAACTTAAAACAAGAAAGATCGAAGATGTTAAAGGGCTTATTAAGATTATGCCGAAAACTGGTTTATTTTTGTTCTTTGGTGCGCTTGCGGTTACAGGCACACCACCTTTTGCTACGTTTTTTGGTGAGCTTTTAATAGTATCAAAAACTATAAACTATTATGGTTGGATTGTAGGATTTGCTTTATTTTTCTTTTTGGTGTGTGGATTTTTGTTTATAAACTACAGGGTGATAAACATGGTATTTAACGATGAGACAAAACCAGTATCTTCTGCAAAAGAAAGTCCTTTTACTTTTGTACCGGTAATATTTATAACATTGTCTGCGTTTGTGATACTTATAGTTCCTATCTTTTATAGGTTTATTGAGGGAGTTATAAAATGAAAAGGCTTCTTGGTATAGTAAATATTGATGGCAAAGAGCAGCTTTTTGTAAGCTCTGGAACATTTGTAGGTTTTGTGGATAGCTCTCAAAGTAAAGAATTTAAAGCTTACAATTGGCAAAAAGGTTTAATAAAAGCCAAAGAAACCAAAGATGAGCTTTTTAACTTTAGACTTGGACCTTCGGCTGGGGCATTGTTTGAGTCTGTGGTTTTTAATATATACACTTATGGAGAGAGAATGAAAGAGGTTTATATAGACAATACCTACAAGTCAAGGTTTATAGAAGATAAGATGATAAACAAAGATATCTTTGAGGCTTTAAAACTGTCAGAACAAATTTGTGCAAGCTTTTCCTTTTCTCATTCTTGTGCGTTTTCAAGGGCTGTGGAAGAGGCATTTGGTATAACACCAGACGATAACACAAAGATTATGAGGCTTATACTTCTTGAGGTGGAGCGTATATTTAACCATATATTTGTTATATCTCGTCTTAGCGGTGCTGCTGCCCAAAAGGTTTTGACAAATCATCTAATATATCTATTTGATGAAATACTTAGTTTAAACAAAACGTTTTTTGGAAGTAGATTTTTAAAAAATATAAACACTATTGGCACAATCAAAGGTATATCTAAAGATAAGATGGAAGAGTTTGTTAAAAAGCTTGATGACATAGTAAAAGAGTTTTCGAAGCTTTATCAGTTTTCTTTAAAAAGCTACAATTATTTAGATAGGTTGCACAACACGGGTATTTTGACAATGGAGGATTTTGAATCTATCAATTTTGATGGGCCAGCTCTTAAAGCCATAGGTACATCTTTAGATACAAGAGTTTACGAAGAGCTGTTGGAGGGCTTTGATAGCATAGTGCATGAGGGCGGGGATTCTCTTTCAAGGATGATAGTAAGAGCTGAGGAAATCATGCAATCTATGGAACTTATCAAGAAGCTTTTCCAAAAGCTTAAAACATCAAACAACAAAACAAACGTTAAAATTGAAAAGGATAATCAAAAAAGAACGGCAATTGGCTTTGCTGAGTCTCCAAGCGGTGCAATTTATTATTATATTGAGCTTTTAGGAGATAAAATTAAATACGTCTATATTTCAACGCCTTCCATGTTTTTGATAAAAGCGATGGAAGCATCTTTGGTGGGCCAAATTTTTACAGATTTTGCTTTTACGATAGACTCTTTTGGAGCCTTTTTCGCAGATGCGGCAAAATAGCGGAGGATAGATTATGTTGCTTTGGCCAATTTACGGACTTTCAAAAAGATACAGCAAAAGATACAAGTTTGACATTCCTTCTAAGCCCAGAAACCCTTTCAGAAGATCTTTGCATGTATTTGTGATTGATGCTGGATCTGATGTAGAACTCCTTTTAGAATTTTACAGCCTTATGTCTCCAAAATACAACATTCACAGGTATGGCATTTTCTTTGTAAATACGCCAAGACATGCGGATTTGTTGGTTATCTTATCAAAACCCACAGAGAAAATGCTGCCGATAGTTAAAGAGGCTATAAATCAGATGCCAGAGCCTTTTGGAGTACTTCTTATAGAAAATGAAACTTTTGAAAACGGCGTTGATATTGACTTGCCAAACCTGGTGGGACGCTTGAAAGGAAATTTGGAAGCTGAGGAAATATTTAAAAAATTGGTGGAGATAGCCAAAGGGGGTTTGATATGTTAGCATTTGTACTAGCGATAATTTTTTTCCTTTTGGGAATGGTGTTTTCTTTTAATAGAACAATAAGTTATAGCTTTGGTGTTTTGGGTGCTATATCTGCGGTTGTGCTTGGTCTTGAAGGGTACAAAGATGGATTTTACTATCAATGGGATATATACAACAACGTTAGTTTAGCTATAAACATAGACAAAGTATCATCGTTTTTTATAATCGTTGCTTACATATGCTTTGCTTTAATAGCTTTTTACTCTATAGACTTTGGTAAGCTTTTTAAAAAGTCTATGGCTTTTTTGATGAACTTTCTGATGCTTAGTATGCTTATTGTTTTTTGTGCAGCGGATTTTATAAGTTTTCTTATCACTTTTGAATTGGTAACCATAATCCTTTTTTTCAGCATATTAGAAAGACCAAACACCCAAAAAGAGGGCTATATCTTTTTAGCTTTTTCTGAAGTCTCTTACACTCTTTTGTTTGTGGGTTTTGCTGTAGTAATAGCTTCAAACGGTTTGTTTTTGTTTAAAGCTGGATACAACAACGTTTTGTTTGCGGTTTTTACGTTTTTGGGATTTGTTGTGAAAATGGACGGAGTTCCAACCCATGTATGGGTTCCTTTGGTTTATCCTAAAGCCCCTTCAAACATAGCCGCCATTCTTTCTGTGCCATTAACACTTATAGGAGCCTACGGTGTATTTAGGGTATTGGTTCTAAGCGACAATTATTCTTATGTATTGGGGATTTTGGCAATAATAATAGGTTCTATAAGTGCTTTTTGGGGTGCTTTACAGGCGGCCAGAGAAACCCATTTAAAAACACTACCGGCTTATTCTACTATAGAAAACAACGGCATGATACTAACAGCCGTTGGTTTGAGCGCACTTGCGAAATACAGCCATTTAACAGTGCTGTCAAAATTTTCCTACCTTACAGCGCTCATCATCATAATAGCTCATTCTTTATCAAAAACCACGATGTTTTTAACCATTGGGCATGCAAAAGAGATGCTTGGAAGAGATTCCATAGATGATGTAAGGGGTATTTTAAAGCACATTAGCAACCCCGCCGGTATAGGCTTACTTATATCCGGTTTATCTTTTAGTGCGGTGCCTCCGTTGGTGGGTTTTGTAGCAGAGTGGATGCTTCTTGAAAGCTTGTTTCAATCTTACAAGTTTTCTGATTTTCTATTGAAGTTTATAATCACTTTTGCCGGTATTTTGATAGCTCTTGCGATGGGACTTAGTTCTTTTAGTATGAAAAAGCTTGTGGGATTTTCTGATCTTGGTGAACTAAACTTTGAACTAAAAAGGTTTAAAGATTTTACAATGAAATGGGCAGAAAATATACTTAGTTTTCTTATTATAACAAGCGGTGTTTTATCGTTTTTAATAATAAAATATCTTGGATACGAAGAGTTCTTGGATGGGCTTTTAGGTGTCCCTAAACCTACTCTTATTGTCTCAAGTAGACCGATATTTGGTGTTATATCGCCTTTCATGTTTTTCATCGTGGTAGGATTTTTCTTGATAAGTTTGTTGATCATACTAAAAGCCCAAAACAAAAATGTAAAAACCACCATACCTTGGGTTGGAGGTTTACCTTTGAAAGAAAACGAGGTTTACAATACCAGAGGCTATTCTTTTATAGTGGAGTATGTGTTAAGAGGCATATATAGAACGAAAGAACTAAGAACCAGTGTCGAAACCTACGATATATCAAACGCTATATACGATTTCTTGGTGCGCTTTTTCAAACGACTAAGCGCTATTGTGTCAAACATAATTATGAATGGTTATTTACATTATTACATTATTTATATCATAGCTATATTTGTCATAGCGCTGATTGTTTTTAAACTTTGATTAATTGAGTAAGATCATTGAACTTATTTATGTGATTTTGTATAATGCTAGCTAGGGAGATGGCGTTCTCCTTGATGCTCATAAAAGCATCAAAACTGCCTCACATATAAGGCTGATAACGCCTACCTACTCTAAACTTTTGAGGAGGTACACAACGGTTGCGATTTTCTGTAAGAAAGCGTATGATATTTGCTATGGGTGAAATATGTTAACACTTCAATTTTTGCTTGAATTTAAAAATGAAAAAGATAAAGAAATGGTATTAGATTCAATGCGTAAGTTTTCATCTGCAATGAGATATGCATATAAAAGATTGTTAGAAGGTGAAAAAAGAAAAGATTTAAAGAAAAATATATCAAGGTTATTTAACATAAATACAAGATATTCAGATGACGCTATTCTTTTAGCACAGACTATGATTTCATCATACAAAGAAAGAGGGCAAAATCCAAAAAAGGTTATATTTGGCTCAAGGAGGTTATTTGAGCAATTAAGTAGAAATCATTTAACAGGCAAAAGAAAAGAAAAACTAAAAGTGAAGTGGAGAGAAAAAAGGCAAGGCAATCTCTATTCAAGAGGCGATAAATCTAAACAGGGAAATCTAAATTTAAGGCTACAGTGGATAAACGATAATTTATATTTAAGAATAAATACAGGCAACAAGCAGTATGTTTATGCAGAAGTGATTAGAACTGTAAGCAGGAAGAATGATAAATGGATAGATTTTATGCTAATGTTACTAAATGCTAAAGAATCTGGTAGTTGGTTTCCATATAGTGTTAGATTAAAATTAAAAAACGGTAAAGTTTATGCTTTTATATCTGTTGAAGAAAAATTACCACCTGTTACAATTAAAAAAGATAATGGAATTATAGGTATAGATATAAACGCATATCCATTTCATTTAGCATTGGCTTTTACAAATAAAGATGGAAATTTAGAAAACTATCAAAGCATTAGTTTAAATAAGCTATTAGAAGTAAATTCAGAGAAAATACAATATTTAGAGTGGCAAATAGCACATCAAATAATAGAAATTGCTAAGAAGGAAAACAAAGCTATTGCAATAGAAAACTTAGATAAACTACCAAAGGGTAAAAGAAGAGATGGGTTTTCTAAACTAAGACAGAAATTGCAAAAGTGGATATACAAGAGATTATTAAATAAAATAGAGATCACAGCAAGAAGAAATGGAATAGAAATTAGAAAAGTAAATCCAGCATATACATCAGTAATTGGAAAATTAAAATATGCACCACAATTTAACATAGATAAAGATATTGCAGCAGCATATGTAATAGCAAGAAGAGGATTGGGATTTAAAGAGAGCTTACCTAAAAACTACAAAGAATTATTAAATGATAAAGATTTTCTTTTGTTTAGCGAAGCCAGCATTGAGAATAAGATCGCTAAACTTAAAAAAGAGATAAAAGAAGAAAGAAATGAATACAAAAGAAATAAACTAAAAAGCAAATTGGTAAAATTAAAAAAGGATTTAAAAACGTTACAAAAACATTTGTCGTTTTTTATAGAAAGTGAAAAGAGTAAGTCAGTTTCTCAACAACCTGTAAACCAACGGAAGGAACAGGTGAGAGGTTCCGCTTATGCGGGATACAAAAACTGGCAAGTTCTTTTCACAGCCTTTGCCTTCTCTTGCCTTGAGAGTTATAGAGACTTCTCTCCCTTGAAAAGGATACTTCTTGCTGGGGATTGGGCAAGAATGGCAAATAGGTTAGTTCCTCCTCTTGGTCAGGGGACGACTATGCAAAGCTGTTTAAGCAGTTTCGTATAGATTTATGGACCAGGGGTATGTAAAGATGGAAAAAGCTATTGAAAAATCTGTAGAATATGTGATGTCTAAGCTTTGTAGCGATGGCGGGTATTCGTTTTATAGACATACATATTTGGAAGAATCAAGCATCTACGATACTTACTATGCCATAAGAACGCTTATAATGTTTGGTAAAAGTATATCTGATAAAACTATCAGGTATATCCTAAACTCATTTTTAGAGGCTGATACACTTGAAAAATGTTATTATTCTATTAGATGTATTGAGCTTTTAAAAGAAGATCCTAGAACATATAGAAAAGGCGTTGAGCTACACTTTGATATATCCACTAAACAATTAGAAGATATAAACTTAGAACTTTTAAGGATACTGATGTTTAAAAGGATATCAGTATATTACGATTTAGGATACTCTGAAGAAAAAACCAAGCATTTTATAAGCTCTATAGATAAATCAAATATAAAAACGGTTTCTTTAATATACGCTATAACAGGTAATTTAGAAAAAGATATAGACCCTTATTTTGACAAGGATTTAGGCATAGTGCCAATCCCTAACTTAAAATATACAAACATTTCAACTCTTTATGCAGGTTATTGGCTTTTAAAAGCTCTAAACAGAGAATTAAAGTACATTTCAAAAGCAAAAGAGTTTGTACTTATGACCCAGGACAAATACGGCGCTTTTTCAGAAACCAAAGAAGCTCTACCAGATTTAAGATCAAACTACTGCGGTATATTCATATTGAACCTATGAATAAAGAGAAAGTATAATGAAGATAATAAATATTTTAGGCAAAAGACGAGTGCAAAAATTTTTGATGGGCTCAAGTGAGGCTTTATCTTATGTAGGAAAAATAAAATGAGGAGGTTATAAATGTTAGAATCTTTAATTCAGGAGATTGGTAAAAGGTTAGAAGAAGGACTATGCGTCGAGCTTCCAGATGGTAGAGTTCTCGGTAGTGGTAATTGCAAAGTTAAAGTCAAAGATAAGAATGTTATATTAAACATATTAAAAGATCCTGAAATGGGCTTTGGAGAGGCATATATGAAAGGAGCCATAGAGATAGATGGAGATATTGAGAGATTTTTAGTGGCCTGCTTTAATTATCTTGAAGAAAATAAACAAGAGAAAAATTTTAGAAATAGTTTATTTAGAAATATTCTTAAATATACCGGACTTCTGAAGTTTACTGAGGAAAAGGAAGTAAGAAGTCATTATGATCTTGGCAACGACTTTTATAAGCTTTGGCTTGATGATTCTATGACATATTCTTGTGCTTTTTTTACAGATGCACATCAGAGCTTAGAGATGGCGCAAAAGGAAAAAAGGAAGATTATATATGAAAAACTGCAACTTACCGATGGGGATAAATTGTTGGATATAGGCTGTGGTTGGGGTGCCATAATTCTTGAAGCATCAAAACTATACAACATAGAAGCTGTAGGTATAACGGTTTCAAAAAACCAATACGATTATGTAAAATCAAAGATAGAAAACAATGGACTAAGTAGTAGAACAAGAGTTTATCTAATGCACTACGAGGATCTACCACGCCTTGGAGAAAAGTTTAACAAAATAGTTTCGGTAGGTATGTTTGAGCATGTAGGTAAAGGAAGGCATAAAGACTTCTTTAAAATAGTACACAATACTATTGAAGAAAAAGGTCTTTTCCTTCTTCACACCATAGGAAAGGTTTTGCCAGAAAGCCAGAGCAGGTGGATAAGAAAGTACATATTTCCCGGAGGATATTTACCTGCACTTACAGAAATAATCGAATCAACCAAAGGGTTAGAATTCAACCTCATAGATATAGATGATTGGAGACTCCATTATTACAAGACGCTTCAAGAGTGGAGAAAAAGATTTTATAAGCATGCCGAAGAAATTGTGAAAAAAAATGGTGATGAGTTCTTCCGTATGTGGGACCTTTACTTAATAAGTTCTGCGGTATCGTTCCTGACAGGTTCCAATCATCTTTTTCAAATTCTTTTTTCTAAAGGTGTACTTAATGAATACCCTGTTATAAAAAGACAATTCCTTAGCCCTATAACTATTAATAAATTAAGCTATGATTATTCATATTGAACCTATGAATAAAGGAATAGAGCAATGAAATGGTTTTGTCCTTATTGCTGGGCTGAACTAAAAGGGTATGAAAGGATATGTCCCAATTGCGGGAAAGATATCTATCATTTTACATCTCTTGATTTTGATGAAAAACTCTTATACGGTCTTGACAATCCAATACCAGATAATAGAATGCTTGTAATAGAAGTAATAGAAAAAAGAAAAAATCAAAAAGCTGTTCCTAAGCTTTGTAGTATGCTATCAGAAGAAAGAGACACCTACGAGCTAATGGCTATCGTTAAAGCCCTTTTGTCTATATCAAACAAAGAAGCTATAGATTGTCTTAAGCATCATAACTTTGATAAAAACGCCATACTAAGGAAGTTTTTAGAAGATCGTCTTAATAAATATTAGAGTTTTATAACCTCCAAAGAGTTACCAACGTCTTTGTTTCTTTTAGAAGGCCCTCTAAGAAGCACTGCGTAAGTGTTTTGTATGCTTTTATAAAGATTATCTCCAACGATGTTTTTTATATACTCTTTCCAAGCGTTTACACTGTATTTGTCGGTGGGAGGGTTTTGATCGTAAAAGCCAAAAACCCCATAAGAGAACTCCAAATGTTTTTTCACCTTCTCATCACGTGTGATACCAAGCACCCAGACAGGGAGTTTAAACTTGCTCATACGCCTTGCTGTAGTACCGCTGGTGGTGGTTACAATCACAAGAGATGCGTTTATATGCTTTGCCATATTAAAAGCGTTGTATGCCATTATATCTTCTAAGGTGTTTAAAGTTGATAGCTCTTGTAAAAAAGCTTTGTAAATAGGGTTTTTGTCAAACTCTTTTTCAGTGCACGCTGCTATATTTGCCAAAGTAGATACCACCAAATCTGGGTGTTTTCCTATCGCAGACTCTTCAGATACCATGATACAATCTGTTCCATCCAATATGGCGTTGGCCACATCTGAGGCTTCTGCCCTTGTGGGTCTTGGGCTTTCCACCATGGATTCAAGCATTTGGGTGGCTGTTATCACAGGTTTTCCAGCTAAGTTGGCTTTTTTGATGATATGTTTTTGGGTCATAGCTATACATTCTATAGGGGTTTCTATGCCAAGATCCCCTCTTGCCACCATGATACCATCTGAGGCTTCTAAAATCTCATCTATATTTTTTAAAGCCTGTGGTCTTTCTATTTTAGCTATTATAAAAGGATGATAATCTATGGTGTTGCAATATTCTTTTGCATCTATTACATCTCTTTGATCTTTTACAAAGGATACGCTTATAGCATCCATATCTATCTTTTTAGCAAAATCAATACATCTTTTTTCATATTCACCGATGGCTTTTACCGGAAGGTCTACGTTTGGTAAATTTACACCTTTGTGAGAAGAGATTTTACCAGCACTTAGGCTAACAGCTTACACCTTATCATCTTCTACTTTCTCCACCGTTAGTTCTACGAAACCATCGTTCATGTATATACTATCACCCACTTTCACATACTTGCTAAAATCCTTAAAATTTATTGGTATTACCCCTTCCTGGGGCTTTTCTGATAAGATGAGGATATCTCCTTTTTTAATCTCCATCGGTTTGATATCCCCTATTCTTATCTTTGGTCCCGGTAAATCTCCCATTATCGTTACATCTTTGCATACTATTTTTGAAGCTTTTCTTATATTTTCTACAACGACTTTATGCTCTTCAAAACTCCCATGAGCAAAGTTTATCCTTGCGATGTTCATTCCATTTTCTATCATTTTTGTAAGAGTTTCAACCTCTTTTGAAGCTGGTCCTATGGTGCATACGATCTTTGTTTTGCTTTTTGGAAAATCTATCATCTTACCCCCTATTATAATTTAATCTAGGCTTTTGTAAGCTGGTGAATCTTCTCTTGTTTTTACTTGGGATTTGTATATAGAATAATCCCCAGAGACCAGGTAAGCTACCGCCACCGCCAACATACAAGCTGGTAAAAGCTGATAACTACCCGTCATCTCCACCACCATAAGAGTCACTGCCACAGGAGCCTTACCAGCAGCGCCAAACAAAGCCAACATACCAACTATCACAAAACCACCTATATGACTTGTATTCACCAAAGACGGAAAAAGCTGATGGTAAACAACACCAAGCCCCGCTCCTAAAAATCCACCTATAAAAAGCCCCGGTGCAAACACACCCCCAGAAGCTCCAGAACCTACCGTCAAAGATGTGGCTATTATTTTTATAAAAGCCAACAAAACAAAGAATATAAAAAGAGGAATACCGTATGTATTAAACATACTAAACTTTGCATCTATAGCACCCTGAAGCCAACCGTAACCAGTTCCTAAAACCTCCGGGAAAGCCATACCTATAATACCTGTTAAAAACATACCTATGACAGGTTTTAAATATATGTTTGTTTTTAGGCTTTTAAAAAGGTTATCTTTAAAATAATAAAATGTTCTTGCATATATTCGCCCAACGATTCCGCACACGATACCTAAGATTATATAAAGGGGCAATCTTAGAGGGTTAAAACTTTGTAGATAATACCCAAACACAGGCACAAAACCAACGATACTTCCAAATATAGAATATCCTACAGCAGAAGCCACAAGCCCAGGAAATATGACATCGGCTTGTAAATCAGATTTATAAAGGATTTCAGCTCCTAAGATAGCACCGCCTATGGGAGCTTTAAAGATAGTGCCTATACCTGCTCCTATACCTACGGCCAACATCCTTTCCCTATCTTTTTCGCTGAGCCCCAAAAGTCTTGCAAGCCAAGAGCCTATCCCTGCAGATATGAGCGCCGTAGGACCTTCTCTTCCAGCAGAACCCCCAGATCCTATGGTAATGGCAGAAGCTATTGATTTTATAAAAATTACCCTATCTCTTATAAAACCTTTTTTGTTGTGATAGGCGTCTATAGCGGCATCTGTACCATGACCTTCAGCCTCCGGAGCCCACTTAAACACTATGAATCCAGCTATAAAACCACCAAAAGCTATTACAATGGGTAATAGATAAACCAATCCTGGCTTAAAAATAAGGTTGTTTGGCTCCTCACCAGCTGGAGATGGTATATGATAATGAAGGATTTTGTTAAAAAATATAAACTCACAAAGCTTTAAACTATAATAAAAGAAAAGAGCACCAAGTCCAGATACAACACCGTTTATTAGCCCAAGTATAAACCACTTTAAAAAATAATCTTGCCTTGATATAAAACTACCTATCTTGTGGAATATATTATCCATACACTACCTCGCAATCTGATATAACAATATGAATATTTTTGTCTTTTAGTCTGTCTACAAGAGTGTTTATTTTTTCATCTTCATCTACTATCTCCATCTTCATGCCCGGATTGTAAGATTCTACTTCTATATATTCGTTTGAAACCCGCCCAGAGGGTCCATAAGAATAAATTGACTCGTATATAGTGGCGCCTTTTATACCAATTTCTTCTAAAAGCCCATAAATATATTTTTTTACATTTTTATGCTCTATTTTATCTTGCTCTTTGTAGTATATTCTTAGCTTCTTCATCTTACTATCTCTACCTCTTCAAGGGTTATAAGACCTGTGTTTAACTCTTGAAGTATATTTTTTAATACAGGTAATATTTTTTCTATATTCTCTTTTGTGTCTATGATTTCAATGGCTATTGGTTCATTTTTTTCAAATAAACCATGACGATGTATTTTACGGGATTTACCATAACCCTCTACAGCTCTAAACACCGTTGCACCGTGAATACCGTTTTCCATGCAAATATGCTCTATGCTACTGCACAAAGATTTACCCTTATACCTTATCCCATGCTTTATGAGTATTTGAAGAAGATACCCTTTCACAACAAACCTGGTCAACCAAACTGTACAAAACTGCTTAAACAGCTTTGCATAGTCGTCCCCTGACCAAGAGGAGGAACTAACCTATTTACCATCCTTACCCAATCCCTTGAAATCATTACCCTTTTCAAGGGAGAAAAGTCTCTATAACTCTCAAGGCAAGAGAAGGCAAAGGCTGTGAAAAGAACTTGCCAGTTTT
>Ga0081474_142468_pt1 | contig 76735 bp, 84 predicted proteins | sample OneHunmetagenome_2_FD_70978 | JGI IMG/M metagenome (GOLD analysis project Ga0081474, IMG submission 70978) | Ferrous microbial mat communities from One Hundred Spring Plain, Yellowstone National Park, USA v2 (version 2) | ecosystem: Environmental > Aquatic > Non-marine Saline and Alkaline >... | reverse complement strand
AGTTCGATGGAACCTCCGCTGTGGGTGAAGGGGGATCGAGGTTGCTCTGAGAAGCAGGAAATCTCCATCGCGAGGTGGAGATGCCCCGTCCGTGAGGGCGGGGTAGTTCACTTGTTATGAACCTTCATCCAAAAGAGGAAATCTCTCGCTCTTAACCCTTATCTTTATAAATGCCAAAAGGTTGATATGGAAGCGGGTGTGACACTTGGCCACTAAGCATGATAAATACGCCTTCATAGATGTGGGTAACGGACTCTACACTAAAGTAAGGGTGATGAAGGGAAGGAAAGAGGGGGCAGAGAGATATGTATTGACTGGTTTATTGGTGAAAAGAATACCTAGAGGAGCTCCCACTCTATCGAAAGAATCCCTTCCACAAGAAATAAAGAATCTGCTCTAAATTCTCTTTACATGAGTTGGAACCGACTCCAGGATCTTTTTGTATTTACCTTCCGCCTCCAGTAGGTCTATAGAGAGAATTGTAACTCCTAACTCCTCCATTTTCTTATATAGCTCCTCCATGGATGGAACTCCCACGACCACGTCATACACGCTGCCCAACAAGTTTACCGCCCCAGATATTGGCTTTTCGGAGACCACAGTGACCCTGTATTTTTTCCAGATGACTGTAGTAGAAAGTATGAGCTTTCTATGGCGAGCGTCTACACTTCCCACTGGGCGTACACTGAAACATTGGTCCCTTAACACTTGACCTGGACCACTGATCACTGCTGGATAGTCCTCGAACACTCTCACGTCAGAAAACTCCGCAAATGGGACAGAGACCTTAGATTTAACCGCTTCCTCCAGTGAGCTCTGCTCCTCAAAGGACCATGAGGAAACGGGTGTTCCTCTACAGAACCTGTTGTAAGTGATCAGTACCTTCTCCCTCTTCTTAAGAATCTCTAATTCCCTAGTTTTCATATCGTATATGAGTTCAACCTCCGGGTTCTCCAAGTTAGGTGTAAAGCCTTCGGCGCTAAGGAACTTACCGACTTCTCTCTTTAACTCGTTCTTTACACTTTCGTAATGGAGGCCTAACTCCTTGGTAGCGAAGTCAATCTCCTTCACCTTGAGTTCAGGATCGAGTTTTACGCCGAGTACAAAGTTCTTGAGCCCCTCTCTCCTTATGATCTGTATAGCCTTCTCTTTAAAGTCCTCCTTTACGCGATCCAATTGATCGCTGCATATGAAGCACGGTTTGGGTCTGAATTCCTCACTGAAATAGAACTTGTAAAGTTCTTTTGCCTGAGTGCCCATATTTATTAGCAAGCCCCTTAGAGTTTCCAAGTCCTTAATTTGATGATCCCTCACTCTTTCATCCAACTCCATTAGAAGTGCCAGTTTTAGCGCAATCCCTCTCTCACTGTTGAGGTGTCCTCTACTAAGGGTCGAGAAGGCACGTCCGAGGCATGCATTGCAAAGGGGATATTTGGTCAATAGTTCAAGGGCCTTACTCAATACCTGACTCTCCAAAAAGTTTGCCAAGATCCTTCCTCCGTTTTATGGTCTTTAGCATTTTATTGATCATTTCATAATGATTTAGTAATTCTCTGATATCCTCTGGGGTCGTACCAGAGCCCCTAGCTATCCGCCTTATCCTGCTCTTATCAATTACGGATGGGTTGTCGAGTTCCTTGTAGGTCATGGAATTCATTATGGCCAGCCATTTCCTCATCCTCTCTTCAGTCATCTTGAGGTCGTCTTGGGTGGGAAGTTTTGGCAACATGTTCATGCCAGGTAACATCTGCAGTACTTTCGATAGGGGTCCCATTTTACGAACAGCACTAACTTGCTTATAGACGTCCCTTAGGGTGATCTTAGCCCTACCGCTCATGGCCTCCTCCATTTTTTTCTGAACTTCCTCAAGCTCTCCAGTAGCCTTCAATTTCTCCAGGATAGCCTCAAGGTCACCCATCCCTAATATCCGTGAGACAAACCTTCTAGGGTTGAAGACCTCCAGATCTTCAACCTTCTCCCCAGTTCCTACAAACTTTACTTTAGCTCCAGTTGCCACTACTGCGGATAGTGCCCCGCCGCCCTTTGCAGTACCATCCATCTTGGTCAAAAGTATTGAACCTATTTTGGTGGATTGATTGAACCTAGAGGCAAGATCGTAAGCCTTCTGGCCTATTGAACCGTCGAGCACGAGCATAACTTCGTCTGGGGCGATGGCCTGGGATACGGACCTCATTTCCTCGAGAAGTTGGGTCTCCTCCCCATAACCATGCCTTCCAGCTGTATCAACTATAATTAAATCTGCCCTTTCCCTCAGGGCTTTTTCTTTTCCTCGGGAGGCTATTCCAACCGGATCCTTAGATCCTGGTTCCCCATATACTGGAATTCCTATCTGAAGTCCTATCTGAGTCAACTGATCGTAGGCCGCCGGTCTATAGGTATCCGCAGCGACGAGATAGACCTTATACCCTCTTCTCTTATAGAAGAGAGCCAACTTTCCCGCGGAAGTTGTCTTCCCACTCCCCTGCACTCCAACCAACATTAGTATGTAAGGAAGCTTACCGGGATTCACGGCAGGTTCAGCATCGCCTCCGAAGAGCGCACTGAGCTCCTCATAGACTATCTTAAGGAACCACTCCCTTCTCTCAATGGTAGATGGTGGTTTATCTTCTTTGAGTCTATTTCTTATCCTTTCAGTGAGTTGGATTACAAGTTTTAGCTGAACATCAGAGGAGATGAGGGCTTTCTGAAGATCCTTTATGAAGTCCTCCACAGATTTCTCATATACATTACCGCCCGTGAGAAACTTCCTGACTGAATCCTTCAGAGAATCTAACAAATCACTTTACCCTAACTATCTTCTTCCTGTTCATTATAACCCAATATTCCACTTCAGCCCCTGGCTTAATCTTGTCTTTAAACTCCTCCTCAGAGGGCATATCTATATCGAAGGTCTCGTAGGATTCCAGGTCCATTAACTGTATTCTGTCACCTGTATTTGCGAGTATCTGACCTATGTGTTTCTCTACTATGGGAACCTCCACCTGCTGATCCACAGGAGCCATGAGAGTTTTCTTAGCATTACCGAAAACGCTGACGGCAACCACGTTTGCCTTAGCAGCTCCGTGTTTTCCAGTTTTCGCCTTAGTTATATCCACTACTCTGCAAGGCTCCCCATCTATCATAACGTAACTTCCCACTTTTAGTTCACCCACAGTGGTATAATTGACACTCATAATCTCATCGTCTCAAACTTAACGGGACACTTAAAACTCTTTCGCGCTCAGCGCTTTGGCCCCTCTTCACCTATCCATATGGGTTCTATCATCACGACGCTAGCTTAATTATGATATAGAGAGAAGATAAAGGCATGCCATGGAAAGTCAAGTGCAACTCATGTGGAACTCAATGGGAGTTGGGAGTTAGCTTCGATATAGGGAAACAGAAGGTTATTTACCAGTACTGTAGCGTATGTAAAAAGAATACGTTCAACGAGATCCTCGGTTACGAGGACTGATGATGAAGCAAACGGGAACGAGTAAATGAGTTGACCTGTCTCGGCTGAGTGGAAATTTCATATGTTTAACTTATCCAGTCTCTGGTCTGTATCTTCTCTGGAATGTAATTGAAGGCTAGGAATTTAAGGCCCTTGCTTGCCATGGCCTCTATTTCAAGCTTAGCCTTGCGTTGGAGGAAAACATCGATTTCGTTCTGCCAGGCCTTGGTCTTGAACCAGTCGTAGGAGCGTATCTCCTGTGCCCTCTTGATGTCGGCATCCTTGGCCTTTATGATAAAGTTCCGACGCTCTGCCTCAGATAGATAGGCCTTCTTGGTCTTAGAGCCGAAGATGTCATCCATTGACACGCCAAGGAACTTCCCATCGGGAGTGGCCAATCTTTCACTTTCATAGGAAAGCATTATCGAACCAATCCTGAAGACGCTGTATATATACCACCCATAGGGATCGGCGTCAGTTAATATATAAACTGGGAGCTTGAGTTCTTCACTGAGCCTCCTCACGAATCTCCTTGTTGCTCTGTCTGGCTGACCAGCACTGGTTATGAGAAGACACTTGTACTGTTTCCAAAATCCTGCTCTATGAAGCTGTTGAAAGACCGCGTCCTTCTCTACGACCAATACGTAGTCTGCATTGACGTCTAGGAATTCTACAAGGTCTGGAGTAGGCTCTATTGCGTATGCACCATGACCAAGTTTACTTAGGTCAATGACGTCATTACCACTCCTTATTCTCATGTCTCCAACTACCTTTCCCTTCTCTTTGCTTAGGATTAACATCTCTTCCCTAAGGAGAGAGGTAAATACTTCTATATCGACTATGACACTGTCAGATTCTTTCTGTTCGTCCCAAGTATTCTCTTCGTAAACTTTGCCTGTCGCTTCGTCTTTAAGAGAAATGGAATGTTTGCCCCTATAATAGAGGTCCCTTATTGTGGGATACTCGTCGTTGAGTAGAGCATTATATATTATGCTGGACATGAGGGCGGTCTGCATGAATCTCCTGGATTCATTGAGATCTATGAAATTCCTCCTGAACTTCTCGTTTCCTAACAACAATAACTTCCTCTGGCTATCATAAACTGTGTTAGACAAAGTCCTCTTTGGAATCAGTATCTCCGGGGGATTTCCCTTCTTTATCTGTTCCGAGATTTCGAGAAGCTTAGCCCTAAGAAGTTCCATTGCCCTCTTTCTTGCTTCCCTGTCACTTCTGGAAATACGGGGTCCTTCGCTCATGAGATCTCCACCTTCAATTTATCATATAGAGTTGGGTCATTTAATCCAACCTTCTTAGACACTATCTCTATTAGTTTCTTTTCAAGTTCCTTTGCGCGGGAATCAATCTCGTTCTCATTACTCGCCTCGAACACCGCTAGACTCCTGGCCAACTCTGGAATGTATTTCATGTAAGTTAACATTCGCTTCCTTTCGTCCTCTTGCTTCTTCCTCTCCAAAAGGAAAAGACGAAGTTGCCTAGCAGCACTCATTATGGCGAACTTTATCTCCTTCTCTATCTCCTCCACATCGGCTATACTCTCCTTGCCTGCACTCTTGTAGGGCACCTTGGTGCTACAGAGGTGCACAAGGACGACCAAGGGAAATTGATTTTCTTCTATACCGTATCTTCTCCAATCTATTTCCTCAACCACTTTCCATATGACGTCCGATTTCTCGTCATATACAAGGGGAATCTTATTGGCGTACCTGAGGACTATTGGGAACTCAGAAGGTGGAATCGCTCCTCCGTATGCTATTCCAGCCTCCACTATAAACGGATGGCCTTGATAAGCCTTGGGCTTCCTGGTCTCAGCGGAGACCATGTCCGGGGAGAACACCTTGTTCAGGCCTATGGTTATGAGCTCCTCACCGAGAGTGGAAAGGGCGTCTGCTGATGGTGGTCTAAACTTCTCATACTTCTTCATCACCTCTACGAGTTTCGATATCTGATCGTCCGTTAACTTAGATGCAGGAGTGCTTGAAGATACTCCTGCCTGTTTCAGGATTTCTTCAGCGGTAATCTCTCCTATGCTCTGAAACTCATTTATGAGAAAGCTCCTCACATCGTACTGATACCTAAGCGTGGCGATGATGTACTTAAGTAACTCTATGTCAACGCCGTATGGATGTGGTTTAACCTCCTCAGGTGGTCTAGGAAGCTTATTGGTAACCCTTGGGTAATAGGTTATGTTTCCCTCTGGGTCTCTAAAGGTGAATTCAGCGTAGGGAGAAAGTACGTACGTTCGCTTTATATATTCATATATTTTCTGTTTGGACCTGAGCCAGTCCCCCACCAGGTAAACCGTTATTATTGTCCCATGCCATCCAGTTGGATTCTCTATAGAGGAACGATGGAATATAATTGGCTCATTCCTTGAGATATCTATTTTCAACTTGAAGTAGTATACTCTGTTAGACCCCCTGGGAGAAGTTTGGACTTCGAAGGGCCTATCCTGATACATTTGACTGTATAGTAGGACTGCCTTCACACCCAGTCCGTACATACCTCTAGTTTGCCTTATGGTGTATTTGGAGCTATAAAGAACCTTACCAAAGGCGTTGGGTACAACCTGTGGGGGGATCCCTATTCCGTTATCCTCTATCGTTAGTCTATATACTTCCTTCTCTAGATCAATTCTATCCAAAGAAACCTTTACACTGGGGAGTATAAGATGTATATCTGTGGCGTCGAGGGAATTCTCCACAGTTTCTCTAACGCTCTGATAAAGCGCCCTAGAGGGATTAGAAAAGCCGACTAACTCTGGATTTCTTTTGAAGAATTCCGCGGGCGATATACTTGCAAACCTCTCCTTGCTATCACTTGACATTAAATCACCGTTTCACGAAACATAACTTAAAGCGAGTTTAGTCTAATAAGGCTGAGGCCAAAAGGGGAAGGACTATAGTGGCGTCCCCGTAGACGGTTACGGTCTTAGCGTCCGGCTTTACTTTGTTCCAGGATATGGCCTCTCGAGGCATGGCTCCGCTTAAGCTTCCATCGAATTCCTGGGCCGTAGTAACGTAAACTGCGTAATCTAGGCCATCTCTAAACTGGCTCCACCAAATGGTATGATGCTTACTTATGCCACCTCCAACCAAAAGAGCACCGCTAACATTGGATGAAAAGACTAAGTCCTTTATCAGTCGCATATCCTCAAAGAGGTTTAACCTGAGTCCGTTAAATTGCGATGAAATGAATAGATTAGTACCAAAAGAGCCATCAATCACTCCAGGAACGATCATGGGAACCTTAAGGTCATTGCATGCCCTCAGAATGGAGGAATCATCATTCACCCTTCTACCAAATTCCCAAAGCAACTCATATACGGGCCACTCCTTCTTGACTTTAACGATCTCTGGAATGTAACTTCTAACCGCCTCCTCAACCTTTTGGCCGTAGGCCTCGTAAGGTATGAATATGTTACCAAGTCTATGGATCTTCAGTTCACGGAGCATACTATCATCGCTTTCAAAGTACCCCTTGTAGTAAGTACCACCCAAGGCTCTGGCTAAGTCGTGATCCACAGTGCCACCTGTAGTGACGATCAAGTTGAAGAATCCTCTCCTTATCAAGTCTGCAATTAGTCCCCTCAGCCCAGTGGAAACTAGGTTGGCTGTAAAGGAAAGAATTCTAAGGTCAGCCCCTTTTACCATAGATCTCACTATTCTCCCAGCCTTCACCAGTGAAGCCGCTGAGAATCCGTAAACTTTTTCATATAATGAGAGGAGTTCACCATATTTCTCCAGGTCCTTAAACCTAAGATCTACAATTGGGTCAATTAACAGGTCCTCTCTTTTCATCCCTTCGTCACCCCTATCGGTCTCACCCTCATGACCAATCTAGCGATCTTAACTTCGTTGGCAACCTTAGCCACCCTATCCACGTCCTTATACGCACCAGGAGCTTCCTCGGCTACAACTCTTCTAGTTGCGGCCCTAACCAATATTCCTCTACTTTCCAAACTCTGAACCACTGAACCGACGGGATAGCTCCTTACTGCCGCCTCCCTGGACATCCATCTTCCTGCCCCATGGGGGGCGGTATACCAAGTACGTCTACCTTCGGGTATTCCAGCCATAACGAAGCTCCCTGTACCCATACTTCCAGGAATGAGGACTATCTGGCCCGCTTCTCTATGATCGGATGGGATCTCTTGGCTTCCAGGGGGGAAAGCCCTGGTTGCTCCCTTCCTATGTACAAGCAGTTTCTTTCTCTTCCCCTCTATGTCGTACTCCTCGATCTTCGCTATGTTGTGGGCTACATCATAAACCAGGTTCATGTCCAACTTCTCAGGATCCACCTTGAACACCCTACCGAAGCTCTCCCTCACCCAATGGGTAATTAGTTGCCTATTGGTCCAGGCAAAGTTGGCAGCCGATGCCATGGCCCTTACGTAATCCTGCGCCTCATTTGTCTCAAACGGAATGGCAGCTAACTCCCTGTCCGGCACTGAAACATTATACTTCTTCATTGCTCTCTCCATTATTTGGAGGTAATCGCTGGCAACTTGATGACCTAGTCCTCTGGATCCAGTATGCACCATAACAAAGACCTGTCCTTCCTCTTTCACGCCTATCCTTTTGGCCACTTCCCAATTGTAGACCTGGTCTACTACCTGTACCTCGAGGAAGTGATTTCCAGCTCCTAGAGTTCCCAATTGGGCCATCCCCCTCTGTCTAGCCACGGAGCTAACCTTAGACGGGTCTGCCAGTTGCCAGCTTCCCCTTTGCTCCATGTGCTCCTGATCTCTGTCCCACCCCATTCCCTTGGACACTGCCCATCCTGCACCGTCGGAGAGAACTAGATCCAATTGCTGATTAGTGAGCTTTACTTTTCCCTCACTGCCAACTCCGCTGGGAACATTCCTATAGAGCTCTTCAACGAGATCTCCTAGCTTTGGTCTAACTTCTCTCTCCGTCAGATCTGTCCTAATTAATCTAACTCCACAATTAATGTCGTATCCTATCCCGCCCGGGCTAACCACACCTCCTTCATCTATGGCAGTGGCGGCTATTCCTCCTATGGGAAAGCCATACCCTTGATGACCATCTGGGAGTACGTATACTGACTCCTGCACTCCAGGTAGACATGCGACATTTACAGCCTGTCTCAGTGTGAGATCCTGCCTCATCTTATCCATTAACAGGTCATCTGCGAAAATCGTCACTGGCACCTTCATACAGGAGCTGGGATCCTTTAGTATCTGCCACTCATACGTTCCTACCTTGGTGGGACTAGTCTGCATTTGGGATTTTGAAGACGAGCACGTAATTAAGTGTGTCTTCATGATTAGAGATAATCAAAAATAGGGAAGTCAGCGGATTAGAGTTGATGAAGACTGTGGCGGACTCTGATAGATGAGGAGAAAACCTAATCAGATCTTCTTCTGTTTCTGTTTTGCTGCCTCCTGTCTTCTCTCCTCATAGTTATCCAGAAGCCTCTTGACAGGCCCTGACACACAGTCGGAGTCCACCTGCTGCATGAGCTCCCGAAGGAATTTGTAAGCACAGTCCTTGCTGTGAAACTCAAGGCTCTTACCAGATAGCTCCATGGTCACTCCCTGTCCCTGGTGAAAGCTTCTTCCACAGACGACACAAATTAGGGACTCCACGATGCGAGAGGTTAACTTATAAGTTTTAAGTGTGACTGACGGATGCTGTGAAGACCTTCGATACTACTAAGAAATTGGTGGGCACATGAAGAGCATATTGCTGGACAGGAGGATCAATGATCTTCTTAAGGAAAGAAATTGGAATGGTTTTACTGAGGCTCAAGAGAGAGCAATACCTGAAATTCTGAAGGGGAAGAACGTGCTGATAGTAGCTCCCACAGGTCACGGAAAGACAGAGGCCGCGATTTTACCAGTTCTTCATATGATGTTAAATGAGGAGGCTAAGGCCGTTTCCTTAGTTTACATAACTCCAATGAAGGCTCTGATCAACGACCTAACTCTTAGGATAGGATGGTGGGCAAACAAACTCGGCCTATCTGTAAGTAGGAAACACGGAGAGGTTCCGCAGAAGGAGAGAACTGGAAGACTTAGGAACGTCCCCCACATTGTGGTAACCACTCCAGAGGGTCTTGAGGTAGACTTAGATTGGGCGACTCGGTTCAGGGAATACTACAAGAACGTAAAATATATGATAGTAGATGAAGTGCATGAATTAATTCCTACTAAGAGAGGTGCACAACTCTCTGTACTGGCTGAGAGATTAAGGGAGTTGGCTGGTTACGATTTTCAAAGAATAGGGCTTTCCGCCACAGTTGGAAATCCGAGAATGCTCTCTGACTACCTTTTTGGATCTTCCAATAGAGAGAGAGCGATAGTACACGTGAAGACATCCAAGCTCATAGACGTAAAAGTACACAAGGTTCCAGAGGAGCGCGGATGGGAAGCCGCAGCGGAAGCCATAGCTAACGGACTGAAGCCTCCCACCCTTATCTTCACGAACTCCAGGTTTTCTACGGAAAGATTGTATGAAGAGATGGAGAGACTCAAAGTCAGTAGGGTCTACGTTCATCACTCTTCAATATCTAGAGACATGAAGAACCTGGCCGAGGATAGCCTAAGGAGAGGAGAAGCTGATGCTATAATCTGCACAAAAACATTGGAATTGGGAATTGATTTAGGAAAGATAAGGAAAGTTATACTCTACAGGCCGCCGCCATCCGTAGCATCATTCATTCAACGGATTGGCAGAAGCGGACACAGCGTGGATGGCAAAATAGAGGGAGAGATAATATGTCTGACCGACTTCGACGTTCTGGAGGCGCTTTCATTAATCAAAATGGGAAAGGAAGGGAGGATCGAGGGACTTCAGCCCCTTAAGGAGCCCCTCGATGTTGCAGCAAGAGAAGTTCTTGGCATAGTACTGCAGAAGGAGGAAATTGAGATCGACGCATTATACCGTCTGATAAGCGGATCCAAATATTTCCAAGGGCTTGACTATTACAAGTTTGTTAAGCTTATCTCCTACATGAGGGGAAATGGCCTCCTAGAGGTAGAGAGGAATGAGGTGTCACTTGGACGTGGTTTCTTCAGAATATGGCAGTTTGACCACAGAAAGAGGTTGCCGTGGGTCAGGAGCTTCTCAGAATTCTTCTCCATGATAAGCAGTAATGATGTCTTTCTACTTAGACATGAAGGGAGGTCTGTGGGCGAAATAGATGCACCCTATGTCTACAGGTACATAAGGAGTGGGGATGTTATCAGAATAAGTGGTAGACTATGGAAAGTAGTGAGAATAAACAATGCCGTTATGCTCATAGACGTAGTTCCAGTGAGTAGGGGAGAAGCTGAAATTCCAATATGGAGAGGTGATAACATAATTAGGTCCAGGCTGCTTGTGGATCAAGTACCTAAGGTCATAGAGGATAACGCGGTTCCCAACCTTCGTACTTGGTATGTTGAGAGGAGCCTTCCCATACCAAACAGAGACACATTATTCATTGAAAGCGCTCAGAATGAGACGGTCTTCTCTACATTCATAGACGAAAAGGTATCTATGACCCTGGCCCACATTCTGATGTTTAAAATAAGCAGTAAGGACACTCTCAACACCTACGCCAGGGCATCAATGTATGGCTTCTCTATAAAGGGCAGTGAAAAGCTACTGCAGCAACTAATGGATGAGGATGAGGACTCGATCAAGAGGCTGGCTCTGGCGGCAATACGGCGGTCACCGCTATTCTACGCTGTTATGAAGGAGATCCAAGCAAGCTTCGGCAAGATAGGGAGGACCTCCTATAGGGAGGATAGATTGCTTGTGGTTGAAGCATTGAAACAGACTGCGAAAAAATATTTCTCTATAAAGGCCACAATAAACTACTTAGCTAAACTGAAGAGAGGAGAGATTAGACTAATCCATTTGGACGAACTTAGCCCGCTGGGTAAGGCAGTCCTAACAGGCCCACCCATTAGGCCGTGGTTCTCAGACCCGTTCAGAATAATAGCCGAGACGTTGGAAGGAGGCGCTTACACAGTGGCGGAAGTAAGTGAGATGGTCTCGCTTCCAGTGAACGCGGTGGAGTCAAGACTAAAACGTATGAGAAGGAGTAGTGAGGAGAGGAGAACAACCAGTTTCATAGACGTAGACAACGGCGAGATTAGGTGGTGTCTAGCAAAAGATTTGAATAAAATCTACTCCTCCGATTCCTTTTATAACTCATTCCACCCAAATGAGCTGGATCAAAGCTCAATTGCCATGATCAGAGCAGATCAAGATGAGGGTTTCCTAGAGCTAATCTTTACTCCAAAGGAGATATTAGAAGATCCTGACTCGTACAGAAGGAAGATTCCATTTGAGGAGATCGCTGAGCTCAGGGTGAAGGACCCTGCTGAACCGCTCTTACAGTCGCCTCGATATTATTTCATATCAAGAGAGCATCTTCCAATAATTCTCCTCAATGCATCCTCATACATCCAAAGTTTAAAATATTCGTGACCTTAGTTTGCAGCGGATGATGAACGCCTAAATCTTGATATATGAGAGTGGCCCGTGATACTGAACGATGGATTTATTTTCCATGGGTCGAAGCTAGGGACGAAGAACATTGAGCGAGCCACATAGGATAACCGTCAGTAGTACAAAGAGCGTCGAGGAACACACTCTGGAGGCCATAGTACTTTTCAACCAAGGGGCAGAAAAGCTAGAGATAAAAGGAACAGGATGGGAGGTTAACAAGGCAGTGGACATTTACAACTCAATTATGGACAAATTAGGAAAAGGGGTAGAACTAGAGCATGTAGAAACGGGAAGTGAAATAAAGGACAAGAGGAGAATGTCATTTATCCTAATTAGACTAAGGAGAGTCTACTGATAGTTCGTTCTCAGCCTTACCGATTACCTGAGCGAGCTCTGAGAAGAGCTCAGTTATAACCTGATCTCCGTCTCTTCTTCCTAACTCCACATCCTCCATTGCTCTTAGAAGTTCAGCTGTCCGAACCTCAGATATGAGATCTGTAGCCTTCTCCTGAAGATATTGGAATACCTGTTCACCACGTTTGGTAGAAACTAGGTAATACCTCTTCTTACTTTCTACCGCGTACCCGTGTCTCCTAAGGGATTCCACAGTCTTCGAGTAGGTGCTTGGCCTACCAATGGATTTAGACTTCATCTCGCCTATTAGATCTGCGTAAGTCATTAGCTTCACCGCTGATCCTTTATAGATAAAGGATTGAGGCTTTACCTCGCCCAAAGGCAAATTAAACACCTTCAACGGATAGATCTTGGAGAATCCTCCCTCTACTCCAGTTGGGAGTTCCACGAAGAATTCCTTTCCCTTCCCTATCACAGAAAATCCGTCGATCCTAATTTCTGCCTGAGCCATTTGGCTCGCCATAAATCTCTTGAATATGAGGTCGTACAGCTCTAAGTGATTCTTGGTGAGGGTAGATCCATATCTGAACGGGTTTTGGGAGATTTCGTCCTCTACGTCTTGGCGGTCCATAGGTCTGGTGGGCCTAATGGCCTCATGAGTCCCCTCCTTACCCCACTCCCTTCCCACGAAATCGCTTGCGAGACCCTTTCTCTCCAGGTATGCTTTAGCTATGGATACCCCATAGGATGACACATGTATACTATCAGTTCGGTGATAAGTGATGAGACCAGCTTCGAAGAGGTCTTGAGCCAGCTTCATAACGTACTGCGGGGTGAAGTGAAGGACTAGATTGGATTCGGTTAAGAGCGTATCGGTAGTAAAGGGGGGCAGAGGGTTCCTCCTTTCTCTTCTGGTACTTTCCAACTTGACTTGAGCAGGCTGGAATGACTTAATCCAGGATTCAGCATCAGACTTAGATTGAAAGAACATACGATGTTGATACCCTCCCATCTTTAGGAGGGCATACCATCCCATGTTATTCCTATATTCCTTTGTTCTTTCAGCTATCCATCCCAAAACCGGGGTTTGAACCCTCCCAGCTCCATGGTTCCTGTCGCTGAACTTGAGCTTCAGTAATCTACTTAACTCGAAGCCAGTCCACCTATCCTCAATTCTCCTAACTAATTGACTCTGAACTAGAGGTATGTTAATTTTACTGAGGCTTCTAATTGCCTCCAAGATCCCCTGCTTAGTGACCTCATGATAGGTCATCCTGAAGATTCTGTTATTATAGGGACCGACCATAGCTGCTACGTCTGAGGCTATCTTCTCTCCTTCAGCATCGGGGTCGGTAGCAATATAGACCTCATCCACCTCCGCCGATAGCTTTCTCAGGGCATCTATTACTTTCCTGGAATGAAATGAAAGACGGTGCCCACAGTAGGGGCAAACAATATCTTCGGTGGAAAGTATTCGCCTGCAGTTATCACATTTCTTAAGAAAGGAGAAATGAGCCCTATATTTTCCATTTACGTTTTCTACACCATGAAAGCCGATGTTAGAAAGAGTTAAATCGGTAACATGTCCTCTAGTGGCTATCACCGTGGCTATCATAGCCTGGGAGGACTTCTCATCAACTATTATGGTCTCATGAGCAGGAACCTCACCCACATATCTCCTTACGGGCCTCCCAAAGAGCCTTGATATGGTTCTGGCCTTGGTAGGCGACTCGACGACTATAAGTACGCTCTTTACCTTTAGCTCAGCTCCTCCATCCCCTTTTCTTGAGGAATCTATCTCATTTTTTACTGCTTCTAGATCTAACTCTTCAAACCTTATGGGCTCAAAGGAGTCAGTATATCCCCTCATTCTCTCTCTCATTAGTTCGTAAACCTCAAAATCATCCACAAGGGTTATGGCCAAACCAAAGGAGAGTTTACCGTTGAGCATTCTGCTGGCTCGCCCTGAGCCCTGAATGTAAGTTACCACATCGGGAAACACCACATACTTCTCTTTCTCTCCGGTCACTATGAAGTACTTTCCAACCACTTTAGACCGAGCTTTGAGTACCTCCCTGATGGCATCTCCTAGTTCCTCTAAGGCCCTCTTCGCCTCCCCTAACTTACCCGAGAGGGTGTCACCCCTCCACATGGAGATTTTTAGGAGCTGAGACTCACTGGGGTTTAGGGAAGAGAGAACACCAGTCAATGAATCCACCTTTAGTCCCAAAGTGGATGCAAGGGAAGAAGCGAGGAACGGATTGAAGAGAGCTGCCTTTAGAGAGAGACGAACCTTTGGAACTCCATAGAAAACAACATATCTGATGGACTTGGGTTCGTCAATTCCCCTCACCGCTACGCCATAATAGTTTGCTGATCCAACAAGGACGTCAACCTTCCCCTCATTGAGCTCCGCTAGGAACTTTCTACCGTTGAGAGCTAAACCAACTTTGATGCCATGATTCTCGAGCTGTTCCTTCAGTTCCAATATTTTCTGTTTACCATAGTCCTTGGAAACGAGGATCAATCCACCCCTCCCAATCTTATTAACTACGTCCGTAAATGCCTCTGTGGTATAGGAGTCAACGACGTTTCTCATGTATATCTGAACTGTGGCGGGTTCAAAACCCAAAAGGAACTTCATTGCCTTCTGCTTAGTTCCCTTTGGTCTGGCCGTGGCACTGGCTATGACAAACTGCGAGTAGGTTGATCTGGACTCAATCACTCTCCTCTCGATCTCCTCCACTTCCCTACCTAACCTTTCCGCTTTCTCCTTGTCTACGTTTATGTAGAATCTTAGGGCGTTTTTTAGCTTAACCAGCCTAATCGTGTCCCTATAGACCTCCTCTGGTATTCCAAGGAGCGAAACTATCTTGTCGACAGTTTTTCCGCTCTTTATAATGGCGTCTGCATCATCAACTGCAACAAAGTCATAGTTGAACCTAAGGCCATCAGGAGGTCTCCTGTTCAAATATTGGTAAGTCAATACGTCTACTCCCTCAAAAGTTGGGACCCCGCATCCTGGTTTAATTCCGGTCCTTTCTAACCTTTCACAAACCTGTCCCATGAGGGACTTTGTAGGCACTATGTAAACACTTCTTTTGCCATGTCTCTGCAACATGGAAGAGTATATTGTCAAGACCGTAGTCTTTCCCAAGCCGGTGGGGGCAGACATTGAGAAGCTTTCTCCTACTACCAATCTCCTAAGCCAAAAAAGCTGGAGACTCCATGGAGGAGAGCCTATCTTATCTTGAAAGAACCTCTGAGCTTCCTCCAACCTCTGTAATCTGTCGTAGAGTTCCCAGTACGTATTGAGTTTACCATTGTCCAGCAGAAGGTTATACACCGCCCTTATGACGTCCTCCCTGGACATGCCACTTACTGAGGAGGCTGAGATGTCTGTACAGCTTCTACAGGGGAGGCCTGCTGCGGCAACGTCGAAATCTATTGACCCTCCGCAGTTAGGGCATCCGCCACTATACACAGCAGATATCATCGTCGAAAAATGATTTCGTCTATTGATCTCTTTAAAAGATTGAGACTAGGTCTTACGCTGCCACTATAAAGCCCTATTCTCAAGGTCCCGTTAAGTGGATCCTAGAAAAAGTTGAAATGTGTTGAAGGATACAGACCTCTGTGATAGAGGATCTGCTGAAGCTGAGTCTAGGGTCCATTGCAGGCTCAATGCCCTCTGAGTCCTTCACCATTAAGGAGATCGTCGAAGGTAGAAGGACAGTTAGGCTGAAGGATGGTAGCGTTCACGAAATATCTCAGTCCGACGTGGATAGGGTTGCCCAGAAGATTCCTTCACACCTCTGGGGGTTGGTAAGGCTACCTTTCGTTGTATTGAAGACCTTAGGTGTTGGAACCTACAGAATAGGAGGGGATAAGTGGGCAGTGAGGGCTATTAATGTATTATTAGAGAGGAAGGGAGAGGAGGAAACTCTCAACTCCATTGAGGTGGAGAGGCTACTCAAAGAATTCAGATCTTTAACATTTATAGGCATAGGAATAGATAATATAAGTATAGAAGAGGATAAGTGACTCAGAATGTTAGATGCAGCTGAAGTCTTGCGGAAGGTAGAGATGAGGGGGGGTAAGGGATTCCTAATTAACTATCCAGAAAACAAAAGGAGATCCATAGACATAGTAGCCCACAAGAACGAAAAGCTGCTTCTCATAAAGGTGGCCAATGACAGAATAGGAAAACAAGAAGTGGCTGACTTAAAGAACTTCTCTTCCGTTATGGGAGCTACTCCTCTACTCCTCACAGAAGAGGCCGAGGAGGAAATGGCGGTTATTAAGGACGGCCTCGTGGGCGTGTCAGAGGAGGGACTAGACAGAATTTTGGAGAACGATAAGATACCCGTCTTCAGGACTAAAGGAGGTATATTCGTAAAGATAAACCACGAAGTGCTAAGGGAAAAACGAGAGGACTTGGGGTATAGTATAGGAGATTTAGCTAAATCCCTAGGGGTATCGAGGAAGGCGGTCTACGAATACGAGAGAGGACTCTCTGCTGTTTCACCCCAAATTGCCGAGAAGCTAGTGGAAATTCTTGGAGAGGAAGTTATCGGTGACATTCTTTCCGATTATAAGGTTGGACCCATTCAGGAAGTTCCCTCCAATACACTAAAGGCTAAGATATTACATATCGCTAGGTATAGCGGATACAACGCAGCGGAACTCCAGATGACGGCCGCAGATGTTGTGGCGGCCAAGGGAGAAACTAAGTTCATAGTCGCCATAGAAAGTAAAAGTCTGGACGAAAAGGTCTCCAAAATGAGGGAGGCCTCGAAGATGAGGGAAGTAGGGCCCAAATTGGTATTGATCTCTAGAACCCATAAGTTCTACAAGGATCTTTACGAGGAGGACGTTCAAGTCTTATTAGAGGAGGAAGTAAGCAAGCTACAAGAGATATTTGATAACTCTGAAGGAGATTAAGGAAGGGAAAGCCAGACTACTCATTCCAGATCCCTCAACCTACTCCAAGGACGGGAAGTTTGATCCGTCTTGGGCCCCAATTTTCTACAATCCTCGGATGGTTCTAAACAGGGACATCAGCGTAGTTATAACTAAGTTAGCCAAAGTCAGAAGGGCTTTAGATGCGTTCACCGCCTCCGGGGTAAGGGGAATCAGATACGCTCTTGAGGGAGGAGTAGAGGAGGTGTCCTTCAACGACAGGAACGTGGAGGCACTACAACTGGCCCAAAAAAATGCGGAGCTCAACCAAGTAAAAGGGAAGTTCCTAAACTTAGACGCTAGGGCCGCCATGTTGGAGGGAAAGTACGACTTCATAGATGTAGATCCTTTCGGGACGCCAGCACCATTTCTTGTGGACTCGACTTGGGCAATAAAACGAAATGGTATACTAGGAATCACTGCCACCGATTTAACTGCGCTGGAGGGGGCTGCACCAAAGGCCTGTCGCAGAAAGTATGGAGCGCTGAACGAGGGATTAACACCCTCCAAAGAAGTTGGACTTAGGATTTTGGTAGGTTCCCTGATCAAGTCTGCGGCCATAGCGGAAAGAACTATAGAGCCTTTGCTCTGTTATTACTCAGACCACTACATTAGGCTGTTCGTTAAGGTGATCAGTGGGGCAAAGAGGGCTGATGGTGGGCTAGAGTCGTTGGGATGTGTGGCTGAGTGTCCCAGTTGCCTCTACGCCGTAACCTCGGATCAACCTATACGAACCTGTCCTAGATGTGGTGGAAGGATGAAAGTGGCAGGACCTCTATGGCTAGGTAGGCTCAATGAACCTTCCCTCCTGGGACAAATATTAAAGGAAGCTAACTCATTAGAACTTCCATCAATAGGAAGAATTGTCTCCCTCATGACGAAGCTGGAGAAAGAAATCGTCTATATATATAGACGATTAGACAAACTATCATCCATAGCTCACGTTTCTATGCCCAGTAGAGATAAGTTCTATGAGTGCCTAAGGGGAATAGGAAGAGAAGTGACGGCAACCCACTTCGATCAAAGGGGTTTCAAAACTAATGCAACGTATGAAGAAATAATATCGTGCCTAAGGAGTCAAAGCTGAGAGACAAGCCAAGATGCCAATTTAGGACAGTTGTGTGGGCCTATCTGACTTCCGTTTCCGCATTTATTCAAAATATTACACATGAAACATGGCACGTCATACATGCTCTTAACGTTCACAATTATCCTTGATGTGTCATGAGCCACAGGAAAGAGCATAATAACGTTCTTCCCCTCTACCTTCATCGATTTCTTAGATACCAAGCGCTTAAGAATGAGCTTCTTAAGAATTGGGCTAAGCTCCTTATTCGATACTCCAAGGGCTGTAGTCAAATCCGACTGCGATATGCCGTCGCTTCCGGCTTCCTTTATTTTTTCATGAACTAACTCCTCTAGTTGAACTGGGCCTATTTCCACAAAACCACCCATGCTAAAGATCTATATCGCTGAACTCTCTTATTTACTTTTATATCGCTGAACTCTCTTATTTACTTTTCATACGTTGGTCAGGAGGATCTCTTCTTTTCATATAGTAGGTATTAACAACTGGTCGCAAAATGTTTTTTACACCTACAGAGGATATGGAAGGGATTTTAATGGGAGAAAGCGTCGAAGGAGAGCAGCTCTATGAGAAGATATCTCAACTAAGAGGCGAGATAGTAAAATTAAAGGAAGAAAGAGACGCCCTAATAGAACAGGCCAGGAAACTTAGGGCGGAAAAATTTCAAAAATTAGAGAATTTAAGAACGCTTAGAGAGACCATAGATAAGATAAGGGAAAACATGAAGGGAAAACTAGACGAGCTCCAGGCGCTTAAGGCAAGGAAGGATGAATTAATAAACGATCTAAACGAGATGCGGCAGAGCCTCAAAACGGAGGATAAGGGAAAGAATGAGGGAGTGGCTAATCTAGCCGCCATTCAGAGGAGAATAAGGGAATTGGAGTGGCAAATTCAGACCAACTCACTTGATATTGATGAAGAGAAAAGGTTAGTAAAGAGAATAGAGGAGCTGAGAAAGAAAGAGAATGAGCTGAAGAAGTATGCCAAGCTGAAGGAAAAATACAAGGAGGGGAAGGCTCAGCTTTTGGCTAAAAAAGTTGAGCTGAATACTTTGAGATCTAAGATGGGTCAAATAGTGGGAGAACTCAAGGAACAGAGGGAACTCCTTCAGAAGAAGAAAGCGGAGAGAGATGCGTTAGTAAACCAAATAATTGAACTGAACAAAAAGATAGAGGAGGTTAATGTTAGCATAGATAAACTGAAGACGGAAGCAGACGAAAAGAGGAAGGAGTTAGGGAGCGCCGTAGAACTCTCTAGATCAAATAGACAGGGAAGATCAAGACAGGAGGAACAGAAGATAATTGAGAGAAAGAAGGAGGAGGTCAAAGAGAAGATGAAGCGTACCAACAGACTCTCGTTCCATGAGTTCCGTATACTGTACGACGGGGCTCAGGGGACTGATGGGGAATAAAGTCCTAGTCATCTACGTTGACATAGATGACGATCTGGGTGAGGCAGGAGTAAGTACACCGCTAATTGGAAAAGACGAAATACAAGTGGCCATGGAAAGGGCCTCGAAATACATGGCCACAGACTCCGATTTTAACAGCATGGTCGTGGCTTACAATATTTACAACGAACTGGTACAGGATGGAGAGGACGCGGAGATCGCTTTCATAGCAGGCTCCAGGTCTGGCGGCGTTAGGGCTCAGAGGATCTTCGCCAAGAAATTGGACGAGGTCCTTACCAAGATTAAACCAGGGGAGGCGGTCGTGGTTTACGATAGCCCTGAGGACGAGAAGGCACTTCCAATAATCCAATCCAAGATTAAGGTTGCAGGTATAGAGAAGGTTGTAGTGGAACAGCACAGAGGGGTGGAAGAGACATATGCTGTTTTGGGAAAATACCTCAGGAAACTCGTAAACGATCCACACTATTCAAGAATATTCGTTGGAGTTCCAGGCATACTATTAATTGCGTTAGCCGTAATGAGTCTACTTGGATTACTCAGGTACGCCGCCATAATAATCGCATTGATTGTGGGAGGCGCCATGGTAATTAGGGGATTAAAGTTGGACGAGGTGGTAGAGAATTGGTGGGAGAACTCAGCCGTAATGACGGTAGCGGGAGTCTTGGCCTCGATCTCTTTCATTCTAATGGTAGTCAATGCAGCTCTAGTATCTGAGGCACTGCCTAGAACTCAACAGGCATATGCTACTGCACTGGATGATATGCTACCCTATGGTGTATTCGGATTGCTTCTTCTCTTTTTTGGAAAACTTATCTCTAAAGTCCTCGCCAGGGATGTAAAACTATGGCATGACATAATGGGAGTATTAGTGGTTATAGTGCTCTACTACGTTTCCAACGGTGTGCTAAAATCTATTTCCCTAGGACAATACATTATATCACAACAATTGATATATGGTCTTGTTGGGTCAAGTTTAGGACTCATATCCTTATATGTAATGCTACTACTATTTGAGAGAAGAGTTCTAGCACAAAGGAACTCATGAACTAAGCCACCCTTACGGAAAATGGTGGATTCATCGTTCTATCTTGCCCAAAGCTGAACAGGGAACTTCGATAGACGACAAAGACGCTTTCAGAAATAATTTCTCAGAGTGAAATTATTCTTCGTCGCTCAACCGGTTTACCATGCTACGGCTTAAATAGATGCGTGCATGTAATATTACACTCAGTGAACTTCTAGTTTGATAATACCGCAAGGTCGGTATTATCTTAGTAGGTTTATAAATGGTACTTTCACTATGAATAATGAATGTGAAAGTCAGGATAGGGCGAACAGTAAGTGTGACCAAGAAGGGATTGAGGGTCGTTTCTCTTGATCCCTCAGTAGACTACGTGAAAGTAAACCTGATAGGGAGGACTGTACGAAGCAGTGATGGAAAGGACGTTGGGAGAGTGTTGGACGTAATTGGGAACGTGAAGAATCCTTACGCAGTTATTCAGGCCGCAGAAGAATTGGAGGAGGGGAGATTTTATGTCGATCTTCGAAGAAGGAAATAATCCCATGGTTTATGGCTCCTCATGTCCCATGGGGGGTTCACATAAGCCAATAATCGATTACGGACGTGGTGAGATGAAGTGCTCCGAATGCGGCCTAGTGCTTGAAGACAACATAGTGGATCAGGGACCAGAGTGGAGAACCTTTAATGAGAAGGAGAGGAGAGAGAGGGAAAGGGTAGGAAGGCCTAACGATCCAGGTAGTCATGACTGGGGATTAGGCACTGAGACTGGGAGGAGCAATAATCGAAGGAAGGACATCAAGATCAGGAGCTTGCAGTCAAAGCTAAGGGTGGCAGCAAGGAGCAAGAGGCTAGTTACTTTACTTTCCCTTCTACACAAAGAGGCAGCAAAATTGGACGTGCCAAAGCATGGCAAAGATACCGCAGCCATGCTACTTAGAAAACTTAGTGATGAGGGGTTGGCAAAGAGGATTGAGCCAGAGGCCCTGGTCGTTGCTGCCATACTTTACGCGTGTAAGGTCAATAAGATACCCAAGAGCGTACATGACGTACTGGGGACGACTGGAATAGATAAGAAGAGCCTATGGAACGCCATGGAAAGAATAAGTAAGATATCTAAGCCTGGAGCATCCTTTAGGCCACAACTTAGACCGTCTGAGTATGTTCCTAGGATAGTGGCTTCCCTGAGCCTTCCAGACTTCGTAATAACTAAGGCATCGGAGATAGCTGAGTCAGCCTACCAGAGCGGTATACTCAGCGGAAGAGGTCACTTAGGGCTGAGTGCGGCTTCGGTTTATGTGATCAGTACGCTTCTAGACCTTAAGAAGACCCAAAAGGAGATTGCGGAAACGTTGAATATAACAGAAGTTACTATTAGAAATAGATGTAGGGACATCATTAATAGCTTCGACATAACAGTGGTGCTTTAGGAACCAATAACGGAACGATATGAGAAGCTTTAAATACCAAACATATGGTTGATATTTGGCTACAGGTGAGAAGCATGGCAACCGCATCTCCGACACCAAGTAATGTGGTGTTAGTAGGAAAGAAGCCCGTAATGAACTATGTGCTGGCCGCTCTGACTCTGCTAAACCAGGGGGTCAGCGAAATAGTGATAAAGGCAAGGGGAAGGTCCGTCAGTAAGGCTGTGGACACGGTAGAGATTGTGAGGAACAGGTTCCTTCCCGACAAGGTCGAAGTAAAGGAAATAAGGATAGGCAGCCAAGTCGTGACGAGCCAGGACGGAAAGCAATCCAGAGTGTCGACCATAGAGATAGCAATAAAGAAGAGGGCCTAAGGGAATTTTTGGCGCTGATTTTCTTTTCAAGTAGTTTTAATATGGGCTGAATACCTTACTAGATTAGTGTTATCCCATGAGTCAACCAACAATAAGAGTTGAATTTGAGGGGAAGGCCAAGGTTGGAGAGGTTATCGGGAACTTGGCCAACCTTCAACTCAGGGCTGAGGACTTCTCGAGTCCGATAGCCCTTCAAATGGCCATATCGAGGATATACACAGAAATGATGAGGATGGCGGAACAGAGACCTCAAGCTCGCTATGTGGGAGAAGTTAGGTTCAGTGACTCATTAGGAAATCAGGTGGTAGTAGGAGTAGATCTGGGCGACAAGACGCCACCCTTAAGCAATAAGGAAGTAAAGGCTAGAGTCATCGTAGAGATCTACGACGAAGATTGAATCTCCTACGCAGGTAAGGATAAACCACTTCAGATAATAAATAATCGTCAAAGTCATTGAGCTTATAGTTGAAGTCGCCTAAACTGGTCACCAGACCAACCTTGACCAAGTATTTTACCGTGGATATCAATACCTTGGGAGGCATGTAAGGTCTCATGTGACTTATGGCATCCCCCAAATTGAAAGGAGCGTAGTTGAACCTCCTACGCAATTCAAGATACACCACAACCTCTCTCTTCTTCAGCCATCTCATGTCAACAACCTGGTGAATCATCACAGATCAGACCTTACAAGTTCTTTCATTTATTACTCATCTCCTCTCACGGTAATTATGCCTTACCTAGATAGGGGGACGAAACTCTGCAGGCCAATGGAGGTCAAGGAGTTGAAGAGAGGGGATGTGGTATTAGCCACACCTTCCACAATAATTACGACTCAAGGATCCATAACATTCCCTCCCCTATCTAAGGTAGGATCTGAATGCCCTCATACTGCTCTTACTATCAGTTGGATAGACGGGGTCTTTTGGAGGGAGGAGTATGTTGTAGTTACAAATGGAAGAGAGACAACCGAGGGAGAGATAAATGTACTGGACCCTAGGCTTATCCCAGCATATGCCTTCAAGAACATGATGGGGAAAATTAGACTTAGAACCTCATCTATTCCCGGAGTACCCCTCGTCAAAGTTGGTGAGACAGCGCTGTTAAGCTTCTACGAGAATAAGATCGTTGTAGCCACTCATGAACTTATGCCATTAATGAAGTTGCTGTCGGCCGCCATACTCTACTACTTCCTGGACCTGGACCAATCAATGGTGGAAGGAGCTTAAGATGGATTAGAACGGCAATATTATCCCTTAACGGACAGTTGGAAAGTGGAGGTGCTCACACACCTCCATGCGGAGGGTGGGACTCGAACCCACGCAGGCCTACGCCAGCGGAGCCTCAGTCCGCCCCCTTTGACCTAGCTCGGGCACCTCCGCTCAAATAAAGAAAGTCATGTAATGCTTAAAACGTTTTTCAGGGCCTCTAACGTTGAGCCATAATGAGTAAGTAGTTTCAAGATTCAATGGCTGTGACTTAAATCTTATCCCTAATTTCAAGAGTAAAACAAAAATTTCTATCGTCTTCTTGTTCCATTCCTTATTCCATCCAACATTATTTTCTGCTCCACTGACGCTACAAGTTTTCTAGTATGTGCAACTGTGTCTGGATTGACACTAACACTGTCTATTCCCTCTCTAACTAGGAACTCAGTGAGCTCCGGATAGACGCTTGGTGCCTGTCCACATATGGAAACGGTTTTTCCATATTTGTGGGCACCTCTAATCAACTTCCTTATTGACCTCTTTAACGCCTCATCCCTCTCATCATAGTAGCCCATATTGGCCAATAACTCTGAGTCCCTGTCCACCCCTAAAGTTAACTGCGCCAAATCATTACTTCCGATGCTAAATCCGTCGACCATTTGAGCAAACTCCTCGGCTAACATAACCACAGAGGGAACCTCCGCCATTATCCATACCTTAAAGTCTGGGGTTCTCCTCAATCCCTCCTCCTCCATAATCTCCATGGCTTTCTGTAGTTCCCACCTGGTTCTCACGAACGGGAACATAACCCATACGTTCTGAAGTCCCATTTCATCCCTGACCTTAAGAATGGATCTTAACTCAAGTCTGAATGCTTCCTCGTATTGAGCACTTATATACCTTGACACTCCCCTCCATCCCAACATTGGATTTCTTTCCTCAACTTCAAATTCCTCTCCTCCCTTGAGCCTCCTATACTCATTGGTCTTGAAGTCGGAGAACCTTACCACAACAGGTCTGGGCCTTATGGCAGAGGCAACCATGGCGATGCCCTGAGAAAGCTTATCCACAAAGAGGGACTGCTGGCCGTTCTTGATGAGATAGAGTGGATGATATTTTATCCATTCTGATACGATGAACTCAATCCTCATCAAACCTATGCCATCGAAGGGGAGATCCACATATTTACTTATCATATCTGGCTGTCCAAGGTTCATGTAAATCTTAGTTGCTGTCACTGGGTAGGACTGAACCACTTCCTTTCCAGCCCCGACAACAGGGGTCTGCTCCTTGGTGACCACAGACGGAACAACATTGTTGTCACCCTCATACACGACCCCACTGAAGCCGTCAACTGTGATAGTCTGGGAGTCCCTTATGACCTTGGTACCGTTTTTCACTCCCACCACTGCCGGAACTCCAAGTTCCCTTGAAACTATGGCAGCGTGACTGGTCATACCTCCTTCGTCCGTAACGAGGGCTGAGGCTAATCTCATTACTGGAACCCAATCGGGATCCGTCATCTTCGTCACTAGGACGTCTCCTTTCTGGAAGTCCCTGGCTTCAGAGACGTCTAATATAACCCTAGCTCTCCCGACCCCTATTCCAGGACTGGCAGGAAGGCCCTTTGCCAATATCCTTGCGGAGACCTCCCTCTGCCCATTCTCAACCTCATGTGTCCTCTTGGACCAGAAAGTCTCTGGCCTCGCCTGCACTATGAAGATGTTGTCTGGGAACTTAAGGTCAGAATCTATGGCCCACTCTATGTCCATGGGCCTTCCGTAATGGAGTTCCACCTCCTTGGCCATCTTGGCCAACTCAATGGCTTCCTCCTCCCTTATGCTCATCGAATCAGCCTCCTCCCCTGTCAGAGGGACTTCCTTGTTCTCCTTACCATCATAGATTATCTTAACTACTTTATGGGAGACCCTCTCCTCTATAATGGAGAGGGTTGATTTATCAATAACTACTTCATCGGGAGTAACCTTACCTGCTGCTACACTCTCCCCAAGCCCCCAGTTAGATTCTATGACAATGTAATTTCTATCTCCATTTGCCGGATTGAGGGTGAACATCACGCCAGCGCTTCTGGCATTGACCATCATCTGTACTACAACCCCCATTGAGGCGGAAGCGGTGTCTATCCCTTTGCTCTTTCTATATGATATGGCCCTCTCACTGAAGAGACTTGCCCAAACCATCTTGATCTTCTCTAAGAGTTCTGGTCCCCTCACGTTAAGATAGGTATCCTGTTGTCCAGCGAAGCTGGCTCCCGTAAGGTCTTCCGCTGTGGCTGAGGATCTTACAGCTACCAATACGTCTCTGGAGACCTTAGAGGAGAGCTCCTCGTATGCCTTACGTATTGCCCTCTCGAGGTCTTGAGGAATTGATGAATTCATTATGAGTCCCTTAATTTCAGCAGAGGCTTCCCTGTCACCCTTTGTGGAGAGTATCTCATTGACCTTCTCGAAGATCCCGTTGGCCCTGAGGAAGTAGTTGAAGGCCTTTGATGTTATCACAAAGCCTGGAGGCACGCGAGCCCCCATGGCGATAAGTTCACCCAAGTTAGCCGCCTTTCCCCCCACCACCGGAACCATATCCTTGTTTGCGTTCTGAATTTTGATGACATACTCCTCTTCACCTATTAAAGATGAAACCATAGTCTAGCCCCGATGAGGATAATGCAACCCGTTTTAAAAAAGTTTATGCGTAACATGGAATGTGAGGAAAGAAGAAAGAGGATCACTTATGTTGCATTGAGGTCTCTTGACCTCCAGTGACGAAGGAGGGTAGATCTGGGAACTTCTCCTTCATTCTACTCTCTGCTACCACGCTGGCCTCTTCCAATATCTTCCTGGCCTCCGCGGAGCTGGGGGCGAACTGATATCCTCCACCAGTGAACTCTCCGGCCTCTGTCACCACTTCCTCTAGGGTTTCCTGTATCTCAGTGAGCTCGAGGCCTATTTCCGGCATTATGGCTTTGATTGCACCCTTTAATTCTGAGACTATAGCAACTATTGGTTGAAGGTTGGTGAAGACATCACCTATACTTATGACAGTCTCCAGTCTCAAACTAACTTGCTCCAGCGCTATTTGAGTAACTATAAGTTGTTTGGAAATCTTCCTAAGCTCCGCAACCTCGTTTGAGTACATGGATGCCCTGGCCTTGTCTTTACTTGATACAGCATCCACGACCCTCTCGAAGAGAGTCCTGTCCCTCTCCTGTAACCTGGCGATATAAACGTCAAGTCTGTTAAGGGTGGTCTTCAACTTATACTGGGCCATTACCAGCCTATGCCTCAGGGGTTCCTGTGTCTTGAAGGCGTTCTTAACCTTCTCTCCAACACTAGGTTCCTTCTTTCCAGCCCATCCCCTCTGAAATTCCTCTAGTCCATTAGCCATGGGACTCGATTTCATTACTTCTCTTACTGTCCTTTTAAGGAGGCCACCATTTAGATTAGGATTTTATAGCGAGTGTAAATAAATGAAGTTGTGTCGAGATTTAACGTTGTACTAAAGGGCGGAGAGCTTATAATAACTAATAAGTCTTCCTCGCCATTGAAATTATTGGAGGTTAGAGTGGGATATAGGACTACAGCGGAGGATTACACGGGGAGACCTACCATAAGAACTGTCACAGAATCCACCTCAGTGGGTAAAGAGTTGGAGGGAGGAGGATCGATCAGGATATCCATCAGGTCCAACGAGGTAGGAACAGTAACTATCATCTACAACGACGGAACAAGGACACTAAGGGAAGACCTTGAACCTTGAACCGTAACGCTGAATTAATGCATCAACTCTCTTAGCCACTTCACGATCCGATTCAACCTCTTCGGGCCACTCCTTTCCGATCTCTTCCTTGAGCTTTCTAGTAGCATCTATGCCCATTTTACTGCCAAGAGGTGGATTCGGAACTGTATGATCGAGGGAGTCTGTTATACCGTTCTCTACGATCATGACGTCCCTCTTGGGGTCTACTGTGGTGGTTATAGCGTAAATGACTTGGTTTATGTCATGAACGTTAACGTCTGCATCCACAACGATTAACAACTTGAGCAGGCTTAATTGCCCAGATCCCCATAGTCCCATCATCACCTTCCTAGCGTGACCTGGATACTGTTTCTTAATGGAGAATATACCCACGCCCGTGTAGAGTCCGTACTCTGGAAGATACATATCAACCACCTCAGGGACGATTAGCCTCACGAATGGAAGGAAGAGCCTTTCTGTGGCCCTCCCTATCCAGGCGTCCTCCAACGGCGGCTTCCCCACGCTGGTAACGTGGAATATGGGATCTTCTCTGAGATAGGTTGACTCCAACTTGAAAGTTGGATAAGGTTGTTGCGGGGTATAGTAGCCCAAATGGTCTCCAAAAGGCCCCTCAGGTCTCAGATCCCTCAGATCAACGTAACCTTCCATAACTACCTCAGCTCTAGATGGGACTAGAACGCCATTGTCCAACTTCTTGACTTCCAACCCCTCGCCCCTAAGGATTCCTGCGAACAGGAACTTATCGAGACCTGGTGGAACGGGTGAGGCGGCAACCAATGCAGTGATGGGGTCCACACCGGTAACTAGGGCAATCGGCATCTCTCTCTCCCCAGATTCAAGGTACTTCGAGGCCAAATGAGAACCTCCCTTGAGGGCTTGCCAATGTATAAGCGCCTCTTTATCGTTCAGAACCTGTATTCTATAAACTCCCATCCTATTGGCTCCACTTTCTGGATCCTTGGCGAAGGTTAAGGTGAAGGTCATATACCTTCCAGCGTCCTTAGGCCAGGTCTTTATGGCCGGAACGCCGTTCAAGCCTACGTCTGCTCTCTTGAACTCGGCTCCTCTGGACTTGGGAGTTATTCTCCCCAGTTTGAGGGCTACTGGGAGGGAAGTAAACTTCTCAGTAAAGGTTATGGGCACCCTACCAAAGGACTTCACGAACTCCTCCGTTACTAACTCAAGTCTCTCCGTCCCGAAGAGCTCCTTGAAGGCTGATATGGAGTAAAAGATGTTGCCTATTACCTTCCATCCTGGGTAATCCTTGACTCTTTTGAGAAGGACAGGAGGCATGTTAGCGTAGCATGCTCTCCTTATCAATTCCGCTATCTCTAGGTCTGGACTGATTTCGTCCTCAATTTCCAAGAGCTTTCCTCTCCTCTTCATGAAGTCGATGTATTCTCTAAGGTCTCTGAAGGTCACGATTAAATATGAACGCCAAAGCTTAAAACTTGTTCAAACAGATCGCAACGCAGTGGTGGATCAGTTGGAAACAAAGGGTATATGAGATGTATCCATTGTAGTTTTGAGGCAGAACTAGACCAAAGCTTAATAACCTGTCCTAACTGCGGCGGTCTGCTTGAAATAAGGTGTGACCCCAAGATCGACTTCGCCTTCAAGTCGGCAAGAGGTAGAGGAGTGTGGAGATATTCTCCCCTCATTCCAGGTAAATACTCCAGGGTGGTCTCCCTAATGGAGGGGGATACGCCCCTAATAGATACCTCTTCGTTCGGGGGCAAGTTCATGGCTAAATTCGAGGGGGCCAACCCTACGGGTAGTTTTAAGGATAGGGGGATGTCGGTGGCTGTAAGCAACGCGTTAACTTTGGGCTACAGGGCAGTTATGGCAGCCTCAACTGGAAACACTGCGGCCTCCGCTGCGGCCTATGCGGCCAGGGCCAGAATGAGGGCGTTCATAGTCCTACCACAGGGCAAGATAGCCATGGGGAAGTTGGCTCAGGCTATTCTGTATGGTGCTTACGTAATAGAGGTTCAGGGGAGTTTCGACCAAGGGCTAGAGACGGTAATGAGTGTTCACAGGGTTGAGGACAGAATATATCCTCTCAATTCTTTCAATCCATGGAGATTGGAGGGCCAAAAAACTTTGGCCTTTGAGTTAGTTGAGTCAGTGGGGGTGCCTGACGCCGTAATTGTCCCCGTGGGTAACGCTGGAAACATATATGCCATCTGGAAGGGGTTCATGGAATTGAAGGAGTTGGGTTTAACGGATAGGGTGCCTAAGATGATAGGTGTTCAAGCCGAGGGTGCGTCCCCAATAGCTAAGGCTGTCATGAAAGGGAAGGATGTACCGGAATTTGAGGAATTCCCAGAAACGGTGGCCTCAGCCATAAGAATAGGTAAGCCTGTGAACTGGCTGAGGGCAATGAGGGCCATAAGGGAATCCAGAGGTACTGCAATAACTGTGAGCGACCATGAGATCCTGCAGGCCCAGAGGGAAATGGCAAGAAAGGAGGGTGTGGGGGTTGAGCCGGCTTCCGCTGCGGCGTTGGCAGGGTACATGAAACTGCTGGAATCTGAACGACTATCGAGAGAAGACTTAACAGTAGGCGTCTTCACTGGAAATGCCCTTAAGGACCCAGAGTCAATGATGAGAGTAAATACCAATAGATTCACTGTGGCTCCATCTGAGGTATTGAAGCTGGTGGAGAGGGAGTTAAGTTGATGGTAGTTAAGGTGGGAGGGTCCATACTCTCTGATTATGAAGTGTACTCCAAGATCGCTGAGAAGCTCTCCTCCCTTGGAAGTGAGAGGGAGGTAGTAGTAACTTCAGCACTCAAGAATGTTACAAATGAGCTCCTAGCGGGAATGGAAAGGAGAGATCACATTACGGAGACCGTGTCCTCCATATACGATAGACACTTGGCCTTCCTTTACAAGTTTGCAGACGGGACCAACTTCGAGAAGGCCTTTCAACAACTCTCCAAGCTCTCGGATGAGCTCTTTAGGGTCGCATGGTCAGTCAGGGTTATAGACGAAATAACGCCAAGGGTGAGGGACTATATCCTGTCTTTTGGTGAGAGAATGTCAGTTGTCCTATTGGATGCGGCGCTGCGAAGCTATGGCATTAGATCTAACGGCTACCCAGAACCAGTGATGATCACGGACGAAAACTTCAGTGAGGCAAACGTTTTGGAGGAGCCTACTTCGAAGAGATTGAACACCGTTGTCCACAGCACTGACTCAAACGTTATAGTTGTACCTGGATTCATAGGTATTTCAAATAATGGAAAATTCACTACTGTAGGGAGAGGAGGGAGTGACTATACGGCAACACTGGTTGGAAGGTTCCTGAATGCTGAGGAAGTTAGATTGGTCACGGAAGTTCCAGGAATAATGACTGGAGATCCTAAGAGATTCCATGGAGCTAAGACCATATCAAGATTGTCTCTAGAGGAGGCGTTGGAACTGGCCCTCCTCGGGGTGAAGAGGTTCCATCCTAGGACCTTTGAACCAATGTTCCAATCAACCCTTAGAGTAAGGGTGGAAAACCTCACTGAGCCGGGCTACACCTTGGTAGAGGGCACCTGCTCTGATCTTGGATTGAAGGGTGTCGCCATAATAGATGACGCCAAGGTCCTCAGCGTAGAAAGCACCAGAATGGCTGGGAAAGTCGGTTCCGCGGCGGCAATAATGAGTGAAGCTCGAGACGCCCAAGTGAACCTCATATCCTTCTCCCAGCCAGCGTCTGAGACAACAATTCAGTTGGTGGTAAATTCGGAATCATCAGTCAAATTGAGGGAGAGACTCAAATCCCTGGAGGGAAAACTGATAAAGAGTGTCCAAGAAACGGACGCAAGCGCAGTAAGTGTTGTGGGTTGTGGGTTAAGAAATAGGGAAGTTTTCAAGAAAGTACTGGGTGTCTCTTCAGGATATGAGGTGATTTCCGTCTCTAGAGGACTTAATAGGGTCAGTGTTACCTTCATCGTCGAGAGGAGTCAAGGTGAGCAGTTGGCAAAGGAATTGCATGGGGTGGTTGTGAATGGATAAGATAAGAGTGTCCCTACTTGGTTCCACCGGCATGGTGGGGCAAAAAATGGTTAAGATCCTATCCAATCACCCTTACATAGAGCTTGTGAAGGTAAGCGGCTCTCCACCAAAGGTGGGAAAGAGGTACGCTGAGTCGGTAAAGTGGGTGGAGGAGGGGGAAATCCCAGAGCAGGTGGCGGAGATGAGGATGGTCTCCACCGAACCCACAGATCATAGGGACGTTGACTTCGTGCTCTCCGCCCTACCTAACGACGTAGCTGAAGGTGCAGAACTCAAATTAGTAAAGGAAGGCGTTAACGTCATCTCCAACGCAAGCCCCTTCAGAATGGATGAGGACGTCCCGCTCATAAATCCAGAGCTCAATTGGAACCATATTGAGCTTGCCAAGGAGCAGAGGAGAAGGGGATGGAAGGGAATGATGATCAAGAATCCCAACTGTACCTCCGCAATATTATCATTAGCCATGAAGCCAGTCCTGGAGAGCGTAGAACATGGAAGGATATACATTACCACAATGCAGTCTGTGAGCGGTGCGGGCTATTCGGGTCTTCCCTTCATGGCCATGCAGGATAACGTTATCCCATACATAAAGGGAGAGGAAGAGAAAGTACACAAAGAGAGCGAGAAAATGTTAGGTACGTTGGAGGATGGGAAATTGAAGAGGAGAGTCCTTGACATGGAAGTGACAACAGTTAGAGTTCCGGTTAGGGTGGGCCATATGGGAGTCATAACAGTGGAGACTAAGTCAGAGGTAGACGTGGATTACCTTAAGAAATCCCTCAGAGAGTTCAAGTCCCTGCCTCAACAACGAAATCTACCTACTGCTCCTAGGTCTCCCATCATCCTACGGGACGAGGAGGATAGACCACAGCCAGCAAGGGACTTGGGGCAGGATGATATGGCTGTCCATGTAGGAAGGATAAGAAGTACCGGCAAGGCCCTGAGGTTGGTAGTTCTAGGTAACAATTTAGTCAGGGGAGCCGCAGGAATAACTGTTCTCACTCTCGAAGTAATGAGGGAGTTGGGCATGGCGTGAGTCAAGGGGCCCTCAAGCTAGACCTTCACGTTCACACAATCTATAGTGATGGAAGGGAGTCACCTGAGGTCATGCTGAGGACTGCCAAGGCCATTGGACTAGACGGCATAGCCATAACCGATCACGACACCTTTCAAGGCTCAACTAAGGTTGTTGGTGTAATCCCTGGGATCGAGGTTACCACCCAATATGGGCATGTGGTTGTGTTATGTGAGAGACCCACCATGCTCCCCAACACTCTTCCTGATCTCTTAGACAAGGTGAAGGATGAAAACTGTTTTTCTTTCCCCTCCCATCCCTTTGACAATCTAAGAGCGGGAATAGGAGGAATGGTATATCAATTTAGGTTCGATGGAATAGAGGTGTATAATTCCAAGGCCCCAAAGTGGGCAAACGATAGAGCCCTTAGGGCCGCTGAGGAGCTTAAGCTACCTGGATTAGCCAATAGTGATTCACATGTGAAGTCTGCCCTAGGGTCAGCGTTTAACTTGATTCACGCAAATTCATTGAATCCAGAGGAGGTACTTGAGGCTCTAAGGAAAGGAAGGCTGACCAGTGTAGGAAAAGGTATGGGAATAAAAGCTAAGTTGGAGATAGTACAATGGTATATAGAGAGGAAAGTTGCGCGCCATCCCAGCCGAGCTCTGCGTTAGATGCAAGGGGTACAAGTATCTCTGCGGACTTCCCGTTTGTCCACTTATGGAGAGGTTCAAGGCCATAACTAGATCCATGTCCAGTGTTAGAATAGAGGGGGATGGCTCTACGCTGGACGGGGCCACGCCACCTAGTGCCGTGGTAGGTGAAAGGGGCTATCCAAAGGTGTCAATTCTGTACAACGTGCCTCCTGGGGTAAAGGAGGAAGCTGGACACTTTGAAGATCCTGAAAATTGGTATGGGAGGGTAGGACTCACTGAGATATTGCGACTGAGGTCTTCCATGGTCTCTTCCATATATAGTGAAGTTAACGTCAAGGACCCATGGAAGCTCTACGAAAGGGAGATCTCGCTTACGTCTATCTCCTATTCTCCGGTGGACTCTGAGGTAAAGATCAGGGGGAGAATAGAACCCAAGTTGAAGTTTGACGGGATCCTTCTCCCCCGGGGACCTACTGCACTTGCGGAAACCATCAAGATGACCAGCGATCCTAAACTGAGCAAGTCGCTGGAAAGGCTTATTGAGGATGACTTAAAGGCAGAGAAGGCCGTGGTGGAGGCCTATCGGTCAGAAAACAGGTACAGAATAATAAACGCCCTGGCCTTTGGTCTTCTAGGAGAGAAGAGATCGAGAAGGATAGTTCCAACTAGGTGGGCCATTACTGCAGTTGACTCCATACTGGGGAGAAATCTTCTAGAAAGGGTGAGGAGATATAATGAGTTAGGTCAGTTGGAGGTCCATTATGGAGCCTACCTTGGGAACGAGTTTCACATTATAGTTTACCCCTCACCTTACAATGCGGCCTGGGTGGAGGTCTGGCATCCGGCCACCCCTTGGACTGAGGAGGTGACTGTGGTGGAGCTTAGTGAAAATCACTTCGGAGAATATCAGTTCCTCGACGGTGGATACATGGCCGCTAGGCTTTCGGTATTGGAATATCTGGACAGGATCCAGAGACAGGCCGGCGTCCTCATAGTTAGAGAAATAACCAAGGATTACTTCGCACCGGTTGGGAACTGGCACATCAGGGAGACCGTAAAAAGGGCAATGGAAAACATGATCCTAAAGGGAGTAGAATTTGAGGAGGCAATTAGGTTCGTTAACTCCAGGCTCAAGGCCAAGGTGGACCTAACTAAACTCAAATCTGTCTACATGTTCCGTTCTCAAAGAAGGATAGATGATTTTCTTAAATGATGAGAGCCAAGGCGGCCATGGAACCATAGAGCTTATTCTCCGCCTGAGTCCAAACTATACTTCTTGGTCCGTCGAGGACTGCACCCTCTACCTCCTCCCCTCTGACTGCCGGCAGACAATGCATGAAGACTGCGTCGGTAGAAGCATAGGCCATCAGATCTGAGGTGACGGAGAACGGTCTAAGGAGAGATTTCCTCCTCTCACTCTCGGATTCCTTGCCCATGCTCACCCATACGTCAGTGTAAACTACTTTTACCCCACTGACCGCTTGATAGGGATCCTCAAAGAACTCCACTACTGCATCACTACGTTCAGACTCCTCCTCCACCCTACTTAGCACGGACTCGGATGGGCGCAACTCCCTAGGGGAGGCCACGTTAAGCTGCAGACCTAACTTAGCCACAAGACCCATAAGGCTTAGGAGGACGTTGTCCTGTCCATCACCTACGAAAGCGATCTTTGGAAATGACCCGAAGTGTTCCCGTATGGTCATAAGATCGGAGAGGGCCTGAAGTGGGTGTTCCACATCGCTGAGCAAGTTTAGTACCGGCACCCCTGAATTGGAATTAAGTCTAACTAAGGTTTCATGTTTCAAAACCCGTGCTCCTATCCCATGGACGTATCTGCCAAGAACCTTGGCCGTATCCTCGACAGATTCCCCTCTGCTCAACTGCAACTCTCTCTCGCCTGCAACTATTGGATACCCGCCCAACGAAATCACAGCTGACTCGAAGCTGAACCTAGTCCTTGTACTCGGTTTCTCCAGGAGCAGAGCAATCCTCTTTCCTCTTAGAGGAGCGGGAAGTGCTCCAGAGAGGTAGAGTCTCTTCATGAGAAATGTGGTCTCCAGCAAAGACTCAACTTCAGCTCTGCTTAGATCAAATACGCTAATGAGACCCTTTCCCTTTAACATATTTATTTGGTAGTGATGAAGAATTATATAAGAATGAACGTTTCAGAGCTGCTCGACGACGTAACGCGAGAGAGGATGGGAAATAGACCCAGAGCCGAGCAATGGCAAATACTTCAGGTCCTGCTTGAGGTTCAGAGGGAGCAGCCTGTTGGAAGGATGAAGTTGATGGAGAAGGTGGGGATGACGGAGGCTACGGTGAAAACCGTAGTGAAGAGGCTAAGGGAGGCCGGGTTAGTTGAAGTGGATAGGATAGGTGGCATGTATTTATCGAAGGCTGGGGAGGAGTTAGTCAATTGGTGGAAGTCGAGGTTCGAGGTCCTGGAGGTTGACCTAACCACGGTAAATTGGAGAGGCAACTTACTCAGGGTAATTGGAGGAGAGAAGATCCTTAACAAAGCCTCTGCAGTTGAGCTAAGAGATCTTGGAGTGAGGGCAGGAGCTGACGCAGTAATGGTTGCCGCATTCAGGAGAGGTCAAGTGGAACTTCCTCCCATGACCGTAGATGAGGTTAAGCCGGTCCTCAAGGAGTTAAGGGAGTTGTGTCCTCAATGTAAGGATGGCGATTTGGCCCTGGTCACTATCCCTAAGTCAATGAGAGTACCGCTGAGCCTTTCTATCTCCCTGCAGAGGATCATGTAGTGAAGCTTAAACTAGGTTTCCTAGTAAACCCCTATGCAGGTGCGGGAGGAAGGATAGGGGTAAAGGGAAGTGACGGATTGAGGCAACTGAATCCCGAGGCTCCGTCCAGAGCAATCAGATTCCTATCGTCATTATCGTCTGACTTGATGATTTTAACTCCCCGGTTAAAGATGGGTGAAGAATATGTATCAAGGGTCTTCAACAAATACGAACTCATACAGGTGGGAGGAGAGTCCACAACTGCTGAGGACACAATTGCTGCAGTGAAATCCATGGTTGAAAGTGGGGTCAAACTAATCTGTTTTCAGGGAGGAGATGGAACAGCTTTAGATGTGGCAAGAGGGGTCGGTCAAAGCGAAGTTCCAGTCATCGGTGTCCCAGGAGGAGTGAAGATGCATAGTGGCGTATTTGCACCCTCTCCTGAGGAAGCGGCGGAATTGGTGGAGGCCTTCGCCAGAGGTGAAGGGGAGTTAACTAAGGTGGACGTGATCGACGCTGACGAAGAATCATACAGGTCTGGGCTATATAGGGTAATTAGGAAAGCAACCATCACCTCAGTGAGAGTAGGGAATCTTCTAGTTCCTAGTAAGGACGAGATCCCCATAGAGAAAGAGGAGCTTGAGGAAATCGCCACGTATGTAATTGAGACAATGGAACCAGGCACATACTATATAATAGGTCCTGGAAGGACTGCCAAGAGCATAGAGGAAAGGTTAGGACTTAGTCCAAACTACATGGATGTGGACGTCATCTTGGACGGTCGTTTGATAAAGAGGGGAGCAAGCTATGGGGAGCTCATGGAGTTGAGAGGACCTATGAAACTGGTGGTCACTCCCATAGGCGGCCAGGGATTCCTCTTCGGTAGGGGAAATCAGGAGATTGGTCCAGAGATCATCAGGAAGGTTAGAAAGGAAGGCACCATAGTGGTCTCCTCGCTACGTAAAGTTAGATCTTTAGAATGTTTGAGAGTAGACACTGGGGACAGGAAGGTGGACCAGTTAATGAAAGGAGTTTATAGGGTCCTGGTAGGATATGAGCGCTTTTACCCATTGCCCACCTGTTAATCATGAAAAAGATACAGAAATCTTTGCGTATCTTAGGTAGTAGTTTATATGTTTCTATGGAAGTTTATGAACATGGATCAGCTGGATGCTGAGATATTGTTCACTTTGATGCGTGACGGCAGGCTTAGCGCTAGGGAAGTGGCCAGGAGATTAGGAACCAGCCACTCAGTGATCAACTATAGGATAAAGAATATGTTCAGATCTGGAGTGTTCAAGGGTTTTGCCCTTTACATTAACCCAATTGCAATGGGGTTCAACGTAATTTATATGACAACCTCGAAACCCACCAGCGGATCCTGTTCTGTTTCAGTTAGGCTAAGCAATGGGACTTGGATACAGGAAATTTATGGGGGGAAGGGCTTCAAGAGGATCATGTTCAATTATAAGGAAACTAAGATCAGTGACCTAAACCTTAAAATATTGAATGAATTGTCCCTAGACCAGAAGGCCAGCAAAAGGGAAATAGCTGAGGGACTTAAAGTCAATGTCAGAAGCGTCTCCAAAAGGATAGATAAAATGTTCTCATCTGGTTTAGTGAAGATTGTACCAATAATCGATCCCCAAAACCTTCCAAGGAAACTACACGCCTCCCTAAGGTGGAGGAAAAGTGATGATATAGAGACCATAATCAACTTAGGAAGAATAGGTATACATTTCCAGGAACGCCTTGATGAGTATCTAGAGGAGTACACGATCTCACCAGCCGGATTAGAGGGTGGAGTATGGTCAATAGATAACTTTGATAACAATAGATTAGATAATTTATTAAACAAAGATTGGACTTCTCCTTCAAGTGAAAGAGACCTTTTGGTACTGTAATACAGGAGAGCCAATAGTAAATGGTATTCGTTTTTCTAAGGTTGCTAGGTGTTATAAGTCTGGTAATGGAAGGTTAATGAGGGCCTCCGTGGACCAAGAGGAGAAATTGGCGTCTGAATCTATTTCTACTCTAAGGTCGGGACCCCGATCTAAAATTATGGACGCCATAATCCTTCTCCTCTATGCTAGACCCTTAAGGGCGTCGGAGGTGGCCTCCAATCTGGGCTTTGAGTCAAAATATGTGAGCAGCTACTTGAGCTACTGGAAAAGAAGGGGACTAATTTATCAAGAAGGAGGAATGTGGCACCTCACAGATAAGGGTGAAGCTCTGGCCAAGGATCTGCTTGAGGGCTTCTCCAACTCCAAGTTCAAGGAGATGACTGCCCTAGCAAAGCAACTGATCTCAGAACAGGTTTCGGAACCAAGAAATGACAAAGTTGAGCCAAGAAATGACAAGGGCGAACAAAAATCATTGTCGTTTATTGGTAAGAAAACCAGTTCAATAGTCAATGAAGAACAAGAGAGGTCCCAATGCGTTCAGAAGATCCTGGACAAGCTAGATGAAGAAGAAAAGGAGATGATGAATTATTTGATTCACAGGCTTAAGGAGTGGGGGTCCACATACCTATACCTAGACCAGATAGAGGAAGACATGAAGGCAGACTCCAGGTGGGCCTTAAAGGTGCTGAGGAGTCTTCAAACTAAGAAGTTGGTCTACCTGTATAATGATCCTAAGCTCGGGATGCGAGTTGGATTCTCACAGAAGTTTAGGTCCCTAAAGGATTGTTAGATATACTACTACAACTCTATTTCTAGTCAAACAGGCTATTGGGTCCACGTCTTCCTTTATACAAACTATTTTATGATAAACAAGAGTCGAGGCCAGAAGTAGTAGTAGTAATCTATTTAACTATTGACAGACTACATCACTAAAGGGTGACGTTTTTGTCCAATAAGTCAGTAAAGATGACGGAAGAAGAAATGAATAGGGCGTTGGCTAAATCAGAGAAGGAGGCTGAGAAGAAAGATCAGAAGAAGCAATGGGTGGAGAAGATCGTGAAGAGTGCTAAAACCTATTACAAGGTCTGCCCCTACTTCGACAGAAAGACATCCAAATGCTTCATTATCTTCAATAGGTGTAATAGGGACGGCAGGTTTGAGAATTGTCCAGTGTTCATCGATTTCCTAGAGAAGAAATATGACGGAATCTCCGCAAAGACCAGAATTTTGCCCCTGGACTTTATGGATGTAATAAATGCACCTTAGCTGTGAGTCGTAGTTGCTATGTAGTAAGTGTGGCCGTAGGGAATCCTCCATAAGAGTGGGAGGGAGGGATCTCTGTGTCCTCTGTGCAAATAATGAGGTAACTAAAAGGGCATATAGAGTACTCTCTGAAGCTGGGGCCCTACATACGGAGGCTATCTACACCTTCTCCTCCCCGCTTTTCCAGGGATGGAACAACCTCATAGGACGGTTATTGGCAAGGATGGGGAAGAAAAATGAACCGAAGCTCTATGAACTCCCCTTTGAGTCCCACGGTTCTGTGGACGAGATGCTCCACCTCATGTTGACCTATAGAAAGGAAGGCCTAATACTCCTCCCCATTACAACAGATTTTCTAACAGCGTATCTTATATATAGTATATCAAAGGGACATGGACCATTTTATTCGAATATATATTCACCTCACTTTACTTTGGGATTGGCTAAGTTCGTCTCCCCCATGATTAGGACTTCAGCCTTGGAGTTGGCAGGGGTGGGGGAAATTAGGTTTAACATCGGTGATGACGAGTTTGATACCATATATATGTGGGTACTATCCGAACTCAACGATAACTCCGAATTACTATTCACTGCGCCCACATCAATCACGTTGTTTTCGGTCAAGGAGAGATGTCTTAACTGTGGTTCCTCTCTTGTGAATGGAAGGTGTAAGTTCTGTGAAATTTAACCGGGGAGTTAATTGTTGGAGAGATCTTATCAAAATGAGGCCCTCCGTTATTGAAATCTTACGTAACTGATAAAACAGTTTGCCATTAATATTCGTTATCGATAATTGGCACTTATTGTTCGAATAATTAACCAATGGTTAATTTGATAACTTATCAACGCAAGAGAAATGCCGCGGCCGGGATTTGAACCCGGGTCACGGGCTCGAGAGGCCCGTATACTTTCGGCGCAAGGCTTGACCGGACTATACTACCGCGGCATCACAAAACTGCTAAACTGGGTTAAAAACGTTCACGGTGGCTTGACATCTATAGCGGCTACGGGGCATACGTTGACGCATGCCATACAGAAGATGCATGCTTGTTCATTTATGGGGTCTGCCTTCTTCTCAGACACTGGGTTTCCTGGCGTGTCGTACCACTGGAAAACATTAACGGGACACGCCGTTATACAGGACCCGTCTGCGTTACATATGTCAAAATCCACCCCGACTATGGTACCGTGAATTCCCAAAGTCTTGGGCGCCTCGACGGGTCCGTACACCTTATGGCCCTCGTGCTCTTCTACAACTTGTCGGGCCGTCCTGAAGTTGGGGTCTATGCCCATTCTCTCACTCAATGAAGTAGGGGCAACATGGATAAATAAGTTGATCCCTAATATGTTCGGGATGCTGCTCCACGTCACTTTGGAATTTAGAGCAGACTGGGAAACTAAAATGGATATGAATGTAGTGGGGGCTAAACTTCGGGGGGAAGAACAGTTGTTGCTAGTGGAGGTAGAGGAGAAAGAGTCAGCCCTATTGGAATCCCCCTTGAGGTTAGGTAAGGATAGGTTTCTAGGCGTTTTGAAAGTGAAGTCCAAAGCGATGGCTGTCCTATATACTCACATGGTGTCGAGGTCCTTTGTGAGGGACGGAATAGTTACCGCATCTCTTACACTCCTAGGTTACGATGAACTCAGAGAGCTCCTAAGGGACCTTCTTGGCTTAAACGCCAGGGTTTTGAGGGTGTCTAAGGTGGTTGGGGAAGAGCCTCTCACAGTACGGCAAGAACAGGTCCTGGTGGCGGCGTTGGAGAGTGGCTACTTCGATTATCCAAGGAAAGTAAGGCTATCGGAGCTCGCCAAGAGACTTAACATTAGCCCCTCCACTCTGGATGAGGTGTTGAGAAGGGCGGAACGCAATGTTCTATTAAAGTACATACAGGGAAGGTGATCCCATGCATGGAGGTGTTCCGTGGTCCAATGGTAGGCCTGAGAAACTGAAGGATTTCAGTGTTAACATCAATCCACTGGGGACCCCTCACTTCATTGATGAGTTGTTATTTGATGCATTGAAACAGGGAGTCCATAGGGTTTATCCCGACGATTACAGGGATTTGAAGTCTCTATTGGCCGAGATCTATGACGTTCCTCCCGAGCTAATAGGGGTTTTCAACGGTGCCAGTCAAGTTCTTTCACTTCTACCCAATGCCGACGTTCCAGAACCCAACTTTTCAGAGTACAGGAGGGCTAATTCCTATTTAGCTTCTCAATTGGACAACGAATTTCAATATAGGTTGGTTGGAGAGAGGGTGATCACTGGAAATCCCGTTAATCCCACCGGTTCTGTTTTGGGTGAGTCGGAGATCTTGAACTTCCTTTCCTACGGGAAGACGCTCTTTCTGGACGAATCTTTCGTTGACATTAGTCCCGTGAGAGGACATGCTAAATTGTCAGCCGAGTTCGGGAATTTGTTGGTGATCTCCAGTTTCACTAAGTCCTTGGCCATCCCAGGGCTTAGGTTCGGTTTCACATTTGGAAAAGCTTCCCTGGAGTTGGAGAGATTAGCTGGACCTTGGAGGGTAAACAGTTTGATCTATTACGTTCTCGTCAACGCAGGTGCCAAAGAGATAAGATCCTTCCTCGTTAGGTCTAAGGAGAAGGTGATCGAACTTCTATCCAGGTCTAACGGATGCGGCCTCAAGACCTATAGGAGTCACGCTCCGTTCTTTTTGGCTCTGTCGCCCGTGAGATCATCAGTCCTCAACTTGAGACTGAAAAGGATGGGATTCCTGATTAGGGATGCCAGTGACTTCATGGGTTTGAACGACAGACACGTCAGAATATCGTTGAGGCAGGACCTCCCTGAACTATGTGAGGCAATATCTCAGGCACTAAGTGAGGCTGAAAACAATCTAATTTGACCCAGGAATGGTCTGAGGAAAAGTTTAGGTCTCGTATGGGATAGCCTTGTGTCGCACTTAAACCATTAACCTATTCCCAGTGTCAGGCTTAGCTTCTTTTTCATTTCCTCAACGTACTTCACATATTCCCTGAAGTCCTCTGGTTCCTCAAGGGACTCTCCACCGTGGCCCATCGTTATGACCTTACCCTTTTCTGCCGCCCATTGAGATACTTCATCTAGCCCCTGAGGGTCCTCCAGGAAAAGCACGCTGAAGTCCTCATGGAATAACGGACTCCATCTCCTTCTGCCAACGTAGATCAGGAATCCATCTCCCCTGACATAGCCCAATACCTCTCTTCCACCTATTTTGAAGCTGTTTGGGGGCTCTATGGAGCCCAATATTTGAGAGTGGAATCTCTGCAAGGATGGGGACCTTGGATCAAACTTCAGTATTGTGGGCGGAAGGTTATACCCCTCCATTAGGACGTAGGCGAAGGTGGGAGAGGTCGTCGCATCAATCACGGTGTGCTCCGTCTTTACCTCCCTAAATATCTTGAACGGTTCGTCGAATACTGAAACCTTGTTTTCGTTGAAGAAAAGCATTCTTCCCTTCTGTGCCCTCAATCCTAGAATCTCCTGGTCCTTTGCTATCTCCCTAACCGTCCCTCCCTGATGGGAAAGTATGGTGTTATCTCTCCTAATGTAAAGAGAGGAGTCTGAGCAGGCCAACTCTTCTCCTTCCGTGAGCTCACCGGATTCGGAGACCACCTTCCCGTCCCTTAGTCCCCAAACATGGTCCCCAACTTTACACCACGGAATGAAATCCAACTTTCCCTCCTCCCTCAAGTCTTCACTGAGTATCGTGCCATCCCTCAGGATCAGTTTGTTATTGTGTGTCAGCATGGCCGGGGAAGGTAACTTTTTCACAGAAAGTCTAGAGAGGTCCACCATAACTCCCCTCCCACTCTCCATCACTGAAAGTAGCATTGGGGAGAGGAAAGTGATAGGGTAGGAGTCATTTGTGGAGCAGTAGGCAAGATAACTACCAGACTCCCCCACCTTTATATGGACGGAGAAATTTCCACTAATATTTGTAGCAAAAGAAAGTTGATTCTCCAAGGGTGAGGCTACTATACTTCTGATTTTGGGTATGGCTATCAAGGTTCCACTGTGTAGTATACTCTCTTTCTACCCTTCCCTTTATTTTCAACCCTCAGAAGCTTCACGTTTCCTATCTCCAAGGTGTTGGAGACGTGGGGCCCTCCATCAGCTTGTACGTCTATTCCATCTATTTCCACAATCCGCCAGGTTTGTAGATCAGGAGGACTTCTTCCCGCCAACTTAACTATTCCCTCTATCTTCAAGGCCTCGTCCCTGGGAAGGAAGTATATTTTCACCTTCCTTCCCTCCTTGGCTATTTGCTCGGCCTCCCTTATGATCCTCTCCAACGTCTCCTTGTCCTCGACATTGAAGTCGTCCTTTGCGTACTCCGAACTTATATGCCCCCCGGTAACTAATGCCTTGAATTTGGTGTAAGCTATGGCGGCTATCATGTGAGAGAGTGTGTGTAGCCTCATGATCCTGTACCTTCTCTCCCAATCTATCTTTCCTTTAACCTGCTCACCTACCTCCATCTGTCCCTCCACAAGGTGGGCTATCTCATCTCCTTCCCTAGCTACATTGCTTACCCTGAACTCCTCAGAGCCAGATAGAAGCCAGCCTACGTCGTTGTCCAGACCTCCACCGCCTGGGTAAAAGGCAGTCCTGTCCAAGAAGACCTTGCTTCCTTGCACCTTAGTTACAGTAGCCTCGAACTCCTTTACATAGGAGTCGTTGAGGAAGAGTTCCTCCACCACAATGCTTCAATGTGATCTCCTCATAAAAACGCTTACAGTGCCGTTTCTTACCTCAACCTTTACGCTCTTGGGATCCACGTCGTCTGGCAAATTGATTATTTTAACCACACTATTGTTCTTATTGTCAAAGACGTAAAGCCTATGATGATCCGCCTTTGCCACTAGCCATTTGGGCTCAGTGTCTTTTCCCCTCAAATCCAGGTAAACCCTCACCCAGTCCTCTCCCTGTTGTAAATCGACATCAGGATCTTCATCCTGAATTATGGGCAAAGTGGAATCCCACCAACTAACTCTCTCCTGCCCTTAAAAAATGGTGGACTAAATTGTCTAGATTGTGATGAAGGTCTAATATTCTGGAAAGTATCACTACTTTCATGGATTGGGTCTCAGAACGAACTAGGGAACTACTCTACGGTACTTGGAGGAAGCAAAGGGGATGGTCGCCAATAAACGTGGTCTCAGCTGATGGTGTATATTTCTTTGACAGCTCCGGAAGGAAGTTTCTTGACTTTTCATCTCAATTAGTAAGCACTAACCTGGGTCATAAGAATACTGCCATAATAGACGCCATAATTGAGCAGGCAAGGAAGTTGCCATATATCTCGCCAGCATTCACCTCAGAGGTTAAGGTGAGGGCTGCGGAGTCCCTACTGAAGGTTATGCCCAAATCCATAAGAAAGTTCTTCTTCTCCACCTCAGGAGCCGAAGCAAATGAAGCGGCCATGAAGATAAGCAGAATGGTCAAGCGCTCCTCATATAAGATCCTCGCCAGATATAGGTCTTATCACGGATCGACCTACGGTGCCATATCTGCCACGGGAGACTATAGAAGGTGGTTAGCTGAACCTAACGTAGCTCAAGGGATCGTAAGGTACCCAGAGCCCTACTGCTTCCGATGTCCCCTGAAGTTGAAGTATCCTCAGTGTGGCCTGGCCTGCGTTAATTATGTGGACTATATTGTGAAGCAGGAGTCCAACGTTGCGGCAATTATGGTGGAGCCCATCACTGGAACTAATGGCGTTGTAGTTCCTCCAGAGGAATATCTCCCTGAACTAAGAAAAATAGCGTTGGAAAACGACTTACTTTTCATAGCGGACGAGGTAATGACAGGTTGGGGTAGGACAGGCCATTGGTTCGCAGTCAGTAAGTGGGGAGTGGAACCCGATTTACTGACCACCGCCAAGGGAGCCAGTAATACCTATCTCCCCCTTGGAGTTACAGGCACCTGCAAGGATGTATCGGATTTCTTTGAGGACCATCTATTCGCTCACGGTCACACTTACGAGGCACATCCCTTGGCCCTCTCTACCCTTCCAGCCGTCATATCGGAGTTTGAGAGAATGAAGATCCTAGATCACGTTAGGGACTTAGAGAGCCACCTGGGAAAAAGGCTGCGGGAAATGAAGGAAAGGCACAGATCCGTGGGGGATGTCAGAGGTATTGGATTCTTCTGGGCCGTTGAACTGGTCAAGGACGATAAGAACACACCCTTCGCAGACTATGAACAAAGGGCAGCGGGGGAGGTAAGTGAAGTGGACAGACTGGCGTCCAAACTTATGGAAATGGGCGTTTACGTTTACAATGGCCCTTCCTGGTTAGTTATAGCTCCTCCTTTAATTTCCACGGTAGAGAACCTCGATGAGGGGCTCAACGCCTTGGACTCGGCGCTCAAATACACTGACGATAAGTACTCCAAGTGAAACATTAGCAAGTGAAGGCCGTAATAGTTCCCTCCAAGGGCTCCTCCTATAGATTGGAGCAAGTGAAAGAGCCGGTTAGAGAGAAGGGGCAAGTTAAGGTAAAAGTGTTGAGAGCGGCACTATGCTATAGGGACCTCCTTCAGTTGAAGGGCTTTTACCCTAGAATGAAGTATCCAGTGATCCTTGGTCACGAAATGGTGGGGGAGGTGATCGAATCAGACGGAGAATTTAAGGTGGGGGAGAAGGTCGTTTCCACCCTTTATGCGGCCGACGGCTCATGTAGGTTCTGTATCAGTGGCGACGAGTCCCATTGTTTGAACAGGCTGGGTTATTCCGAGGAACTTGACGGCTTCTTCTCAGAGTACGCAATGGTGAGGCCACAAAGTCTAGTTAAGGTTCCTGAGGGTGTAAGAGAAGAGGACGCCGTCATATCTCCATGCGTTAGCGGAATGATCTATGCTGGCCTTAGGAGGGCCGGCCTTAAGCCTGGAGAGCTGGTTGTGGTCACCGGGGCAGGAGGGGGAGTGGGAGTGCATGCAGTTCAGGTGGCGTCTGCTTTGGGAGCCAAAGTGGTAGCAGTCACCTCGGATAAGGAGAAACTGGAGGTGTTGGGCAAGTATGTTTCTAATGTGATCCTCGGTTCAAAGTTCGCAGATCAAGTCGGAAGGGAGGCAGACGTTGTAATAGACACGGTGGGAACTCCTACCATTGATGAGAGTCTCAGGTCCCTCAGACAAGGGGGCAGACTAGTGCAGGTAGGCAACGTTGATCCCACGTCCAAGTATGAGTTGAGGCTGGGGTACGTTATTCTAAAGGATCTGCAGGTAATAGGCCACGCTTCAGCCAATAGGAGTGACATTGAGGCCGCGATGAGGTTATGCGCAGAAGGAAAACTTAGAGCCGTTATAGCCGGAATATATGGGCTAGACGAGATTGACCGGGCGTTCTCAGTATTGTTGAGCAGGAGCAGAGTTGGTAAGGTCTTGTTATCACCTTTTAAAGAGTAAAGTTAATATAGCATCTTAACTGTGATAGAAAATAAATTCAACTGTTAGCGGTCAGTTTTATATATGATATGAGAGATTATTATCTCGATCAGGGATGAGTCTTTGAGAAGTATACTATAAGTAAGGAGGAGCTCAAGGCCCTGTTAAGGGACCTGAAGAAGTGGAAGGCACCTGCTACTGTATTGCTTTCCCTATATATTCCTCCAGGGAGGCCAATAGCAGACGTTACAAACACCCTAAGGCAGGAGCTTTCCATCTCTCAAAACATAAAGCTAAAGAGAACCAGAGAAGCAGTGGAAATGGCCATATCCACGGCCATAGACAGATTAAGCAAGATATCAAAGGTACCTAATAATGGGCTAGTTATATTTAGCGGTAAGAACTTCGACACAGAGGAGTTCAAATGTATAGTCTTTTCTCCCCCTGAGAAAACCAGTGTGTACTTCTACAGGACAGATAAGGAATTCCACACTGAATTCCTGGAGGATCTAATAGAGGAAAACGACGTCTACGGCTTACTGATCATAGAGAGAGATGAAGCCACCATAGGTATGTTAAGGGGAAGCAGACTAGAAGTCCTGGAAGAGCTACAGGGTTACATACCAGGGAAGCATACTAAGGGAGGGCAGAGTCAGAGACGTGAGGCTAGAATCATAGAGGAGCTCGTTCACGAATTCCATAAGGAGGTAGGAGAGAGGGCCAACAGCTATTTCCTACCATATCTTGAGAACAAGAAACTGAAGGGGATATTGGTAGGTGGTCCTGGATTTGCCAAGCAGGACTTCGTGGAGGGTGATTATATAGATTATAGACTAAAGAAGATGATAATAGAACCCCTTCTGGACATCAGTTACCAGGGTGAAAACGGACTGAGGGAGATGGTTATGAGGTCTGGTGACGCTCTAAAGGGACAGAAATTGGTTGAGGTGGAGAAAGCCTTAGAGGAGATAAAGTATCATCTGGCCAAATCTGACGATCTAGTGGTGTATGGACGCAAGGAGATAGAGGCAGCGCTCGATTCAGGGGCTGTGGAGTTCCTTATAATTTACGATGATGACGCAAATCGGGATTTAATCCAGAAGGCAGAGAGTTCCAAGGCAAATCTTTACGTGGTGGGCAGTGAACTTCCAGAGGCTGAGTGGATAAGAAAGACATTCAGTGGAGCCATAGGGAAGTTAAGATATAAGTGAGCTAAAGGGTCCCCCTCCTCCTCCTCATCTCGGCCACTATATCCGTGATGGGAATGGGAGGGGTTACGTTGTAACTCTCCTCGAAGATTTTTGTCAGTTCCTTCGGCTCTTGAACACCTATCTCGTCTATTATTTTCTTCACTAGATTTATCTCATCCTCCCAGTAGTTCCATGGGTACATGAACCAGCTCCAGTCCTTGACCTCCTGTGCGTAATAGGTGGGCTTGAATTTGGCTGAATTAGCTAAGTACTGCAGCGTTGCAGTCTTCACCTCTCCTACGTTGAAGTTTTCTCTCACGAAATCACGGGATAGGACGATGCTATCGCCAGTGTCACAAATGTCGTCTACGATCATGACCTTTGCCCCCTTCAGGTCTAACCTAAATGGATATTTCACTCTCGCCTCAGGGTTCCTGGAGGCAGTTACTACCCAATGTTCTACCTTAAGAGAAAGAATGTCCACCACTCCTAGGTGATCTGCAAGTAATCTGCTAGGCACCAGACCTCCCCTTGCTATTGCCACTATTACATCCGGCCAGTATCCATCTTCCTTTATTTTGTCGCTGAGCGTTTTACTGAGTTCAACTATCTGATCCCAGCTGACCACCTTGACGGGTATCTTGGGCACTATAATTACCCACACCTTCTCAATGAAGGGGTTAATCAATCTTTCAGTGGGATGGGCCCCCTTTCAGATTGAGGCCACTTTCTTCATTGTGAGCTGTTGCAGCGCATAATTTACAATATCGTCTAGCACCATCAAACTTCGCTTGACATGCGTCGCATATGATCCTTTGACAGGAATCGCATCTCCCCACTGCGAGATTAACCCCGCAGATCTCGCAAGTTGTGATCTGGCAGATGGAACATCGCCCATTTTTGAAGTGAACTTCGCAGCAATGCCTATCACAAAAGGGACAGATGAACCTGCTATCCCTTTCCCAACAAATTTCACATTTCAATGAATCTTCTAAACCAGGCCTGGGCCTCTTCATCGTTGGGCGCCTGTTTGGGAGGGTGTTTGAAGTAGAACGCTGAGACCTGCTCCAATGGTCCTGCCATTCCCCTATCAATGGCCAGCCTTACCGCCCTGATCACATCAACTAAAACCGCCGCCGCGTTAGCCTTATCGTCCACTTCTAAACTCATTTCCACTTTCACAGGAGCTCCAGCGAAACCAGTGCCCTTCACATATATGTACGCTACCTTTGTGTTTCCCAAGAAGGGAACGAAGTCACTTGGACCTATCCTTATCCTTCCCTCACTTTCGATATTTGGATCTTCGAGGGTACTGGTCACGGCCTTGGTTTTGCTTATTCTCTTTGACACCAACCTCTCCTCAGTCTTCATGTTGAGGAAGTCGGTGTTCCCTCCAACGTTTAGCTGATACGTCTCGTCAACGTTCACCCCTCTCATCCTGAAGAGACTTGTTACTGTCCTGTGGGTTATGGTGGCCCCTATTTGGCCCTTTATATCATCACCCGCAACTGGTATCTTCTTCTCCTTGAACATCTTTGGGTATTCCCCCTTGGGGTCGCTGGCAATGAAGACGGGGATAGCGTTCACGAAGGCCACTCCGGCCTCCAGAGAGGCCTTAGCATAGGCCCTGGTTGCCTCCTCACTTCCCACAGGAAGCAAATTCACCAGGACTTCCGCGTCAGTCCTCTTTAGCTCCCTTATGACTCCTTCTATTGTTCCTACCCTCACCGGCCTGAAGGTATCCACCATGTGTGGCGCCACTCCGTCAAGTACTGGCCCTGCCACAACCGTTACCCCCTTCCTTCTCATCTCCACGATCTTCCTGGTTATGTTGGGCTCCTGGAAGATGGCTTCGCTAACGTCCTTACCCACCTTCCTCTCGGAGACGTCAAAGGCCGCAACAATTTCCAAGTCCGATACTGAATACTTTCCAATCCTTGGAGTTATCAGTCCCTCGGTGTAATCTGGACCCTTACTTCTATAGAACTCTATTCCTTGAACTAGCATTGAGGCGCAATTTCCTAAACCCGCAATGGCGACCTTGATCATTTAAGCCCGAGTCTCTTGCTAGTAGATAATAAAAACTACTAATGATGAGCCTAAGACCTGAGTAGGTGAGGAGGTGGAGCGACACTGAGGTGGTTTGCGTGTTAAGGAGATTATATGCCAAAGTTAGCGGTAAGGTTCAGGGCGTTGGCTTCAGGAACTTCGTGCTAAGGAACGCGAGAAGATTAGGGTTAAAGGGATACGTCTCTAATTTGCCTGACGGCACTGTGGAGATAGTGGCTGAGGGCCATGAGGAAATGCTTAACTACCTTCTTCAAGCGGTAAGAAGAGGTCCTCCCTTAGCCTATGTGGAGAACGTAGAGTACAGCTTTTCAGAGTATATTGGAGAATTCAAGGAATTCCTAATAAGGTAGCCTCCGATTTTAGGGTATTGAAAAGGGGCTCAATAAGATTTAAGATGGGATGGAATTATAGGGGGATAGGTGCATCCTTTGCGCCAATGGAGTTAGACCCAAGGGAAATAGTTCCACAGTTCTGGTATAACATAATACCAGATCTTCCGCGTCCTCTACCGCCTCCTAGGGATCCTCCAAGCGCGGAGTTCTCTAGGATAGACCTTCTGCGGGACATTATGCCCGAGGAGGTATTGAGACAGCAATTCACCGTAGAGAGGTTCGTTAAGATTCCAGAAGAGGTCAGGGAGAGGTATATTAATATAGGGAGGCCCACCCCGCTATTGAGGGCAAAGAAGTTAGAGGAAAAGTTAGGAACTCCCGCTAAGATATATTTCAAATATGAGGGAGCTACACCAACAGGCTCGCACAAGATAAACGCGGCAATACCTCAGGCATATTATGCTCATAATGAGGGGGTTCCTGCCGTGACCACTGAGACTGGAGCTGGACAGTGGGGAACGGCAGTGGCATTGTCGGCTTCTATGTTTGGACTTAGGTCCTCAGTGTTCATGGTGAAGGTTAGTTATCAGCAAAAGCCGATGAGGAAGACCATAATGAACCTCTATGGAGCCGATGTATATCCTAGTCCCACTGAGCTGACCGAGGCAGGAAAAAGGGCACTAGCACGGGATCCTAATCATCCAGGTTCCTTAGGCGTGGCCATGAGTGAAGCAGTAGAATACGCGCTCAAACAGAGGCTGAAGTACCTTGTAGGTAGTGTGCTGGACGTTGTTCTCCTCTATCAGAGTGTTGTGGGACTGGAGACCGCTCAACAATTGGAGCTAATTGGTGAGGAGCCTGACGTATTAATAGGTTGTGTGGGGGGCGGAAGCAATTTCGGTGGTTTCGCCTTTCCATTTCTTGGTCACGGAAGTAAGGCAAAATTGATCGCAGTGGGGCCCTCTGAGGTCCCTAAGTTCAGTTCTGGGAAGTATGAATATGACTTCCCAGATGAGGCAGGCCTACTTCCCATGATAAAGATGTTAACCTTGGGAAGAGACTACGTTCCTCCACCAATTTACGCTGGCGGATTGAGGTATCACGGTGTCGCTCCAAGTCTAAGTTTACTCATGCAGGAGGGTAAAGTGAATTGGAGAGAATATGGGGAAGATGAGATATTCGTGGCCGCGAAGCTTTTCTCTGAAGCACAGGGGATAGTACCGGCTCCAGAATCGGCCCACGCTGTGAAGGCAGTAATAGATGAGGCGAAGTCAGCACAGAAGAACAGTGAGAGGAAGACCATAGTCTTCAATCTAAGCGGTCACGGGCTCCTCGATCTGTCCAACTATGAGAGCATGATGAAGAGGTTCGGAGGTTGAGGAAACTAGTAGTGTATAACACTCTTGGCTTTCCTAATCCCTCCGATTTTACAGCGTTCATAGATGGGGTAAGGAAGGCCGGAGCTGATGTATTGGAGGTAGGGCTTCCGCCCCGATACGCCAAATACGACGGCCCCGTCATAAGGAGGAGCCATGAGATTGTTGCTAAGTTTGGCGACCTAAGCGGAAACTTGGGTGAGGTGGCCCGGAGAGCGGAAATTCCTGTGGTTATTCTGACTTATCTTGAGGATCATATTGACCATCTGGATCAATTTCTCGATTCATTGAAAAAGTTGAACGTGGAGGGGGTCCTTTTTCCGGACCTGCTTATAGACTTCACTCAACAAATCGACCTTGTGGTATCTAAGGTTAGGGCACATGGATTGAAGAACGTTCTCTTTACTTCTCCATCCGTACCTGACTCTTTCATAAAGCGTACAGGAGAGATCACAGATATGTTTCTCTACTATGGAGTCAGACCAACCACTGGTGTTCCAATACCTGTTGATGTGGGAGCTCTCATACGTAGGGTTAGAAATATGGTGAGGTCAGAGCTCGTGGTGGGCTTCGGGCTATCTGGGGATAAGGATATCGTATCTGCTTTGAGAGCTGGAGCAGATGGAATAGCTGTGGGAACAGCAGTCATATCCGAGCTTGAAAAAGAAGGGGTTACAGAAGGCCTTAAGCTCGTGTCTTACTATAGGGGCGTAATAGATGGAGTTTAGGTCCATACTCAATAGAGTCCTTGAGGGGATGCCTCTAAATCAAGAGGAGGCATATCTGCTTGCCTCTAACCTGGTGAAGGGTGAACTCCAAGAGGCCCTAATGGCTGGCACTCTTATTGCGATGAAGGTTAGGGGAGAACGTCCTGATGAGGTAGTGGGTTTCGCTAGGGCAATGAGAGAAAGTATGATCAAGGTTTCAGCGCCCGGTAATACCCTAGATACCGCTGGAACGGGGGGTGATTCCCATAACACCCTGAATGTAAGCACGGCTGTGGCCATGCTCATAAGTCATCTGGTGCCGGTGGCTAAACATGGAAACAGGGCGGTAAGTTCCAGCTCTGGAAGCGCAGATGTGTTGGAGGCCTTGGGTTACATTGTGGACGTTGAACCCAACGAGGCCGTCTCGCTCCTCTCAAAAGTGGGCTTCGCGTTTCTATTTGCTCAGAAATATCATCCAGCCATGAAAAATGTGGCGCCGGTGAGACGGGCCCTAGGAGTGAAAACTATCTTCAATTTGCTTGGCCCTCTCACCAATCCTGCCTCTGTGGGTAGACAGGTAATAGGAGTATACTCCATGAGAGCCATGGAACTGCTGGCTCACGCCGCCTCTGATTTAGGATATGAGAGGGCCCTCCTAGTTCATGGTGAGCCTGGACTGGACGAAGTGAGTCCTTGCTGCGTTACCAATGTGGTTGAGGTAAACGGAGGGAGGATCGAGTCCTATTCCATCAGCCCCGAGGAGCTAGGTGTAAGTCCAATCTCAGTGGATAAGGTGAGGGTGGTTGGCAACAAACAATCGGCGATCAGGATCCTTAGAGGGTTGGCAGGCTTAGATAATGAAGCTAGACAATTCATAAAGATCAATGCGGCTCTGGCCCTCTATGTAGCTGGTGTGGCGTCCAGCCCTAAGGATGGGGCTGAACTTGCGGAGCAATGCTTCAATGGCTCAGTGGATAGAGTCCAGAGGATAGTGGAGAGCCACGGAGATGTAAGGAAATTTGAGGAGGTGAAGCGGCTTGCCTTTGCTTAAGGTATGCGGAATAACCAGGCTAGAGGATGCCATAGTGTCGTCCAAGGCCGATTTAGTGGGAGTTGTATTGGAGTGGTCGAGTCCTAGGGCTGCTCCTCCTTCTCTAGTGAGGGAAATAAAGCAGCACATTAGTGTTCCGGTGGTGGCTGTGAAAGTCACTGGTAGTTTAGACGAAATGTTTGCTTTGGCTAAGGACGCGGATTATCTACAAATACACAGAGTACTCACCGCTGACGAGTTGTCCTCGCTCGATAGCTTCCCTCATAGGAAAATATTATATGTTCCCGCAGATCGGCGTTTTCTCCCTTATTTAAAGGCAGCATGTGATAGCGCAGATATGGTACTTGTGGACTCCCCAGATAAATCGATTCCAACTGACATAGAAGTAGCTAAATCCATGGTTCATGAGTGTTCAAGGGCGGGTGTGGCAGGGGGAATTTCTCTGGACAACCTTCATCTCTATATGGATATTAAGCCATACTTAATCGACATATCAAGAGGAGTTGAGGTCAGTCCAGGCATTAAGGATCATAAGAAGTTGATTGAACTGTTCAAGAGGGTGAAGGGTATATGAGGATAATTCCAATCAGTTCCTTTCCTTCACCGTTTCAAATCTTCAAGTGTGTCGAAGAAATAGAGGAGAGGGCGGCCCTACTGGAGAGCGCTGAAGGTCCTCAGACCAAGTCCAGATATAGTATAGTGGCGTGGGGAACTGAGGCCTATCTCACGGCTGTCGATGGGCAATTAGGAGGAAGTGTATCAGGAGATTTCTCCTCACTCAAGGAGAAGGTTGGGTCCATTTTAACTAAGGCTACTCAAATGCAAGTTCCGACACACTTTAAGGGAGGAGCCATTGGTTACGTCTCTTATGACGTTGTTAGACGTTGGGAGAGAATTAAGGAATTTGCGAGGGCATGGGAAAACTGGCCAGATATGGAGTTCTTCATTCCGTCCAACGTTGCCATATATGACCAGGTCAATGGGAAGGTCTACTTGGAGGGAGAGGTGCCAGTTTGCGGAGAGAGAAGTCTAGGTAGTCTCACCTTCCGTCCACTGGATGAGACACTCACTGACGATCAGTTCGTTGGAGCGGTGAGGGAGATCCTAGAGTATGTAAGGGAAGGATATGTGTTTCAGGCAGTGCCATCCAAGGGTTATAGATACAGTTGGAATGGAGACTTGAGTTCCCTATATTTCAAGCTTAAGACGGTTAATCCTTCCCCCTACATGTTTTACCTTAAGTTCGGCAATAGGGTCTTGCTGGGATCGAGCCCCGAGACCCTTTTTAGGACCAACGAAGGAATGGTGGAGAGTTTCCCCATAGCAGGTACGAGACCACGAGGGATCGATGAGGCCCAAGATCTGGCCCTGGAGCAAGAGTTACTGGCATCTGAGAAAGAGAAGGCTGAGCACCTAATGCTTGTGGATTTAGCTAGGAACGACATAGGGAAGGTCTCAGTTCCAGGTTCGGTCTCAGTACCGGAGTTAATGTATGTTGAGAAATACAGCCACGTGCAGCATATAGTTAGCAGGGTTCTGGGAACTTTGAAGAGGAACGTTAACGCCATAGATGTATTGAGGGCCATGTTTCCGGCGGGGACTGTGAGCGGAGCCCCTAAACCAATGGCCATGAACCTTATTGAGCAGCTTGAGTCCGTCAGGAGGGGACCCTATGCTGGCGCCATAGGCTATTTTTCTGCAGACGGCAACTCCCAGTTCGCCATAACCATAAGGAGTGGTTTCGCCAATGGGGACGTCTTTAGGATACAGGCAGGTGCGGGCATAGTTTACGACTCTTCTCCAGAAGGGGAACTGCAGGAAGTTAAGCAAAAGTTGAAGGCCCTTATGGTATCCATGGGTGTTTGATATGGATCTCACTCTGATCATAGATAATTATGATAGCTTCGTTTATAATGTGGCTCAAGCTGTTGCTGAACTCGGAACTAAAGTAATTGTTATAAGGAACGACGAGATCTCACTGTCAGGCATTGAACGTATCGAACCGGACAGAATAATAATATCTCCAGGGCCTGGAACTCCAGAGAAGGCGGAAGACATGGGTGTAGTGATCGACGTAATAAGACGATTAGGTCCAAGGATACCAATTTTGGGGATATGCCTAGGTCATCAGGCAATAGGCTATACTTTCGGCAGCAAGGTAAGAAAGGCAAAGAGAGTCATGCATGGAAAGTTAAGTCCAATCTCCCGGAAGGACAGTTTGATTTACCAGGGGATCCCAGAGGAATTTGTGGCAACTCGATATCATAGCTTGGTTATTGACGAAGTGAAGGAACCTCTTTCTGTAAATGCCATCTCCAAGGATGATGGGGAAGTGATGGGAGTGCAGCACCTAGAATATAGGATCTATGGGGTACAGTTCCATCCTGAGAGCGTAGGAACAAAGGAGGGTTATAAGCTGTTCTACAATTTCCTAAACAGGGTGTGAGATTGCCAAGATATCTGCAGGGATGGTTGAGCGAAGTGGTGGCCCTCTCCATGCGAAGGTCACATGTTAATGTCAACAGGGAAAGGCCGTTATTTAGCCTCTATTCTGCAATTATCAAGACCAAGGCCAGGGGGCTCACTCCCGTAATAGCGGAGTTTAAGAGAAGTTCACCTTCAGGCTTCTCCCAGGAACGGGATCTCCTTCAATATGTTAAATTTATGGAGGAGAATAGTGCTGTTGGAATTAGTATATTAACGGAGGAAAAGTACTTCAAGGGATCCTACCAGGATCTTCTAAAGGCAGCGAGAGCTGTTAAGATACCAGTTCTTATGAAGGATTTCATTGTAACTGAGTCACAAATTGATGACGCATATCAACTTGGAGCTGATGCCGTCCTTCTAATAGTTCGTCTGCTCACCAGAAGGGAACTCTGCGGCCTCATGAACTACGCCAAAACCTTCGGCCTCGAGTCTTTAGTTGAAGTTCATGACGAATCTGACCTTGAAATTGCTTCCTCCTGTGGGGCCAGGATAGTTGGACTCAATTCCAGGGATCTAAGTACTCTGACCGTAAATCTGGAGACACCATTGAAGTTACTCCCTAAGGTCGGCAATGCTCTTAAGGTAGTAGAGAGCGGCATAAGCGGAAGGGAAGATCTATCCAAGTTCAAGGAGGCTGGAGCCGATTCTTTCCTGGTAGGCTCCGCCTTAATGAAAGATCCCTCAAAGATCAAAGAGTTAATATCTGTGTGACCTCTGTTCTGACCGATGAAAGCAATTGATAGATTAGCTCCTAACTTGAATTCTTTATCTGGAGAGACTACCCTCGTATATCAGGATAAGGCCAGAGAGGTGGCCGCCAAGGGAGTCAAAATAATCAATTTTGGCATAGGTCAGCCCGACGTCCCTACTCCTGCCGTAGCCAGGGAGGAAGCCAAGTTGGCCTTGGATCAAGGTTTTACTGGCTATACTCCAGCCCTCGGAATAGATGAACTCAGAGAGGCAATAGCTAACGATCTCAGAGAGAGGTTGAAGACCGATGTGAAGAAAGATGAGGTAATTGTAACGCCGGGAGCCAAGGCTTCTCTCTTTCTGGCCATGGCCTCCTTTGTGGGACAAGGGGATGAGGTGCTTCTCTTCGACCCTGCGTTCTACTCATACGCAGAGGTAACTAGGCTGCTGGGTGGCAGACCAGTGTATGCTAAGCTAAAGCGGGAACCAAACTCGGGTTTCCATTTGGATATGCATGAAGTTGAAGCGAAGCTCTCCCCAAGGACTAAAATAATAGTCCTTAATAATCCGAGCAACCCCACTGCTGCCCTCATGAATCGTAGGGAGGTGGAAGCTCTCTCTGAGATAGCGAGAGAGAGAGGAATAGTATTGCTTTCTGATGAGATATATGATCACTTCGTATATGAGGGAGAAATGGCAAGCGCTCTCAACGAATCCTCTTGGAGAGACTACCTTCTTTACGTCAATGGATTCAGCAAGACCTTTTCCATGACCGGATGGAGATTGGGCTATGTTGTGGCTGATAAACAAGTGATCTCAAAGATGGGAACGCTCGCTGCTAATACCTACACCTGTGCCAATAGTTTCGCCCAAAGGGGAGCGCTTGCCGCGTTCAGGGCAAAGGGAGAGGTGCAGCAGATGGTGGATCTATTCAAGAGAAGACGCGATGTTCTGTACACTGAGTTGTCTAAGATTAAGGGAGTTAACTTGGACTTACCTCACGCAACTTTCTACGCATTTCTCGACGTCAGTAAGGTCTTGGAGACGGCCGGACTCTCGGTGAAAAAATTCTCCATAGACCTCATAGAAAAGAAAGGTGTAGTTACCATACCTGGAGAAGTATTTCCGGAAGAAGTCGGAAGGATGTTCGTTAGGCTTAGTTTCGCCCTAGGGGAAGATAAAATAAGGGAAGGCGTTAAAAGGTTAGCAGAGTTCGTAGAGGAAAAGTTGGGATGAGGAGAAAAAGATTATGAGCGATGATTAAATTCCCATGGTCCGACCGCTTACTCCTTTTTTATCTCAGCTGTAACTTCTTGGGCCTCCTCCAGCTTAAGTTCGGTTATTCTTAATGTTCTCTCTAGATCCTCTAGGGCTGGTTGGATCTTCTCTAGAAATTCTTTCGGACCTGAGAGTTTAACCTTTACTGGGGCATTCATGGCCAATCTCTCCCTTATCTTTGCAGTCCTTATGGCAGAGGTGGCCTTTGTGAGGTTCCTTCCTATCTCCAGGCTATTTTCGTCATCCTCTATGTCCTCCGTCACCGGTAAACCCGCAAGGAGGATACTCTTTTTCTCGTTGTAGAGTCTAGAATATATTTCTTCAGTTACGTGAGGGGCTATGGGGTGAAGGAGAATTAACACGTCCTTCATTATCCTCAGTAAGGTGTATGAACATGAAGGATCGGCTTGTGATAGTCTATACTTTATGAGCTCAAGGTACTCATCAGCTACAACCTCCCAAAGGAAGTGGTAAAGTTCTTTCACTACCACGTTGTAATCGTAGTTGTTGTAGGCATCTATTACCTTCTTAATCATGGATTTATGTTCATTAAGTATCCATTTGTCTAAGAGATGCAGCTGAGCTGGCCTCTGAGTCACCTTGGGAGCGGTGGATGTTAGCCTCGCCGCATTCCATAACTTCTGCAAGAAAAGTCTATAGGTCTTCACCTTTTCCCACTTGAACGGAAAGTCGTCTCCTATACTACTTTCTAAGAGGGTTAGTCTTAACGGATCGGCGCCATATTCATCTATTTTATCCAGTGGAGAGACTGTGTTACCTTTGCTCTTACTCATTCTAGTTCCATCGGGTCCAAGAACTTGTCCGTTAACTAGAACGTCTTTGAATGGAACCTCTCCAGTGAGGGCAATGCTCCTAAAGAAAGAATAGAACAGCCAAGTTCTTATAATGTCTGTTCCCTGTTGTCTAAGGCTCGTAGGAAAAGCCTTTGCGAACCTGTTAGGACTGTCGAAGTATCCAGATATGTAGAGCGCACTTATACTTGAGTCAACCCAAACGTCAGCGACATCGGTTATTGGAGTCAATCCTTTGCCACAGATTGGACAATTGGAACGAGGGGCAGGATCCTTAGCTGGGTCCACAGGCAGATCTTCCTCTCTAGCAGGTATCAAATGGCCTGACTCACATCTCCAGAACGGTAATGGAGTACCATATAGTCTCTGTCTAGTTATGTTCCAGTCCCACTCAAGTCCCTTTATCCAGTCCTCAAGATAATAGGCCATCCTGGGTGGTTTGAACCTCATCTCCGCCACTCTCTCCAGAAGCTTTTGCTTGTGCGGAAGAACCTCAACATATAACTGTTCCTTAATGAGGAACTCCACAGGTGCTCCACAGTCTGACCTCTCTGTATGGCTGATTACATTATGTTTTATACTATCAACCCTCTCTAGGTATCCCCCTTCCTTTAGCAGCTCCACGATCTTTTTCCTCGCATCCCTGATCTTCATTCCACTCAAAGGTTCAGCCTCCCTCATTCTCCCTCTTTCATCAATAACCTGGGTTACGCCTAGCCCATACTTTAATATCCATCTTATATCCTGTGGGTCACCGAAGGAGCAGACCATGACTGCTCCAGTTCCGAATTCCTTATCTACCATATCATCAGCTATTATTCTAACCTTCCTGTTGAATAGTGGGGCTAGAGCATTCTTCCCCACAAGTTTAGCGTATCTTTCGTCAGATGGGTGAACCACAATTGCCTGAACTGCAGGTATGAGCTCAGGTCTAGTGGTTGCTATGGTTATATGCCCTTCACCCTCTAAATTGAACTTGACATATACCAGGACACCGTCCTCTTCCTTATAGCCGACTTCGCTCTGAGCCAACGCCGTCTCGCATCTTGGACACCAATAAACTGGACCCTCCTTGTTCTTTATGTATCCATTCTTGAACATTTCTAGGAGACTTCTCTGTATGGCCCTTCTGTAGTTTGTCTCATAGGTTCTATATTCGAATCTCTCCCACTCTGGTCTGTAACCGAGGCGTATCATCCCGCTCTTCATTTTTGATATCATCTCCTCAGTCCATTCCTTACACTTCTGTAGGAAGAGCTCCCTGTTCTCCTTTGAAATACCTAGTTTGTACTGAACCTTTAGTTCTGTGGGCAATCCCTGGGTGTCCCATCCCTGAGGATGAAGCACGTTGAAACCGGCCAATCTCCTAAATCTGGCCGTAGCATCAATTATTGTGACCCAATAAGCATGTCCCATATGCAGCTCTCCGCTCGTGAAGGGAGGTGGAGTGTCTATCACGTAAGAAGGTCTCGTATCATTATCCCTGAATTTAAATACTTCTTCGTAGAAGTCATGGGTCAACCATAACTTCTGCCACTTCACTTCTACTTCCTTCGGGTCATAGTGTTTTGGCCATTGGTCGGCTTCGGCCATCTTATCCTTAACATAAACATGGCCTTGCCTTAAGAGTGTTACTAATCTACCTACAGGAGTAGCTTTGTAGGCTCTTAGATTAGGTGAGCCAAAGCCGGGAATTTTAGGGCGATGCAGGTAGCTTTCCAGGTCTCTTCAATGCATATATGGAATTTCCAATGGACCTTCAAGGCAAGAAAACTCCTAAGTACTGATCTCTTGCACCTATCTTGTTATATCTGTATAAGTAATATAGCGACTTTCTCATATCAACAACGACAACTTTATAACTTACTTGTCGAAGTAAATTTCATGGAACAGGTTCGCATATTGGGAATACCGGGAAGTATAAGGAGGAACTCATACAATAAAATGTTGTTGAGGGCAGCTTCGTCACTTTTGCCTGAGGGAGCCATCATGGAGATTTACGAGGATCTACACCTCATTCCTCCATTTAATCAAGATGAAGAGAGGAATCCTCCCGAACCTGTTAAGGAGTTAAAGAGAAGAATAAAGGAAGCTGACGCGTTAGTATTTGCTACTCCGGAGTATAACTATTCAGTACCTGGGGTACTTAAGAATGCCATAGATTGGGCCTCTAGACCGTACGGCGATAACTCCTTTGACGGTAAGCCAGCTGCCATAATGAGTGCGTCAATCGGTATGATAGGAGGTGCCAGGGCCCAATACCATCTCAGACAAATGTTCGTATTTCTTAACATGTACCCTGTCAACCTACCTGAGGTCTTCGTGACCTTCGCTAGTCAGAAGTTCGATTCACAGGGAAACCTACTTGATCAGGACGCTAAGAAGTTCATATCAATGTTACTGACAAATTTAGTGGACTGGACCAGGTTCCTGAAATCAAGGAGACTAACTGAAGCCAAGATCTCCAGTTGATTTTTAGCTTATCTATATATTCAATTTAATTCATGTAGACAATTTATGTCATAAGTTGCGCCACTTTAGGAAGTCAATTGGCGCATTGATGGTAGCTCCAATCAATTGTTGTAGGTTTAGTTGATGAGATAGGTAGGTCTAGCAAAGAATTTAAGGGGCCAGCCTAGGAAAAGCAAAGAATCTCTATGAGCCTCAGAATAAAGGGTACCAATTCTCACGGTACCACAGGTTGGTTCCAGGTTAGCTGCAGGATATGCAACACTACCCTGAAAATAGGAACAGATCTAGTTTACGTCTGCCCAAAGGACGAAAAGAAATATCGTGCCTACTTCTGCGAGGCCTGTGCGCGAGGAGTTAAGGGGAAGTGCCCTTACTGTGGCACAGAACTTGCGCCAGTGATCTAATGATATTAAAGTTCAAGGTAAACAATAGATTATTGTCAGTAGTAGATGAGACTGATAGGAAAATATTAGTGGCAGATTTGGATCTTCCTTGCGGTCCCGCTCTATCTACGAGAATTTTCTATGTCGATACTGAAGTGGAACAAGAAGGGGTGAAACTTGTTAAGATTGTGTTATGCTCAAACTCGAGGGAAAGCTACATTTGTTCTGCTGTCGCCGAGGTCAAAGATAAGGTAGTAACTCAGGGGCGAGCTGAGGAGATATATCAGATTATACTTGGCCTCGTGAAGCAAGCGTCACCCTGTAACCTGCCTCCTTCAGTTTCAACGAAATGACCTCAGTATAATTAACCACGTCAGCAGAGCTAGTGGACTGTATGAGGACCTTCATCTCTAGGTTTCTAAGGTCCCGCTTCTCCGCGAAGGCCTGAATTAGTGTATGCTCGTCGGGTGAGCAGATCACCAACGCACCAACCTTTACAGCCTTACCCATCTCTCCCAAGGCTGACTCAAGGAGATTCATTACGTCCTTCATCTTGTAGGTCTCATCCACTAATACTTCCAGCTCCAATTGGAACATGGTCATCTTGGGTTAACCTTCTTCACTGGCAATTTTAACTGCTCCATGGCTTTTCTCGCCAGTTCCATTTGACTCTCTTCTCCTTCAACCCGCTTTAGCTTTAGCTTCCTATAGTTAGCTCGTAAAACTGTCTTACCATTATTGATTATTATGACCTCACCTCTAACCTTTCTCTTTAAGTTTCTGACAAATCGAAGATAGATTACTGTTCCCTTTATTTTCCCTAAATCAGGTACAGTGGCCTCTCCCACTGTGTATGTGGGCTTCACCTTTTTCCCTTGAGTTAAGACCTCCTTGAATTCTCCATCCTTAACCTCTAGCATCAAAGACCTAACCACATGCTTCCCTGATTTACTCTTGCAGTTTTCTAGGACTAACTCCACTCTTGATCACCCTAACTGCATCTAATATTCCATTTATGTCCAGTTTGTCATCTAGATAAGCATCGATCAGAACATCGCTGCGCATAAGCGACCTTAACAAGGTGCGCCTTACGTAAATCGAGGAGCTCCTATAAAGCGATAACAGAAACCTCTGTATCCTAATTCTATTTATCAAAACCCTCAATTCACTTTCAAGATAACTGTCAAACTCCTTCTCCTTATGTATCGCCGCAAACGCCACCTCGGCTGACATAGCGGCCGGCCTAATCCCTTCACCGCTCATTGGAAAGACCAACCCTCTAGCCTCGCCTATTTTCCAACTCTTTTCTCTCGCCTCACCTATGGTTACAGGCGCACCTCTGAGATCTAAAAGTTCGTACTCTTTAAATTTCTCTTTGATATATTTAATTAGGGCCTCCCTTGAGTTTCTGTCCTCTAGGAATCCAGCTCCGACATTAATAGTTCCTTTTGCTGCTGGAAAGATCCAGTAGAAGCCAGTTAACTTCGAGTCAAACTCGAATATGGCTCTATCCAGAGGCTTATCGGTCTTCACTATGGCCCTTGTGGTATATACAACCTCTCTATCCATGGGATAGGGGCCTCTAGCGTCTATTTTGATGTCATATCCTCCACTGAAGTCCCTGGTAAATTTCATATCATGAGGCCTCATCCCATTTATCCATCCCCATTTATCAATTACTAGCCACTTTGGGTAATTGTAACTAACATCATACATAAGTTCTCCATCTAGATAGAAGGCAAAGTCCTTGATTTCCACGTCAACCTTCCAAGGGATGGGAGGGGTGTATAGGTTTGGAACTATATCACCACATGGCTTGAAGTATCTGTCCTTAAGATCATATATATCAACCTCATATCCAACTCGTCGTAAAAGCATATAGAGCAGAGATCCAGCCACTCCCCCTCCGACTATCCCTATTCTCATAGAGGAAAATGGTTCTCAATTAACTTTAAACATTAGTTCGGGGTTACTTTGGTCCTGCGCAAACCACGTGGACGGAATATGCCACTCACATATTAATCAGACGAGGAGGTAATGGCCTCATAACCCTTTTCGTCTATTAGTTTGGCTAGCTCTGGGCCTCCAGTGGCCACCAATTTTCCCTTGTTTAGGACATGTATCACGTCAGTCTTCACGTAATCTAGGATTCTTCTATAATGGGTTATTATGAGGTATCCAGTCCTATTTTCGCTTAAGAGCTGATTAATACTATCACCTATCATTCTTAGGCCGTCCACGTCCACACCGGAGTCTGGTTCGTCCAGTATTGCGAACTTGGGCTTCAATATCAGCATCTGAAGGATCTCGGCTCTCTTCTTCTCCCCGCCACTGAACCCCTCATGGACTCCTCTATTGAGAAGGGAATCTCCCAGATTGACCCTCTTTACTACTTCCCTCACCTTTTGAAGGAGGGTCCCTACGTTCTCGTTAATTCCATGAACTCTGTTATACTCTGCCAAAAGAAGTGTAGATAATTTTACACCTGGAATTTCCACAGGTAGTTGAAACGCAAGGAAAAGTCCCTTCCTCACCTTCTCGTGGGTTTCTAATCCAGTAATGTCCTCGCCGTCTAAGATTATCTTTCCCTTAGTTACCTTATACTTAGGATGACCCATTAGAGCTAACGACAGAGTGGTCTTTCCACTTCCATTAGGCCCCATGAGCGCATGAATTTCTCCACTCTTGACTTCCAGTGTTATTCCCTTTATGACTTCTTTGCCCTCCACCTCTACGTGTAGGTCCTCTATTCTAAGCGTTGACATATCTTTCACCTATTCATTCCCCTCAATAAAAACTCCACAGCTGGAGTTCTCCATGGCCTTTTCAAGCAGATCAAGCATCGAATCTAACAGGTATCCAAGTGACGTTAAATCGGGCCTAACTCTCAGCAGTTCCTTTAGTTCCTCCCTGGACTGGGATATCATGGTGAATCCATTACTGATCCTCTTGTAGCTTGGGAATATCAGTGTCATTACCACTTCATCTAAGACGTCATTGATTTTCTGTAGTAGTCCTCTGACTAATCTCGTCTCCTCCTCACCTAACTCTAAAGTGGGGAATAGGGTCTCCATCTTTTCAACGTGGTGGGTTAATGTCATTAATGTCTGGGCGGCCAACAGGGCCAGATATCCCAAAGTGAAGCTACCTTCCCTCTCTTCCCTTTTCCCTATTATTCTCCTGGTTAACATGTAGTGGACTCTTCTCAGCTCTTCTAAGGTCCCCTTTCCGTTCCCCCTCTTCTTGTCCTGAATTAGCGAAGAACTGATGTCGTCTATCTGTTTAGCCACTATGTTCAACATCCTTCTCAGTAAAGACTCAATGCCCACCTTTTCGGAGTCAAGGAGACAGTCTATCTTTATGAGACTGTCTCCTATCTCCGTGACCTCCATCCCCACCATCTGTTTAACTGATCCCATTACTTCCTCGAAGTCCTTCTGCCCGAAGGACTTCTTGCTCTCAAGCATAATCTCATCATATCCCAAGGAGTAGAGACAAGAGATCGTTCTTCCCAACTGCTGTTTAGTTGAGTCCACGTCTATCCTTATTGACCTCTTGGCAGGACTAACCTTCACCTTCTCTGCAGTAAGTTTTAGTGAACCGTTGGACTCCAGCTCCATTATTACTTTGTCTCCCGGCTTTATGCTCCATTTGTTTATCCATTTTTTAGGCAATGTGATAAATAGAGAGGATGAACCCAGTCTCTGCACCTTTCTGCTTTCTACGTCTTTCTGCTCGCCGTCAATTGAACTGCGCAAAGTAGAACCCTATTATCCTTACTTAAACCCCGTTTATAAGTATGTTGCAAAGTCATTATACGTATATCGTCCACGTATAGTCTTAGCCTTTTTTAGGAATGCTCAGCTTAAGCCTCCCCTTAACCTTAGTCATCTTGAGATCGTTGGCCGACGCGTTAGGGGGAACCTTGAAGCTCAATTTATACCTATGTCCTTTCCTATTCACGCAAGATATCTCCACCTTATTGCCCTCTATCTTCACGTTAACATCACTGGTCTCCACATAGGGGATGTCTATGATGTAATAGAACGAGTTATCGTCCTCATATATTGTGTAAAGTGGAGTTATATCCCCCGCCTCGGAGGACCTTATCCTCTCTAGTCTAGACATTAGTTCCTCCATCTCCCTCCTTATCTCCTCTATTTCCCTTTCCAATGGATTTTCTGTTTCTGACTTCCTGTAGGTTGGCATGGGTGGTCACGCATAGGTGGTTGGTCCTGTCCTTCCACTTATACTCCTCTTCGTCTCCTCCATTAGACCCCTTATCCTGGACCTTATTCCCTCTGCTTCCTTGAGCAGGTTATCAGTGCTGATCTTGAACCCCACAAAATTTGATATGACATCCACCGCCACGGCGGAGGCCTCCGGATCCGGAAGGTCAAGGAATGACTCCACAGTAATCACCAGATTCCTGAGCTTACGTCTCTTGGATTCTAGGAGTATCTGTGCGTAAGGACCAGCTATGTAACCCTCATCGAACTTGGAGGCTAGTCCCATCCTCCCCATCTCCTGAGCCAATCCTTCATCATTACTTACCCAATAAACGTTGAGTTTCTCTGCATCTAACCTATTACTTATGGGTATTCCGGTCACTGATATCAAAGTGTAGACATCGAACTTGGATGCGATATCACAGACCATTGAAGCGACCTCATGCACACTGTTTGGTGGAATCGCGACCCAAGAGTTAAGCACAAGTAAGTTCTGCCAGTGGTATAGCCTAATGGGAGGTTTAGCGAGACCATTAGAGATTTGGGCTATGACAGGTAGCTTCTGCACGTAAAGATGAGCTGTCTCAGTCATGGAAAGCTCCCTTATCAGATACTCTGACGCTATCTGACCAACTAATCCAGCGTCAGGAAGGCCCACCAATAGATACCTAGGCTTAGAGAGGTTTGGCTCCTCCAACATAACTGTCTCGTAGGACAAGTTATTCACCTATCTTCTCCATGTACTTCTCCGCCTCCAATAGTCCCTCTGGCTTCTCCGTTAACTTGACCTTGAAAATCCACCCTTCTCCGTAAGGGTCCTTATTTATCAATTCTGGAGAATCCAAGAGTCTTTCGTTAGCCTCTGAGATGATGCCATCCATGGGTGCGTAGATGTCAGCTGCCGCCTTCACTGACTCAACGACCGCAACTGGATCTCCCCTCTTTACCCTCGTGTCTGGCTTCGGTAAGTCCACTCCTATTATATCTCTCAACTTCTTTTGGGCGTAGTCCGTTATGCCAACCACTGCAATATCTCCATCAATTTTCACCCACTCGTCAGAATCTGTATATAACCTATCCTTCAACACCAGGTACTTTGACTTCCTTTCCATTGTTCACACCAACGGAAAATCGGAGAGTTTGGCTTCTAACCTTTTTCCTCTAACCTCTACATCCACGGAGTACCCCAAGAGGAAGTGAGACGTATTCATGTATCCCATCCCTATTGGCCTATTCAGATAGGGCGAATATGTGGAACTGGTTATCACACCAACCTGTTGGCCTTCTAACATTATTTTACTATCTCTTCTGGGGATTGTTCTTTCCCCTTTCTTTAGTTTGATTCCTATCCTCAATTTGTTTACACCTGATCTCAGCTGTTCCTTGAGGGCCTCCCTACCTAAGAATTCCTTTTCCATTGAAAATACCCAATACCTGGCCTCTATTGGTGTGGTATTTTCATCTATGTCCTCACCATACAGGACGAATCCCATCTCCTGTCTCAGGCTATCTCTGGCGATGAGTCCTGCCGGCCTTACCCCTCTCTCCTTAAGGAATCTCAGTAGGTGCTCTATCTCCTCTGGCTTAGCCCAAACTTCCACTCCGTCCTCTCCCGTCCATCCCGACCTACTGAGAAGGAACGTCTTGATCCCCATGTATTCCTTCCCCAAGACGAAGTTGAGTGGCTGCAGTTCTACCTTTTCCATAAAATCCCAAACTTTCCTCCCCTGTACCGCGATCATCGCGTAATCAAAGGTAAGATCCTCGACTTCCAATCCGCTGTTTCTTCTTATCCAGTTTATTACTTTCTCCCTGTTTACAGCATTTGTTACCACAAGCCAAGACGACCCATCTACTACATACACCATGACATCATCAACGAAGGTTCCTCTCTCGGTAAGAAACGCGGTGGGTCCCACCATTTTACCCGCATTAGCATCTTCCGTCCTCTTGGCTACAAGATAGTCAAATTCGGCCCTCTTTCCTCTTATCATCAATCTCCCCATGTGAGAGAGATCGAAGAAGGCCGCCCAATTCCTTACGGCCAAATGTTCCTCCAAATAGGACCCATAGCTCATTGGCATTGACCAACCGGCGAACTCTCCAAAGTCTCCCCCCAGTTCTTCCTCCACGTTACGAAGCTTGGTACTAAACATTATTACCTCACGAATTTGTCGGATAGAGAGGTTATAAGGTTGGAACTGACCCGCCATCCCTGGCTCCCTAACTTAGGAAATATAGATGAGATGTTGGCATCCATAGGAGTGTCTTCGGTTGAAGACCTATTTCGAGATGTCCCTCCCGCTGTTAGATTTAGGGGTGGGTTCCACATAGGACGTCCCATGTCGGAGGAGGAAATAGTTGAACGCTTGGATAACTTAGAGGAAAAGAACTCTAAACTAACTTGCCCCCCATTCCTGGGCGCCGGGGCATGTCCACATTATGTGCCGCAGGCGGTTCGTTTCATAACAAGTAGGTCAGAATTCTATACAGCGTACACTCCCTACCAACCTGAGATTTCACAGGGGCTGCTGCAGGCTATGTTCGAATACCAGAGTTACATGGCGGAGTTGTTGGAAATGGAAGTGGTCAATTCATCGCTCTATGATTGGGGTTCTGCGCTCTCTGAGGCCGTTCTCCTCTCCCATAGGCTTACGAGCAAAAAGAAGATCCTCGTCCCCTCTAGCATCAATCCATTTCACCTACAAGTCATGAGGACCTGGACTGCTGGTAAGGGGATGGAGGTTAGGGAGGTCCCCTACGACTCTAGGGGAAACCTTTCTCAGGACCATCTGGAGCGCGAGTTACAGGGAGGGGATGTTGCGGCGGTGTATGCACAGCAGCCTAACTTCTTCGGAGTGATAGAAGAGGAATTGGAGTTCCTCACCGAGTCGGCCAGAAAACATGGAGCAATCTCCATAATGGGTGTAAACCCTTTAGTATTGGGCGTTCTTAGACCCCCTGGTGACTATGGTTTCGATGTGGCGGTGGGTGACGGACAGGAATTGGGTCTCCAACTTAACTACGGAGGTCCCATGATAGGTCTATTCGCCACAAGATGGGACGGACGCCTAGTTAGGCAGATGCCTGGAAGGATAGTGGGACTTACCACTGACTCCAAAGGCAGGGATTCCTATACTTTAGTCCTTCAGACCAGGGAACAGTTTACTAGGAGGGAGAAGGCCACCTCCAACATAACCACCAATGAGGCGCTTATGGCCTTGGCAAGTCTTGTATATCTAAGCTTATTGGGTAGGGAAGGATTGCGTGAGTTGGGTGAGGAAATAATGAGAAGAAGCCATTATACCTCCAATAGGTTTGAGGAGATAGGGGTTATCCGTCCACTTGAGGGGGAGTTCTTTGAGGAGTTCCTAGTTAGATTTCCGTTGAGTTACGGTGTGGTCAGGAAAAAACTGAAAGAAAGGAGATTCCACGGTGGGTTCCAGATCGGTGAGCGTGAAGCATTGTTCTGTGTTACTGAGGCCCATTCTAAAGCCCATATAGATTCAATGATAGAAACCGTAGCGGAGGCGATGTGAAGTGTGGGGACAAGCCAGCTGGGATGAGCCGTTACTTTTTGACTATAAGGGAAAGAGAAGGGTGGGCATACTGATACCTAAGGAGGAGCTTAACGCCCAAACTCATCTACCCGAGAAAGCAAGAAGGAAAGGGGGTCCTGATCTACCGGAACTGTCTGAACTTGAAGTGGTAAGGCACTTCCTTCGTCTCTCACAGATGAGCTACGGTGTAGATCTAGGTATGGTTCCATTAGGTTCATGCACCATGAAATATAATCCAAAGGTGCAGGAGGTATCATCGAAAGTAACCGAGGAACTTCACCCGTTACAGGATGAGGACACTGTACAAGGGGCTCTTGAAATGCTCTATCAAATGCAGTCATGGCTTGCTGAAATCACTGCAATGGATCAATGCAGCTTACAGGTACCCGCAGGATCCGCCGGAGAGTTGGCAGGGGTTCTTATGACTAGGAAGTATCATGAGGACAGGGATCACCACAGAACAGAAATGTTGGTAGCCGACAGTGCCCATGGGACCAACCCAGCAAGTGCAGCAATGGCTGGATTCAAGGTGATCTATGTGAGGACTGACCCTGAGGGACTCGTAGATCTAAGGTTGCTCAAGGAGGTGGTCGGGTCAGATACCGCAGGCTTCATGCTCACCAACCCTAGCACTCTTGGTCTCTTTGAAGAGAATATTGAAGAGATAGCCTCTACCATTCATTCTGTAGATGGTATACTCTACTATGACGGTGCCAACCTCAATGGAATAGTAGGTATTGCCAGGCCAGGAGACATGGGCTTTGACGTGGTCCATCTTAACTTGCACAAGACCTTTGCTGTCCCCCATGGAGGAGGAGGACCTGGGGCCGGGGCGGTATGTGCAAAGGGTAAAATGGTTGACTATCTCCCCGGTCCTCTTGTAGGTCAAGTCGATGGAAAATACTCCTGGTCTATCATGCCAAAGAGATCCATAGGGAGGATAGCCACCTTTCATGGCAATGTTGGTAATGTGGTCAGGTCTTACACTTACCTATTGGGTTTAGGGTCTGAAGGCACGGCCATGTTGGGGGTCATGAGTACCATTGCCACAAATTACCTTATTTCAAAACTGCGAGGGGTAAGGGGTTTAGAGTTACCTTATTCCAGTAGGCCGAGGAAACATGAAGTAGTGTATACAGTTTCTCCTGCCCTTAAGGAAGTCGGCCTCACGGCCGAAGACGTTGCCAAGGCTCTCTTGGATAGAGGATTTTACGCTCCAACCATATATTTCCCCCCCATAGTCCCCGAGGCCCTGATGATAGAGGTTACTGAGACAGAGTCAAAGGAGTCCATAGACCAGTTTGCAGTGGCACTTAGGGAAGTAATGGAGGAGGCATATTCCAACATCAACTCGGTAAAGGAGTCCCCAAAGAGAACTGCAGCTAGTAGGTTAGATTACGTTAAGGCCAATCATCCTTCAACCTTCACTCCCAGCTATAGGGTGAAAAAGATGAGAGAGGAGGGGAAGCTGTCTCCTCTAAGGTGAAGACAAAACCCCCTTCAAGTAGAGTAAAGATAGCTAATTTGCCATAATTTCCTAGAATAGTTTGTAGAAGAGCAGAGAGAGATATCCCAGGTAAGGGATTGATATTTCGTACCCATCTATGGAAAATGTAACCCCCTGCACCTTACTTAATGGTATACCAGTGATGGGTTCTAGTCTTAATTGGTTGTCCGGTGCTGGATTTGTTATCTGGTCCACACCCTTGGTTATATAGTTCTGACCATCGCTATTGATGACCATGTGCACCACGTAGGTACCAGTATATGGGGATCGATATATTATCACGTTCCCTACCTGGACATTCTTTGGAGGTCCATAGAAGACCAGGTTGCCGTTCTGATATATTGGATACATGGAGACCCCGTCCACACTGGCTACGGCCAATAGGTTGGTGAACATTAGAAAATAGATTAACAGAAGGGCAGCTATTACTGCCACGTCACTCTTCTTCATCTTCTTCACCTTCTTCGAGGTTCAACTCTATTACGTAACCCTCGTCCTTACTCCTGGGGGCAGTCTCTATTTTCTTTGTTCCCTTCTTTCCCTCCACCTCCACTGACGTGCCCCCCGCCTTTATTTTGGAGACCACTCCCTTCCATCTGTTACCGCACTTATCACATTCGTAAACACCCATTACTGTAATGGTAATTCTTCCCTGAGCGTCAGGTAGCGGAGCCACTAGTTGCCACGTCTTAGTGGGCTTATCTACCTTGTTTCCACAGGTAGGGCACACATCAATGGCTCCCTTACTTTTTTTTGGCATATCTTAGAGTGACTAGATGGGATTATAAACTAAAGCCAATAGAACCGCAGTGGCCATAAGCGCTATTCCTGTGGACAAATATCTCTCTAATCCTTTTAATATGAGAACGTAGAAAATAACGTTTAGCGCTATCAATATGAGTAACTGTGGTTCTACAGGTGAGTAAACGTATGAAATGAAGAATGGGCAGGTAGTCCACGCCATAAGGAATGCTTTCCTATTGCTTAACTTCCCCTTTCCGACCCTCATGTAGAGGGGCGTGAGTGCTCCATAGATGGCGAAGCTCAGGGGTATGATCCACATATTAACTTCCTCTCGTTTCAGGATCGAGATTAAAATGGTGATGGATGACCTATTCTCGATAAGGTCTACGGAAGGATTAGAGATCCTAGATTCAAGGGGTAACCCCACATTAAGGGTAATAGTGACAACTGCGGGTGGAGTCTCAGCCTCAGGGGATGCCCCCGCAGGTGTGTCTAAGGGGAGTAGGGAGGCAGTTGAGGTTAGAGATCCAGATAGGCTTGGAGGTATGGGAGTATTAAGGGCGGTCAACAACGTCAAGGACTATGTGAATCCAGCATTACGTGGCATGGATGTGAGGGATCAGGCTAACATAGACGGCCTATTGAAGGAGTTGGACATCACTCCCAACAAATCCAGGATAGGAGGAAACGTGACCATAGCTACATCCATAGCAGTCGCCAAGGCCGCCGCCAAAGCCTCTGGAATGGAGCTGTTTCGTTATTTGGGTGGAGTCTTCAATACCATCCCCATACCTCTCTTAAACGTCATAAACGGTGGATTACATGGGGGCAATAAACTGAAAGTGCAGGAGTTCATCCTAATTCCCCATGGCTTCAACTACTTCTCTGATTCTCTAATGGCTGCAGTTGAAATTTATAAGAGGCTAAAACAGGAATTAATCTCCAAATACGGAAAGATATACACAGGTTTAGGTGATGAAGGGGGATTCTCACCGCCATTGGAGAAGGTGGACGACGCATTGGGACTTTTGAGTAAAGTAATTGAAGAACTTGGTTACAAAGGTAAGGTGTCCTTAGGCATAGATCCAGCGGCCACGGACTTCTACGACAATTCTAAGGGCAAATATGAGGTCGATGGCAAATTTATGACCTCAGGTGAGCTGATTGATTACTATATTTCCCTTGCCTCTCGCTATGACCTACTGTACATAGAGGATCCGTTCCAGGAGGATGATTTACAGAGCTTTTCTGAGCTAAATTCAAAGCTAACGAGGACAATGGTTGTCGGTGACGATCTTTATACCACTAACGTCGAATATTTGAGGAAGGGCCTTAGTCTTAAGACCACGAAGGGGGTAATAGTGAAACCCAATCAAGTGGGAACGCTAACAGAGACCTTCCAGTTCTGCAGGGAGGCTATGGACGGAAACAACAAATTGGTGGTGAGCCACAGGAGTGGTGAGACGGAGGACAGCTTCACCGCAGACCTGGCCGTTGCTCTATCTGCCCACTACGTGAAGACAGGCGCACCAGCTAGAGGAGAGAGGACAGCAAAATACAACAGATTGTTAGAAATCGAAAAAACCTATCACTTGGAATATAGGGGAAAAATCGGTCTAAGGTAGAAGTATTCCTATCACTACCAACGCTACACCCAATAGGGCCATGAAGAATAGGAATTGTTTTGTTGTCATTGAGGGTATTGCTCTGAACGCCCTAACAGCCCCTAGAATTAGGAATCCGACAAATAGGGCAGCCACTATTCCCAATCCAATTATGACCAGAGCTTCAGAAGCCCCCGTAGCCGCCGATAGGTGTAGCATATGCCCTATCTGGGATAGTGTAGTGGTGAGAGTCGACAGAGTCAAGCTATCACAAAGATGATCTTGGTCCCCTGTAACCCTTTTAACTATTCAGGTAAATAGTTCTCGTCTGATGATGAAGGTTAAAAGCGCCTATATATGACGAGACTCCGCTGTCTGAAGGGTGTTAACCCTTTTAAGAGTTACAAGAAGAAGTGAAGGTTTCGAGGAGTGTTAATGCCGCTTTCCCAAGATGTATTGGTAAGGTATGTTGGGAGAAAGGTTAAGGATGTGTATGGAAGGGACTTCGGATACGTTATACACATATACAGTGAAATAGATGGACAGGTAACTGGCGTTGAGGTTTCCAGCGGTACACAGTTTCAGACCGTGGAGCCTTCCAGGTTTAAGCTAGATGGCGACTCATTCTATGTGCTTCCCGAGTGGAAGGCAGAGGCCCTCAGAGTGGTGGGTCTCTTGGATAAGATAAGGAAGAGGCAAAAGGCTCTAGAGGAGCTGTATGGCAAGGGAGAGATAACTAAGTCCATGTACGATGATATGAAGAGGAAATTGGACTCAGAGGCTATAAAACTCAAGGAAGACCATATGAAGATAAGGAGCAAGCTGAAGTCCAGGCTTAATGAGATAGAGGATCAATTGGTGCAAATAGACAAAGCAATGACTGCTGTAAAGGTGAGCTATATCGCCTCTGAGACGCCAGAGGAACAGTATAAGAGTGCCGTTGAGGTCCTGAGACAAGGCAGAGAAAGTTTCAGCCTAGAAAGAGACGACATAAAGAAGACCCTAGACAGACTAGACTCTCAGGACAAGGAGCCCATAGAGATAAAGCCATCCCCCATAGGAGCATCCTCCGATCAGAAGAAGGAGGATCAACCAATCCAGGTACCCATGCCGGTTAGGGTAATAAACACTAATACGCTTTGAGGGTTTTCTCATGCTAAATAAGTTCCCCTTCATCAAGAGAGGGAACTCTACTAAGGATAAAGCCCAGATAGGAACAATGTTAGTGGAGATCTCGGCGAAGCTCAGGGATCAGCAAACAAGGTTGGAGGAAGCAACGAGGAGATTGAAGGATAGAGACAAGGAGTTATTTGACAAGGTGGTGAGGTCGCACATGGAGTCAGATCTGGCAAAGGCCGCTATTTATGCAGAGGAAATTTCAGACATAAGAAAGATGTTGAAGATCATTTATACTGCTTCCCTTGCCATAGAGAAGGTCATACTGAAGTTAGAAACGGTGCAGGAGCTACAGGGACTATCCCTGGTCTTGTTACCTGTGATAAGGATATTGGGAGGTTTGAAGGAGCAAATAAGGGGCATAGCACCTGAGGTCGCTGTGGCGCTAGACAGCATAACTAGCAGTGTCAATAGCATAGCGGTGGAAACTGGAGTGCTGAACGAGAGGGCCGTGGTTCCAGCCGTTGTCGACGAACAAGCGAAGAAGATAATGGAAGAGGCACAAAGGGCGGCCGAGAACAAGTTGAAGGAGGCGCTTCCGGCCCTTCCCCATCCACCTGTGGAGTCTCCTAGGGCTAAGGTGGCCCAAAGAAGGTTTAGTGAAGAAGACCTACTGAATTATCTGAGCACCACCAATGGCTTCGTCGATGTAGATTACGTCAGTAAAACCTACGGAGTGGAAAAGGAGTACGTCGTGACTTTACTGAGGGTTCTGGCTCAGAAAGGAGTCATAGCCTTAGAGGAATAGGGGGGTTCTATGAGTGGTCAAGTGATGCTTGAGGAGATGGCTAGGAAGTATGCCGTTGAGGCTGTTAAAACCGACAAGAGTGGAAAGAGAGACGAGGCAATAGGATATTACCAGAAGGCAATAGAAGTTCTCACACAGCTTATCTCACTTTATCCTGACTCAGTGGCTAAACATGCCTATGAACAGATGATCGCGGAATATAGAAAAAGAATTATGCAGCTCAAGGAGTTTGCCACAGAACCTGACGGTGGTAGCGACAAGATAGAGGAGGAAATAGTAATAAAGGAGAAACCAAAGGTGGGATTTAAAGACATCGTTGGGCTAGAGGACGTTAAGGAGGCCCTTAGAGAAAGCATTGTTTATCCCTCGAGGAGGCCTGACCTTTTCCCCCTTGGATGGCCTCGTGGCATACTCATGTATGGTCCTCCAGGATGTGGGAAGACCATGATAGCAGCAGCCGTGGCAAACGAAATAGAGATGGACTTTCTTCACGTCGATGCCGCAAGCATAATGTCCAAGTGGTTGGGCGAAGCTGAGAAAAACGTGTCCAAAATATTCAAGAAAGCCAGGGAGACCTCCAAGAACGAGAAGAAGCCTGTAGTTATTTTCATTGACGAGATAGACGCACTTCTTGGTACCTACAGCACTGAGAACGGGGGTGAGGCCAGGGTTAGAAATCAGTTCTTGGGTGAAATGGATGGAATGTTAGATAAGGGTGAGACCTATAGTGTCTATGTCATTGGCGCCACCAATAAGCCATGGAGACTGGATGAGCCATTCCTAAGGAGGTTCCAGAAGAGAATATACGTTAGGCCTCCCGATTATCAACAGAGGCTTTCTCTACTCACTCACTATGCGTCAAAGATAAAGATGGAGGGAGTGGACCTGCAGGAGCTGGCTAAACAGACGGAAGGCTATGTGGCAAGTGACATAAGGGACATTGTTCAGGCCGTTCACATAAAGGTGGTTAAGGAGATGTTTAGAAATGGGCTTTCGGAGCCAAGAGCTGTGAGGATGGAGGATTTCGTTGAAGTGCTTAGGGACAGGAAACCTAGCGTTAATCAGGAACTCATAAAGATCTACGAAGCATGGCACGAGAAGTTCAAGGCGTTATAGGTCAGATACCCCAGGTTTCACCTCACTGTTCGGTGGGCATGTCTCACTTCATTCCTTTTTCCTTTTTTAAGGCAGGCTTTATTTTAACTTTGCGGACTTTCAGCTTGAACGTCCTCAGCCTTTTTCCTCAACGAAAGAAGAATATACTCTCCATTTGGGAGTCTTCGTCTAACTGTTATTGGAAGTACTCCCCTCTCCAATTCAGCTTCAGCTATCGAAAGTAGGTCCTTCCTTGGAAGCGAGTCAACGTCTATTAGCGGGACGGCACCCATAGATATCTGGAGAGCCCTGGCACCTATAATCCTCGCTCTCTCGTACCTTGTTAGAACGTCCTTCCAGACGTTGATGTAGAAGTTCTTGAACTGTAGCTCTCTATCACTGGACACAAAGGTGAACGAACTACACTAGCTTAAAAATTATCCCTATTCCACTTGTGAGCTGATAAGTTGGTGAACCACTCTATCCTAACGGACAGAGCATCCCCACCTCCCTTGAGGATTTCCTGCTTTTTAACTTTCTGGGGGGTTAAGGGGGCGGAAGTCCCCCTCCGTGAGGTGGGGGATGAATAGCCCCCTTACAGAAACCTTTTTATACTAAAAAAGAGATAAATATACAGACCTCTGGCTGTAAGAGCTGAGGTCGTACCCTTGGGACTGGGGGAACTGAAGCCTG